>Ga0180433_10008653_pt1 | contig 12622 bp, 13 predicted proteins | sample SS_ome_8_FD_132980 | JGI IMG/M metagenome (GOLD analysis project Ga0180433, IMG submission 132980) | Hypersaline lake sediment archaeal communities from the Salton Sea, California, USA - SS_1_D_1 metaG | ecosystem: Environmental > Aquatic > Non-marine Saline and Alkaline > Hypersaline >... | reverse complement strand
CAATATCTGAATTGACAACCGTACTATGAGCAGATAACAACATTACCATCTCCCGTTAAACTCTTCAACTTTTTTAACACTTATTAAAAGTATACCGTGCAAATTTTATTCAGCAAATGGTATTAGATTGTGGAATTGAAGATGATATGGATTTGCCAATAGAGTTGCCAGAAAAATTTAAAACATGTATACATTTTTTGGATCACAATCCATTTGTTCTAACAGATGGTCTTAAAAATTACAAATGGCTTTGTTTCCAAGAGTCTGATGGTTTTGGTTGTAGTTTTGATGTCTGTGGTAACAGAAAGGGGAAGATTTTAGCGACAACCTGTTGGGGTATTCTTTATTATACTAATAAGGAATTGTTAAAGCTGATTCCAGAGAGAAAAGATCTTCGTCGTAAAAAAAACAAAAAGGACGGAAAATGTATATAAGCGTGAAAAAAATTATATTATTATTTTCATTGTCTATGCCAATATTCTTTTCTTTGCAAGCTAGACCTGTTTGCTTGACAAGGGAGCTCTGTGAAAGAATGAAAAAATATAATGGTTTATTAGATTTATAATAAAAGCGTCGTAAAACGCTTGATTTCAATCAGGGGAGCAGTTAAACGTTTAATATTTAGCTTTAAACATTTCAATAATAAACCATCCTGCAAGTACAAAAGTGGTTGCAGCACTTATCGCTACCCCTCCTACAAATAAACAAGAACAACCGGCAAATGTACTTCCGGTTGCCAAAGCAGCGCGGGATGAAAAAGATGTCTTAGTTGTATTTTTTAGCTTTTTTGTATCATTCAGATTTTTCAATATTTTTGCATGAAGTTGGCTATTTTCCATTTTTCTCTTTCGTAATATCTGCTCTAAGCAAAGAACATCCTCTTGCAATTCTTCTCTTTCATAAGTACGGTGCATGCTTTCTAGATAGCTTGGAATAAAAGTAGAAAGTAGAACAATTAAACAAATATTTTTCACAATAATCCTAATTATTAATTATAGAAAATATGTAATATAATATACAGAAAGAACAAGCAACTCCAGTTGCGCCGAAGCAATAAAAACATCCTTCTTTTGTTTTTATCCATTTTACTCTACGTTTTTCCTTTTTGAGGATACCATTAAAATCTTGTAAATCTCTCTCAAACCTGACTTTCTTTTGCTCTTCTTTTTCAATTTCATAAATAAGCGCTTCCTTTCTTTTTTTTAATATTTCAGTGCAAGTTTTTTCTTCTTTTGTGCGCATACAATGTGCGTTTGTGCCCAGAATAACAAAAAATATAGTTATTAAGTTTAAAAAATGTTTTTTCATCTTTTTTCTTCTAATTTTTTCTGATGATTAGATAGCTGGTAAACTATTTTTTCGCCTATACATCGTTTATATGATTTTTCCAGGAGTTCATAGTTTTTCTTACATATGTCCGGCTCGTTGCTTATTATGTCTATTTTTTTGTTTAGAGAGTCGATCTCGAGCCTTTGATCATATACTATTTTGCAAGCAATAATACTAGTCGTAGCAATAAAGCCAATTGATAGTATATATTTTAGTGCTTTGCACTTGAATCCAAGTGCTTTGATAATATGATAACGTTCAATTGCAGTATTAACAGCCTGAATCTCAAGATCTTCTTGAGATTCTTTTTTAAGCTCTTGGATGGATGAGTTCAGGTGATGTATCTGCTTGGCTTGCAGTATGCTATCTGTTTTATCGATTGCCTTCATGAGTTGTTGGGCGCTTATTTCAATAATAACATCTAAGATGTCGCCATCTTTTTCTACGTTGCCAACCCCTGCTTTTAAAAGAGTTCTAGCATACTCGAAACCTGCGTAAAAATATGGATTGTCATGTTTAAAAGTGAGTTTTGAATTTTGGTTTTTGAGATGAAAAATGATGGTGTTGGGGAGCGTTTGAGCGTTAATATAGGGTGAAGTGCAAGAAGTTAACAATGCTATTAATGCGAAAAAAAGTTTCTTCATAATTTTTCCTTTTTTTAGTTTTAGTTAAGCGTTTGATTGTAATATTATAGTATTTTTTTGCGAGAATCAAGAGGAATATAATGAGTATTTTTTGTTTTCTTTGTTAAGTTGTTTTTTGATTTTCAAGATTTTTTCTGTCGCTTTATCTATTTTTTTTTCTAGATCTCCATATATTGTACGATACAGTAGTGAAAGTCGAGAAATGCTCATGTACTGGTATTTATCATATGTTTTATATGCGTTGTTCAGTTCATTTCTTTTTTTATGTAGTTTTTGCGTGATTTTTTCCATTTTATTTCTATTTTGCTCTGTTACAAATAGGCTTGCAAAACAACTAATTTTATTATTATTATTTAACTTAATAGTTGTTTTTTTAATCTTGTTTTTTTTTCTTTTTATAAACTGAACTCTTTCTTTTAAATCTTGTTTTACCAGAGGATTTTCTGGAAAAAGTTGCCACACCTGTACTAAGCCATTCCAGTCAACAGATATGAATTTTTTAGTGTTTTGATTAAAGATAATATAGCAAATCTGGGTGTTATGATTATAAGAGTGTATTTGCTTTTTATTTTTTATATCGTATAGAACAACCTGTCCGCTATATGCTCCTGAAGCTACATAATTATTGCATTTACTAAGGGAAATACAGCAAATTTTTGCGTCGTGATGGTAGGAGCATATTTCTTTTTTATTTCTTATATCCCATACTATAGCTTTTTTATTTTCGAATCCTATTGCACAATAACTTCTACACACACTGAAGTTGTCGCATGAAACGCCTCTTGTTGGTATATTACTGGTTCTTTCTCGTTTATTTTTTTTTATATTGTACAGAACGTGTTCTCCCTCAGTTGAGCTTGATATAAGAAATTTTTGAGGTTGAAGGAAATCAAAGTACATCTCTGAAACAAATGTATGGTGATAAAAGCATTTTTTTCTTCTGTTTGCTATATCATACACAATAACTTGGTTGTCTGTTGATGCTGATGCAACATAACGAGGGGAGGTGAACGAGGGGCTAATGGCAATACATGTAAGGTAACCGCCACTGTGTTGGTACAGGTATCTTTGTGTGTTATTTTGTATATTAAATAGAACAATATGTCCGTTTTTTGATCCTGATACAATGTGATTGCCACAAAAAGATATTGCTTTATAACCTTGGTATTGTAAATTTTTTGTACCCAAAAGTCTACATGTAATATACACATCTTGAAGCTCTTTTTGAATGTTCATCGCAAGAGAAATGCTAATTGTGCTCAAGTAGAGTAAAAGAGTGAGTGTAATATATTTTGTTAATTTACTTTTTTTTATCATGCTTTTAAGTATAGTATTTTTTAACTTGCTGGTCTAGTGTCAAATTTTCCCTAATATGAGGCCTTTGAGTCCAATATTTATTTTATCTGTTGTAATATATCTTTTATTTGTATTATTTTTTTAAAAAGTGATTGAGATATTATTTATATTTCTTGAGGAGGAAAAACTAATGGAAAATATGAACATGTTAAAGGGTTTTTTTTTCTTGGGAGGGATATTGTTTTTTACAAGTCAAATCTGTTGTATGGAACTGGAGCAGAAGAAAGTAGAGCCTCAACTTAAAGAAATAAAAAGGTTGGTTAAACTTTTTCTTGAAAATTTATATCGTAAAAAAGAGTATTTAGAAAAAAAGTATTACTCTTGTATAGATAAAAAAAAGTTTGATCTAAATTGGGAGTATACTGTTATAGATCGAACTCCAGTGTCATTTAAGCTTAAAATAAAAGAAGAAAATACGAGTTTAATTTTTCAGGAGATTTTTAAAAAATATAATACATGTAAAGTATATTTTCTATTAACAAATCCAATTCAAGGTGAGGGTCTACAAAAAATATATAAAGAAGCTCTGCTGGAGCTTATGTTTGAATGTTCACGTTCTCTTTATATGTATGAGATAGTTGACCAAAAATATAAAAGAAAATTGGAGAAAAGTAGATTTAGTACTCCTGTAAGAAATAAGATAAAGCAGGAGAGAAATGATGAATGTAAAAAGTGTATTTTTGCATTGAAATATGATTTTTACAAGGCAATGTTTTTTCTTAATCAGGTGCCTGAATTAAGAAGGCAGATTTTTGAGTGTTATGGGCAAGATAACACGGTAAGAAAATTTTTGTATGGATTAAAAAAGGGTGGTGAATATTCCTGTTATTCTCCAGAAGAAGAAAGAGGGGGTATTGAGTTACGACAATTAATTGAGGGAACTGTTGTTACTCAAGAATTTGAAAGTGATTCAAAAGAGAATCTTTTGGTTGTTTAATAGGTTTTTGGGTTTTTAGGAGATTGTATGAGGAGTGCTTTACGGATATTTTGTATTTGTTTTTTATTTTTGGTGCTAAATCTTAGTGCTTTTAAAAAATGTTCTGATGGTCAAGAAGATAGTTTTAAAGATAAAATGATTATTTCCTCGTTTTTATTGTCGTTATTTAACACGTATAAAGATCTTTGTCATGAGGATATCGCAACAGAAGGAAAGATGGATGCTCTGAGGCGTATCTGGTATGAGGATAAAGAAGATGAATTGGCCAAACAAGTGTATGATGATTCTGTGTGGGAACACAGGCAAGCAGAATGGGATCATTATGTTATGAGAGATACTCCAGTTTCTTTTAAAATTAAAATGGAGGAACCTCATACGAAAGAGCTTTTGTATAAGTTATTATCCGGAAATGATTCCCAGAAGAATTGTAAAAAACGAGTAAAAAAGATATTACTTGGGTCTGAGCCTGCTGGTCTTTTACAAAATGTCTTAGAAAAGACAATATTACTTAATTTTACGTTTAGACAGTTGAGCATTGATACCAGAAGAAAAAGAAGGTTTAGTAGTTCTTGTGATATTGTTAAGGGTAGAAAAAAAGCGCATTTTGTAAAAGCGGCAACTTGTGATATTGGGAATTTGAGAAAAAAGGTGCAAAAAATTGTGGCACATAAAGGGCAAGATTCTGTTTTAGAGTATAGAAAACATCGAAAGCAAGCGTTAGCAAAATCTCGATTTTGGTTGGATCAATTTCCCAGAATACGGGATAATTTTTTCTCTCAAAAAAGATTTAAAAATGAAAAATTGGGGTGGTATATTCAGATGCTTAAACGAGAGCGTTATTTCGTTTACAGTTGAAAAAACTTTTTGTGTATGTAGGTATTGGGGGAGATGTTCCCCCAATAATACTATTTTATAACAAAATTAATTAACCTATTTTTTACAAAAATTACTTTAATAATCTCTTTATTTTCAAGCCATTTTTGGGTTGCTTTTTTTGCTTCGTTTTCTACTAGTTCTTGACCAGCGTCTTTTGCAACTGTTATGTTTGCACGTACTTTACCATTAATTTGTACGACAATTATCACATTTGTTTCTTTGAGTAGTTCTGGGTCAAATTTTGGCCATGGGCTTTGGGATAATGTTTTTCCACATATTTTTTCTAAAAATTCATTTGCAATAAATGGTGCAAGTACAGATAGTGATGTGAGTATGCTTTCGATACTTGATTTTCCAAATTTCAAATTTTGAGAATTAGCATCGTTAATAAGTTCCATTGCTGCAGAAATTGCTGTATTTGGTTTGAAATGTTCAAGTCTGTCTTGATAATCTCGTAAAAACATGTGAATACGTTTTTTTGCTTCTTTTGTCTCTTTATTATTTTCAACAATATTTTCTGGATTATTTACAAAATTATAAAATTTATTAACGAATCGTTTTATGCCATCAAGGCCGGCATCTTGCCACTCACAATCAAGTTCAGGTGGCCCCATGAACATGGTGTACATGCGAAGTACATCCGTTCCATATTTTTCAATCATATCATCTGGATTTACCACATTACCTTTTGATTTAGACATTTTTTCAACAAGTCCTGATTTTTCTGAATGCTTGAGTACCATTCCCTGATTAAATAATTGTGTAAATGGTTCATCAAACGGTAAATATCCAAGATCATGTAGTACTTTTACATAGAATCTGGCATATAATAAGTGTAATATTGCATGTTCTATCCCACCGACATACAAATCTACAGGGAGCCAATACTCCATATCTTTTTTATCAAATGGTTTATCTTGGAGATTTGGATTTGGGTATCTGAGGAAGTACCAACAAGACCCTGCCCATTGAGGCATGGTGTTGGTTTCCCGTTTTGCGGGTCCACCACAGGTTGGACATGTTGTGTTTACCCATTCGTCAATTGCTGCTAGAGGAGATTCTCCAGTTCCTGTAGGCTGATATTTTTCAACATCAGGAAGTTTAACAGGAAGATCATTCTCATCTACAGGAACTATACCGCAGGTTTCACAGTGTACAAGAGGTATTGGTTCGCCCCAATAGCGTTGTCTTGAGAATATCCAATCTCGTAGTTTGTAATTTATCTTTTTTGTAGCAATTCCCTCTTTTTCTAAATATTCTATTGCTTTTTTAAAAGCATCTGGGTATGATTTTAACCCATTTAAAAATCCACTGTTAATCATGATGCCGACCCCCGTATAGGGTTCTATAAGGTCCCGATCGCCCTGAGGAGAGCCGTTAGGCTCGTCTCGAAGGGGTTTTGCATGATCTGACTTGATTACCTCAAGTATTGGTAATCCAAACTTTTTAGCAAAATCAAAATCTCGTGCATCATGTCCAGGAACAGCCATAACGATACCGCTGCCATAGTCTTTCAAAACATAACTTGCTAAGTAAATTGGGATATCTTCTTGAGTAACCGGGTTTTTTGCATATGCTCCACTAAATACGCCGGTTTTATCTTTTTGTTCTGCCATACGTTCAATAGCTGACATATGGCTTACTTTTTCTTGGTATTTTTGAACTTCCTGCTTATGACTTTCTGGAGTAATTTTTTCGACCAGATCATGATCTGGTGCCATTACCATAAACGTGACAGCAAAAATAGTATCAGGGCGCGTAGTATAAACCTTTAGGTTTATACTTTTTCCCCCTTTATCTTTTGATTTAAATGTTATAAGAGCACCTTCACTTTTGCCGATCCAGTTTTGTTGCATATGTTTAATTTTTTCTGGCCAATTAAGTTTGTCTAGGCCAGATAACAACTTTTCTGCATAATCAGTAATTCTCAGTACCCATTGGGTGATTTTTTTCTTTGTTGCTAATGTGCCACATCGTTCACATGCGCCATTAACTACTTCTTCGTTGGCAAGTCCAGTCAAACAAGATGGGCACCAGTTAATTGGGGTTTTTGATTGATATGCAAGTCCGGCTTTGAACATCTGTATAAAGATCCACTGGGTCCATTTATAATAACTTGGATCCGTAGTATTAATCTCTCTATCCCAGTCATAAATAGCGGTTAATTGTTTTAACTGTCTTTTAAAATTAGAAACATTTTCTGCAGTACTTATCTGGGGGTGTACACTCATTTTTATTGCATAGTTTTCTGCAGGGAGGCCAAATGCATCCCAGCCCATTGGATGCAGAACGTTATACCCTTCGAGCCATTTTATTCGTGCATATATGTCTGCCAGAACGTAGGCTCTCCAGTGGCCCATATGGATACCTGAGCCTGAAGGATAAGGGAACATATCAAGGCAATAATATTTTGGTTTATTAGAATCTTTTTCTACTTGTGCAGGAGGGTTTTTCTCCCATATTTGGCGCCATTTTTTTTCTATATCACTAAAGTTATAACTCATTTTTTCCCTTTGAACCTACCAAAAACATAAAACCCCCAGTAAAACAACTATATAAACTATATAAATATAGTATTAAAATATGGGGTTTTTCGCAACTATGGGGCCATAAAAGGGTAATTACAGGACTTACGCAAAACGTCAAAGTTTGCTTTGAGAAGGTTTATTGAGGGCTTGCCTTGCTCGATTTTGGCATTTTGAGAGCATTTTGAAGATGCTATAAATGACAAAAACAATTTTTAACATTTTGCAAGATTTAATACCATAAAAATATTGACGTCAATGAGAATAGTTTTTCTTTTTTTTGATAAAAATAAAGTCCTTTTTGATTAAGGCGCTTGTTTTGGGTATAGTACATTTTTTTGTTGTAAAGATTTTTAAAGAAAATTTTAGAGCTAAACTCAGAGGTTTCTTTAGACACAATCAAATATTTTGCTAAAAGAAGTTAAGCAATCCATAGCATTATCCAATTTCATTTTCTGTAGGTGCTTTAAAGATGTTTCAGGATTTTTAAAGCCATGTTTCACTTTTTCTTTTTCCAAAAAACTGTACGCAATAAAAATCATATATATGTGGGCGGATTGTCTTTCTAGTTCAACAGATTGGCAATGAGATAATCCAAGATATTGTTTTATGGTGCGGAACATCTCCTCAATGGCCCATCTGTCTTCGTATATTGCAAGGTAATCTTTTGCGGTAAGGCGCATATTGCTAACAATATAAGTGTATGCATATTCACCATTTCGTTTTTTTCGTTTGTGCGAAGAAAAAAACAAAGATAAGCCGCCAAATTCTGCACAAACTCTTCTTGATCTATAGTTTCGTATTAACTTCAGTTTTGAATGATGCTGCAATTGCTCATATTCTCCATTTTTTGTTCTAATTTTTCTAGTGCGTGTTATTTTTGCAATAAACTTAATTCTCATTTTTTGTAGTGCATTTAACATTGGAATAGTAGAATAGTGTGCATCAAAAAGAACATATCTAAACTTGATTATTCTTTGAGCTTTTATTTTTAAAACCATACGCTCTGCAATTGCAGCTTTTTTTTCGTAACTTGCTCCAACTATGTCACGATGGTAATGAAACTTAAACATTAGAGGTATCGTAACCTGTCCGTTGCTCCAAGCAACTACAACTAAACACAATCCTCTATCGGTCCTTCCCATCACCGTATTATAAATTGTATACACACCAGCCAAAAATTTTATAAAGGGTTTTAGTAGAAGTGTGTCATCTACTATTAGCCAGCCACTTTTTTGCTTTGAAAAAAATTTTGCAATTGAGACTGTAAGCTTTGGAAATAGAAACAACATAATTCCTGATTTGACCAATATTCTTTGAAGGCAATCATGACATATTCCAAGCACTCTTGCCATTCCAGTACAATTGTTTCTTTCTTTGTTTATGATAAGTGCCAGAATATATTGTAAAAATCTTTTTTTTGACTTTTTTTTCCATTTTTTTAATAATTGTTTCATGCAAACTCCTTTTTTATAAGTTTTATAAAACTTAGATTATTAAATTGGAGTTTGCCTTTTTTTATTTTTTTTGTCGAAAATATTTTTTATTTTTTTCCTACGCACTTTTTAAACTGATCCAAAATCTTCTTTTCGAAAACAATATCTATATCTCAAAATTGACAACCCTATGTTTCATTTAGCTTAACAGGAGCATGCTTTTAGAAAATGCGTAAGTCCTGTAATTATACCAATTCCAGATCAAAATTTTAGGCACAAATCAAAAATGGAATTGGTATAATTGTTTTTTTTGACTTTAATTGTTATAACTAATTTCCAAGGGGTTTTTATCTAAAAACTAATTTTCAGATAAGCTCTTAAGAATGGGCTAAGAACGCTCGTTAAAAGGATGAAAGATGATCGCTATAAAAGAAATTTCTGTAAAAAAACTTGGTATAACATTTTTTTTTGCCTGCTTGGTAATATTTGGAATTTATAAATTTGATATCTTTTTTGATAAAAATAAAACACACATTAATAAAGTGCTCACTTGTGCTTCTCAGGCGCGCCCAACACCTTCAGGAGTAAAGCAAGCATCTAAGCAAGATTATATAAAAAGCATTGAAAATCTACTTGTTGACTATACCATAGATAATGACATCAAAAAAACTGTGAAAAACTTTCTACAAAAGACAATCAAGGAAACAGTTAATGTATCAAATATTTATGACCATAGTGGATCTGCAGGATTCTCGGGAGATCTTATATTTTTCATTAAAGATAATCTTGAAAAACCTATTCTTGTTGTAAAGTTTTTTAGAAAACCTTTTGATCTTGGTGGAAATTTTATAAAAGAGCTTGCAGGATACCAAGTCACATCAAAAATGAACACAAAAAACTTACAACTGGTTTCTGCAAAAGCTATTGGTAAATGTAATGTTTCTGGGCAAGATTATGGATTGCTGGCACTCTCTTTTGCTTCTGGTAGCAACATGAAAGATTTGATGTTTAAAACACTAAGCATGAGCAAAGATAGTCATGAAAGAGCTGTTTTAATACCTATAATTCAAAAAGCCTTCGAAAAACTTGGTACTGGAATATCTGAATTTCATCAGGCTCATATAGAAAAGAAAGCATATCTTTATCCTGCTATTATAGAAACAGCAAGATCTGATTTTGATTTTGTAATCAAGCAGTTTGCAAAAAGAAACTCTAACCTCAACATTCAAAAAATAAGAAGTTACTTTGAAGATCTTGTTAAACGTATAAAAAAGGTAAAAATAACGCGCAATATTATACATGGTGATGCCCACTTGGGAAACTTTATGTATGCCAAAGATACCAAGGCTCTTTCTATGCTCGATTTTGATTCACTTTGTTCTCTTGTTGACCAAACAGGAACTCCTCTTTGGTCTGCATCATTCGATTTTATGTACATACTTGAATCATTGGTGACATTCAAAAAGCGAGGTCTAACAGAAAAAGAGTTTACCACATTTAAAAAAGCTTTTATAAAAGGTTATGGTAATACTCCTACAGAAGTAAAACAAGAGTTTTTTTGCTTTATGTCTCGTCTGAAAACAATGCTTTGGTTATTGGACGCAGAAAAAAACTTCCCTGAGATGTTCAAAAATAACAAACTCAACATTGTGCTGGAGTCTTGTTTGACGGACCTACAAAATCCCAAAGGACTACTCAAAGATTTTATCTAATAAGCAAAGGCTCAATACCCAAACTAGAAAAGACGGTTTTTATATGCTCCAAGCTAAAGCCAAACTCGATGGCCTTGTTAAGAAACACGTCAATACGTCTTCGCCAAGGCCATAAAAGGGTAATTATACTTCTAATCTAGAGACAATCGCTTTCATAGTTTCATAATACTCAGGGATTCGTTTATTGATCTTTTTTGCGACTTCTTCGATATATGTGTGCGTTGTTAAGTTTCTGTCTTCTGTGCTATCAAACAGTATTTCTAGCTCTTTATTTGAAACTATCTCCAAGTCGTTTGATACTCTGAATGTTTTGTTGGGTGTGGCTGGTTTTACTGGAACACGATGAACTTCCTCGATATACATTTTTAGTAGTTTCCATAAACATTCAAAGTTGTATTCAAAACTGTGTATCGTGGCGCTTCTTAATTGCTCATGAATATCTAAGTATTTTTCTTTGTTTATGATATCCATGCATGCTTTAAGCTGTTTGAGAGCGTTTTTTGCAGATTCATGAAGATCTTTTAACTTTTCCATAAGATTCCCTCTTTTAGTATATTTGAGCGCATTTTATCAGAAGTGCAATGAAAATCTAAAATATCCACTTTATAGGGGATGGTGCTTGCTTCAAACATACCTTTTGCTTCTCCCATTCTCATTGGCCTTATTTCTTTACCCTCATCTATGGCAATATCGATATCTGATTTTTTTGAGTATGTCCCTCGTGCTCGAGATCCAAAAAGATATATTTTTGCCTTGGGAAACAAAACAGTAAGTATCCCTATTATTTTTTCTTTATATTCTGGTTCAAGTGTCATCTTTAGCCTCTTTTTTGGAGTTTATATAATTATATAGTATTGAAAAGTATAATTTTTGCAACTAGACTGCTTAAAGATAGTCTAAAAAACTTTAAAATGTAAAGATTGGTGATCATGGAAAATATAAAAAATTTAGAAAATTTAGAAAATTTTGATTCAGAGATTTTTGAGATAATCAAAAAAGAGCAAGACAGGCAAGAAAGTGAAATTAACGTTATTGCGTCAGAGAATTATACTAGCAAAGCTGTACTTGAGGCCAGTGCGTCAATATTGACGAATAAATACGCAGAAGGAATGCCGGGAAAAAGATATTACGCGGGATGTCGATTTGTAGATGAAGCTGAACAAGTGGCAATAAAAAGATGTAAAAAGTTATTTAGAGTTGAGCATGGCCATGCTAATGTCCAACCGCATGCAGGTTCACAAGCAAATATGGCAGTGTATTTTGCTATGCTTGAGCCGGGTGATACGATTATGGGGATGGGTTTGGCAGAAGGGGGACATTTGACCCATGGGCATAAAGTAAATTTCTCTGGAACAGTGTACAACTCTGTCCAGTATTTGGTAAACCCGGAAACAGAACTTATAGATTTTGATGTAGTTGAAAAAATGGCCCAAAAGCATAAACCAAAAATTATTATTGCAGGTGCGACGGCGTACTCTCGAGAAATTGATTTTAAAAGATTTGGCCAAATAGCAAAATCTTGTGGGGCGTATTTATTGGCTGACATTGCTCATATAGCTGGATTGGTAGCTGCTGGCCTACATCAAAGTCCAGTTGGATATGCTGATTTTGTAACCAGTACAACACACAAGACGTTACGTGGTCCTCGCGGCGCGTTTATTTTATCAAAAGCTGAATACGCACAAAAAATTGATAAAGGGGTTATGCCGGGCATTCAAGGTGGGCCACTCATGCACGTGATTGCTGCAAAAGCAGTTGCATTTAAAGAAGCTATGCAAAAAGAGTTTATTGATTATCAAACTCAGGT
>Ga0180433_10008652_pt1 | contig 12622 bp, 10 predicted proteins | sample SS_ome_8_FD_132980 | JGI IMG/M metagenome (GOLD analysis project Ga0180433, IMG submission 132980) | Hypersaline lake sediment archaeal communities from the Salton Sea, California, USA - SS_1_D_1 metaG | ecosystem: Environmental > Aquatic > Non-marine Saline and Alkaline > Hypersaline >... | reverse complement strand
AATTCAATGGGACCGGTTACGCATAATTTTATTTTCAGAGTTTGTCCCGTCTTTTCAAAAAACTGCTTGGCAAATCGTTCAATTACGAACATTTCTGGGACATATGCTTTTTCAGGGTCAATAAGGTCGGGTTCTCTCTCAAAATCGGCTATAGGTTTTAAGAATTGCTTATACATGTCCATATGCTGGGGATAATTAATAATTTCTACTCCAGCACTTAGTTTAAACTTAAAAGAGTCTAACACCGGCTCGATAAAATGGATTTGAATCCCCTTATTTTGGAAAATATCATTTTTATTTGCAAAAGCTTTGTAGGCAATCCAATAAAACTGGTTAAAAGTTTCCTTATCGATATTATCTGGTAAAGGAAAGCTGCCAACATCGTCAAATTGAGGAAATTCATCCATGAAAAATTTATCGACCTAAAAATGTAATTTCGTTAATCATAAATAATCCTTTATAAAAGATATATGTATGGAACAACAGTTAATTAATAAACAAAAAAAAAGAAAGAAAAAAAAGCAAATCGCCGAAATAGCGCTAGCTGCGAAGGCAGCTAAGGAAAATGATGGAAGACCTTTTATTTTTCACTTTTTAACAACTTTAAGATGTAATTGTAATTGCGAAACTTGTCTTTGGAAAGATAATACGGCAAAGGACGAACTTTCTTTCGAGGAAATAAAACAAATTTATTCGAAAGCAAAGGAAGCAGGATTTATAGTAACTATTTTATGGGGTGGAGAACCTCTCATTAGAGAAGACATTACAGAAATTATTAAATTCGCTAAAAGAGAATTAAAGTTTGCAATTGTAGGGATCGTGACAAATGGTTGGTTTCTTCCAGAGAAAATCAAACAATTTGGTGATGATATAGATTTTATTCTGATATCTCTAGACTCCCCTAAGGCTGAAGAACATGATCAGATTAGAGGAATGGCAGGATTATATGAGAAAATCATGAATTCTGTTACATTTATTAAAGTTAATTATCCACTAATTTCACTTCAGTTTAGTTTTTCTATTAGTAAGCATAACATAAACCGTGTTGAAGAAATGATAATGTTATCAGATGAAATGGGAATTCCTGTGGCTTTTAATGCAATTAATACTGTTCGTCATTATTCATATGGTGATATTGATGAAAAAGGTACACTTTCTGCGAATGATAAGGATATTAGTAAAGCTTTTGAAATAATATTAGGTGCTAAAAAGAGTGGTTCGAAAATATTAAATTCAGAGATGTACTTAAACCACTTTATTGGCGGCAAAAAACATTATGTATGTCACACAAGAAAGGTTTTCATGTTTGTAAACTATAATGGAGATATTGAAAATTGTCTTCAACTTGATAAACCTATCGCTAATTTACGTCAGACATCTGTTATGGAAGTTTTACAACTTCCTGAATTTATTAATTTTATTAAAGAAAGCGAAAAGTGTTATAGTTGTAATTCTCCCACAATGATCGACACAAGTTATTTATGGGAAGATATAAGTTTATTATCAAAATCAGGGGGAATTTCATTCGGTTAATTGTATAATAATTCTTCTAATAATATTTCTCTATTAAAAGATTTATATTCTCCTCATCTAAATCAAATAATTTAAGAAGACAAATATCTATTATTCTTTTAAAATTTTTTACATTTCGTATTTGAGAATAAGTATTAGGACTTAGTTGCTTTAGCTTATATAATATGCTTTCATCAGTGAACATTATATTTTGAGTCAATTTTGAAGTAATATATCGAACTAAGTTAACTAATTCTAATTGATACGGAGATTGAAATAACAAAATGTTAGGAATTGGGATCTCCTCCTCCAATTTAGTCTTACTTCTCTTAATCGTTATATTTTTTGCTTTGAACAAAAATTTCATAATCTTCGAATTGAGATAGGCAAGTATAAATAAGTAATCAATATTGTTCCTCCCCTTCCTTAACCATAAGAAATAAGTATCAGAGGTAGCATAATAAGGATCTCTTGTATATCCAAACACATTTGAATTAGTAATATAACTAAAAAATATTTTAGAGCCCTTATCATAGTATGGTTCGAGATGAATTAATTTTCTTTTATTTTCATTGTCATATTGCGTAATTAAGCTCCCTCTTCGTGGAAAATAAATGTCCTTAATATTTTCTTTGGCATTCCTAAGGATATTTACAAGTTCTCTTTTATATTGATTTAAATATGCGGTTAGATTAGGATATTTCCGCTCTATTTGTTCATTTCGAGTAGTTAAGTTTCGATTTTTAAATTCATTCTTATCAAAATAGATTAAAAAACCTAAAAAATCACTCTTGTCATAAGAGAAAGGCTTTATCACTTTACTCTTAAATATTTTTTTTAATTTTGTCTTCTCTTCATCGGATAGTTTTACGAATCTTTCCTTGATCTTGATAAACACGTCCTTATCAATAATTTTAAGATGCTCATTCTCTCTTAGTATGAAAATTTCATCTTTTATCAGGATTAATCCATTTCTAATGATGAAAAAATCAGTTAAATGCGATAATTTCCCATCAAACCTACAATATTTCTCAATCTTATTTACTACATTCTTTACCTCGATTGGATACTTTAAAATCCAACCATTATCTTTAGATAAATCTTTATTTGTTATCGCTGAGCTGTATCTTAAAATATTTGAATTGATTTCCTTACTTAATATGTGTGTGAAGATTTCTTGATTTGAATTTTCATTAACTTGTATTTTTCTAGGTCTAATTTGAATTACTTCAATTTTTTTATCGATGTTATTCCGTTTTTCATTTTCTGACTTTTTTTGAAGTATAAAAATACAATTATGTTGACCTTTTGCATCTTTGAAAACAGAAATTTTTGATAAATCAATGTATTGTACTATGAAGCATTCCTTTGTTATGTGAGGTTTAAGATATTTTATTCCGGTTTTTTTCGACTTTGTTATCCAATAGTTAGTTGTAATAAAAGAAAGAAGCCCTCCAGGTTTCAATTTTTCTATTCCTAGATGGATAAAATAATAAAATAAGTCCATATTACCAACGAAATATTTCTTACAAATATCATATTTTTGCACTAATTCTTGAAATAAAGAGGAATTGTAATTTTGTCCAAGATAAGGAGGATTTCCAATGATAAGATCATATATCTCCTCAGAGTTGGAGGATAAGAAGTCTTGAAATTCAAATTTAATTTCCGGATATGTTGATTCCAAATATTCTTTGAGAGATTCATCAATCTCATAGGCAGTAATATCCCGAAAATTGTTTTCTAACAATGCCTTTAAGAAGATTCCTCTCCCAGATGCGGGTTCTAATATTTTGAGTTTCTCTAATTTTAAAGAATTATTATAATCATTGGATTGATCTTCTAAAACACCTACGACATTTTTGACCATGAATTCTGCAATATAACTTGGTGTGAAGATTTGTCCTAATGCCTTATCAGAAGAAGATTTATTATTTTTTACAGCCATCTACTCTTAATATTAGGATATATAATCTAAAAATGTGATGTTTCAATAAAAGAAAAGTAAGAAAAGAAAAAAATCAATCTTCATGGTTATGTCCATGATGATGATGTTCCATTTTGATATTGACTGGTCGGAGTGAACCGATTGCCCAACCAGTTACTTCATTTAAGGAAGGATGAATGACCATTGATTTATAGATTGGCATAAATGAACCACTTTCAGGACACGCTTGAGCCAATTTTGGAATATCTGATTCTTCTTTAATATCAGATAATTCGCATGTAAATCCTGAATTCATCAAATAGACAAACGGTTGTACTAATACTGCCGCGTGAGGACCAATTACATGGGCGCCTAAAATCCTATAGGATTTATCAACCACTAATTTCACGAATCCATCATCAATATCACCTTTTTCGTATCCCATAGCAAATCCCTTAGCAACACTGGAATAATTTTTAGTTGCTACATAGATTTCATGGTCACTTTCAATTGCTTCTTTTTCGGTCATTCCAACATGACCGATCTGGGGATAAGAGAAGATTGCCCAAGGTACTGAAGAATAATCGGCTTGCTTTTTGTTGTCTGGAGATCCGAATATGTTATTTGCACATAATTCGGATTCATAATTTGCCTTGTGGCGAAATTGATAGAGTCCATTTGCATCTCCTATACACCAAATTTTTGCTTTTGTAGTTTCTAAGAACTTGTTTGTCTTTATCCATCCCTTCTCATCAATTTCTACACCAGTTTTTTGAACTTGTAATAGATCTGCATTCGATTGTCGACCAGTCGCAACAAGTATTTCTTGAGCCTTAATTTCAATCTCTTCTTGTGTGTTTTCATTCTGAAGGGTGACTATTTTCACTTTCCTTTTTGATTTTGCGCGGATCGCCTTATAATTTACAAGAACCTTCATATGTTTCTTAAAATTCTGTTCCAGAAACTGGCTAATTTCAGGTTCTTCGCTCATAACTAAGCGAGGAAGCATCTCCACAATAGTTACATCAGTTCCAAATGCAGAGAAAATATGCGCAAATTCCGCTGCAATAACTCCACCACCGATTATAATTAAACTCTCCCATGGTTTTTCGGGAAATTTGTCCCCAAAGAAACTTTCATTCGTCACATATCCTGTCTCTTCTAAGCCTTCGATGGGTGGGATGAAAGACCGTGCTCCTGAAGCTATAACAAAATTTTTTCCTTTAAAATGTCCAATTTCCCCTCCGTCTTTAACTGAACTAACTTTGATTTCATATTCATCTACAAACTCGGCGACACCTTTATATAACTTTAGATTAGAGACCTCTGACAATCCTTTTTCCATTTGTTTACTCTCATCGATCTGGGACCACATCCGTTTTGCAATTAGGTCCCAGTTTATATCAGACACATCAAATTGAACTCCAACTTTTGGTGCGTGCTCTGCTTCTCTAATTAAATCTGCCGGATGAACTAATACTTTGGATGGAATACAACCCCGAGTTAAACAAGTTCCACCAAGTTTAGTATCTTCCACTAACGCACAATTCAAACCCATTTGTAATCCATAATTGAGTACATTGAGCCCCACTCCGGACCCAATTACAACTAAATCGTATGATTCCATAGATTCATCTCGATTTCCATTGAATATAAAGTTTTTATTAATGAAATAAAACTTGAATGAAGAAACAAGGAAAAAGAATCATAATTGAGATTTTAACAAATAAAATTAATCTTTCTAAAAAAGATAAAAAAAAATTAATTTGTACTTTTAATTACTTCCTCTAACTTTGGGAAGATTCTAGGATAATGTACGGCCATACAATGGATTCCATCAAGTAATTTCTTTTTTCTTAACTCTGTAATGAATGGCTTAAAGAACTCATAGTTGGCTTGATCATAAGCTTCTTTTTGAAGTTTTTTATCGGTTTTAAGATCGGTTTTTATTCCTTTCCACTTCGCAAGTATATCTTTGGGAACTGAGACTCCCGGAACAAAAGTGTCAAATCCTTTAGCGATTCCATAGCTTTTCATAGGAAATATTCCTAAAAGAACAGGTACATTATACTTCCTAATTGCTGTTAAAAATTCAATTGTACGATCTAAATCGTATACAACTTGGGTTTGGATGAATTCAGCACCAGCTTCGGCTTTACGGCCAATCTTTAAAACCTCTGCTTCCATCGGTTCTGCATTTGGATTTGCTGCCGCTCCAACATGTATTTTTGGCGGGGCTTCAATTTCATGACCATTAATTTTACCTGTATCAACCATTTCTCGAACAAGTTTTACCAGGGTAGCGGAATCAAGATCAAAAACAGGCTTACTTTCAGGCATATCTCCCATATTTGGGTGATCTCCTGTTAGTGAAAGGATATTATGGATTCCGAGAGCTTGGGCTCCCATCAACATTCCAGCAATGCCTAATTTATTAACATCTCTGACGGTCATTTGCCAAATTGCTTCTAATCCCGCATCTCTTTGAACAATATACGAAGCAGCTAAACTATTAATGGTTACAATCCCAAGAGGACTATCAGTTACATTAGCAGCTATCACATAGGGAGCCATTTCTTTTGCTTCATGGACAAGATGAGAAAGATCGCAAGTTTTTTCAGGTTCTAATTCACCCGTTAAAATAAAATCGCCCTTTGCTAGGGCCTCTCCTAATTTAGAATAAGCATGATTACTTTCCATTTTTTTTTCCACCTCTTATCTAAATATTACCTCTTGTTGATGACCACTATCGGACCAATCACGGGCATCCCGTAATTTGGTAAACAAATCAAGTCTACCTATTGCCTTTAATCGATTAAAAATCAAAATCCAGCCACAATCTCTTTCATAATTGCCTACTTCGCACTTTCCATCCACCATACCTCCGCATGGTCCATTCATTAAACCTTTTGCACATGTAGCAATCGGACATACTCCCCCTGTATAATTTAACAGACAATCTCCGCAAGCTTGGCAACGTTTATAAAACCGACCTATCCTCTCAGTCATTCCAATAAATTCAGTATTATTAGTTACAAGAACGGGTTTTTCAGGATATTTATTTGCAAGAACTTCGACTATGGATTGTACTCCGAGTCCACAGCTAAGAGTTAGTATTGCATCGGATGATTTAACTTCATCATCAACTTTTCTTAAATCTTTTTTCATAACTCTATTATCGCAGACATCCTCAGATACTACCACAGCCTCAATCTCATAACCTTTTCCTTCTAGCTTATCTTTCCATTCTTTAGCCCCTTCAGTTCCACCCGTCTGACATAAAGCAGCACATGTCGCACAAGATACAAGTGTGAGCTTTTTTATGTTATAATTCTCTAAAGCTTCAAAGACTTCCTCGTCGGGCTTTTTTGTAGTAATTACTACCATTTTATGATATCATCTCAAATAATTAATTTAATAGTAAATAATCTAATTGAAAAAAATTAAGAAATGCATTAAAATTTAATTATTATTTTTGATAGTTTTACTGATAATTTTACTCATCAATTTGATTAATTCAGTAATCAATTTGATGTAAATCCTACTTGTAGTTCAATGAGTTAGATCATCAAGGATATTCTATCCTTCCTTACTGATTGAATAAACTCATGGATCTTTATCTGATCTATTCTTTGAGAGTGTTAATTATTGGGTAGTTCCCATATTTTTTTAAGATTTCACGCATTACAAGAAAATTATCAAGTGTTACCGCTGGATTTATACTATGACCAGAACTTAAAATATAACCCCCTCCAGGACCAAGCGTCATGATCAATTTCTTGGTATATTGTTTAATGTAATCTGGATCCTTATCAGCTAAATCTTGAGGGGACACATTCCCTATAAAGGTAATTTTTTCTCCATATTTTTCATGTAATTTAAAAATATCATAATCTGGATCCGCGGTTGTTGGTTCAATCGGATGAATTCCACTATAACCAACGTTGATTAAATCTTCGAATATTGGATATAAGTCTCCACAGCTATGAAGGATCATTTTGACTCCTCTCTTATTAGCATAATTACAAATTCTTTTATACCAGGGAAATACATATTGCATGTAAATTTTAGGTCTCGTCAATAACCCTGATTTAAAGCCTAGATCATCATATAATAAAATTGCTCCTGTCTCTCCCCAATCAATGAAGCGTTTGGTAAGTTCCATTGCAAAATGTCCTCTACTATCGATAATATCTTTAATGGCCTTAGAATTCGATAATAATTTGCTAAAATTTACAAAACCAAAAGCTTGCCACGAAGATTCAAAAATGCCCCATATTGCAGGAATACAATAAAGCTTACCAGAATAAGTATTTTGAATTTTTTTCATTGTTTTAAACATTCTTTCCCTTCGTGGATTTTCAGGATCGAGTGGAAAAAATCCTTCAAATTCTTTTATATTCTTAAAGTATCCTTCCCTATAATAGGCAATATCCATATCATCAGCCGGATTATGCTTTAGATCAAATATTCTCCCATATTCATCGATTAAATAATCTTTTTCACATATTATAGGAAAAAAGTAATAACCAGATAAAGGGATATTCACAAGCTCTATTTCTGCTTTATAATATAAATCTAGATAATTTTTTATTGCATTTTTAAGATAAGATCTTGATGCCATAGCTGCTTGGATTGTTTGTGTAAATCTATCTCTATCTCCTTCGCATAGATTAAAAGTATCGCTAAATGTTTTAGAAATACCTTGCAAATAATAATTAATTCCGTAATGCTGACAAATTGTTAAATTATCGATCGACAATTCAAATGAAGGGATCTTATCGGGTTCTTCATGATCGAGAGTTTTTAGTATTCTCTCTTGCGCATCCATAATAGTATTTTTAAATTAATTTTTTATAAATATATTTAATTTTTAAAAAAAATAAGGAATGAAGATTCAATTAGCTATTCATGAACTAAAAAGTCATAAAGTGTCATCTATTTGAACTCTGATTTCAAATATCTTTTTTCTTATTTTTTTGTAAAATGTTTTCTTTTCTCATAATTATTATCCTTAATTGTAGACATGGGAACCATAAAAGAAGCAGCTATCAATGAAATGAACGGCAAACATCTTCATGTTTTTATCATTTATGGATTTCATTAATCTTAATAAATAATAGAGAGAAATAAAAAAAGTATTATATAAGGAGCTCAAACTCCTGTATTTAGAAGATAAGGAAGCATTCGAGCTATTGGAACAGCGAGACCACCTAGAAGAGAGCCCACAGAAGTTAGTTTCTTCAGATAATCTTTAATATTTTTAGTTACCTTCACGGATTTTGTCTTTCCTTCAATAATTGTACCATCTTCTGCCATAAGGAACACTTGGAGTGTTTGTTCACCTATCTCCCTCGGTTCAAGAGTTAACCAGGTTGTATCTCCATTTTCTAACATTGATGAAAGAACTCCTGCGATGTCAAGCTCTTCTGAAGAGATTAGAGGAATAGGGGTACTCGGAATGATAAATGTACCTCTTCCCTCAACTTCGATGTCAAGTATCATCTCACTAGGATCGAACCCAGGGGCAACAACTTTTATCTTGTATTTTTTACTTTCAGGGGCATTATTATAAAGAAATACCATTACGTTCAGTTCACTGTTGACATAGGTATATTCTTGTGCACTGGAATCCATGTAAATTGGATCCTTAGAGATACGCTCGATATTATCCGCAAGTTCAAGTTGAAGCCGGTCGATAATATTGAAAAATCCCGGATTGTAAGCCTTAATATACTCAAATAGTTTATAAACATCTTTGGTTGAGAAATACCAGGCGCTTTCCATTCGTAATCCTTTATCTATATCAAAATCCAAAGAATCCACGTTAATTATTTCTTTTAATTCTTGGGTAAACGGCTCATCAGATAATACTCCTTGGAACTTTAAATAGTACAAAAATAAAATAGACTCAATCGCAAAAGTTATAGGTAATTCATCTTCTTCTTTTGCTTTTACTTGCTGGATAAATGCGGGAGTAAGGATTTTATTTATTCCAGCAAGATATTCATCCCATTTTAGAAAGGTTACAGGATCTAAGTGATTTGAGAAGATCTCACTAAAAAAGTTATCCATGAATATTTGATGAGTCGTAGGTTTATAAAAATCTTGAAGTCCATTTACATCATGGATATTAAGATTCAAACTGCGAATAAGCAGTGCTAAACCAAAACCAACTAACGCAAATCCGATAGCGGCATAGCCAATATCAAGAAATCCAGGAACAAATATCATTAAAGAAAATAATGCTAATGCAACAAGACAAATCAGCCCGATTACTTTCAATAGACTAGTAACTCGTTTAACACTACTAAATAGAAGATCAAACCCATCAAGACTATCAATTGGTCGACCACGGGTTCGCTCGAAATCAAGTCGGAGCTTTAGAGACTTATTTGTTGATAATGCCCCTGAGATCAGAATAATGGAATTTATACCATAGATCATTAAAATTATAATAAATATAATTTTCAGAGTAATATCGAGAATTGCGATATTCAATAGAGTAAGTATTGCCATTATTACTAATACTAGTGGCAGAATATAGAGTAAAGGTTTCCCCCAGCTTGTCATATAATTGATTAATTTTCCTTGAAATCGCTCTTTTTTTATTACATGTGAGAGTTCTTTTTCTATATCTCGTTCTTTTATCATTAACACCTAAATTATTTTAAATAGAATAATATTGGTAGGTCTTTATAATTTTATTGAAAATGAGGAAATACCAAATTTTGAGTAATTTTATTAGAATAGAATTTTTAAAAAAATCCTTTTATGTTTTATTTGTATTTTAGAATATGAAAAATAAATTTATGACGTTAAAATGACAATTTGATCTAATTCTTGAAATATTTAGGATTGATTTAATGATTTGATTAATATTAAAATGATTTTTATATTTTTTCGATCACTTTTTGGGTACTCATTTCTTATGTACTATTATGGAAAAGAATGGTTTTTCATTGGAAAAGTAACGAAAACGTCAAGAAAATAAATGAAAAAGTCGTGATTTGTTAAAACAATTCCCATTATTTTTCAACTTTCATTTAATTATTATTATCAATAATCAATTTTCCTCCCATTTTAATGGGAGTCCGAAAACTGTCGATTAATTCCTTAATAAGAATAACCAAAAGCGCAATAAATCTTACATTTTAACCCAAAATGTTGGTTTGGAAGCGTTTTTTATCCCGATACCTTTATATATGAAATTATCTCTAATTATATTAGTAATTAAAACATTAAAAAAAGGATGAAAAAAATGAGTATGGAAATGTTAGAAATTAAGCAAAAAATGGAAACCCTTTCGGATGAAAAACTAACTGAATTATATTCACTTGCTAGCGAAGTCAGTATGGACACAATAGAAGAATTGTGCCCTGCTCTTCTACAAATCTGTTTAAAAGCAGAAGGTGGTGCTTTAAAGAATCAACTTGGTTTGGTTATTTTTCACTTACAAAAGAATGAGAGATTAAATACGCGAATTGGTCTAGAAAAGCTCCTTCATGGTGCACTAAAAGTAAATCCTGAAGATGTATTCAAGCTTTTAGAATCATCGGAACCTGATGCGAAAGAACTTTCAAAAAGAATAAAGAAATTATTTTAAAGAAAAAATTTTTTTTACTCTCTTATTTTATTTATAATTGACGAGTATGGAAAAGGATTCAGATTTAGAAGAAGCATGGGAATATTATAAAAAAATCAATGAATCACTCAATGGATTATTTGAAATCTTAAATATGAGCATTGACAAAGATAATATTTTTTATCAGTGCGCAATTGATAATTTAGAAAATCTAAAAGAAGTTATAATTGATTTAATGAAAAAGGATTATGACTCCAAAGAGATCCAGACCAAACTTAGGGATCTAGAATTCGAGATGAAAAAATCTTTATTCTTTGAAAAAGAGAAAGAGTGAAGATCTCATTTAGTCTACTTCTGTTAAAAACTATCAACTTTAGCTGTTTTTAAGAGAATATTTAAATAAAGATACTTTTATATTTTTTTTAAATTTCAAATATATTTAATTATAGAAAGATTTTTATTAGAGGTGGATATCTTGCTAATGCTCTCTGTTTTAGGTTGGATAGATGGATTGACAGCGACGGGAGTAGTATTATTTGGTTTGATTTTTGGTTCCTTTTTCATATATAAATCAAAAAAATCTGAAATCAATATTCTTACATTTTTAGGATTAGCTACTGTTTTTGCAGGGTTAATGTATTTGGGGGTGTTTTTAGATTTCTTAATTGTTCTGATTACAGAGAATAATATTGAAAACACCTATGGAATTGTCGCTTTGTTAAGTTATATTTGGTTAGCACCCGCTATTATAACGGCTATCTATATTGGAACTAGGCTATTAAGTATAGAAAAAAAATGGTATTTTCTTTCGATATTTGTAATTTTAGGAATAATCTTTGATATCATTATGTTTTTAGATCCTTTTAGTGCGTTTGATTTTGATCCTCCTACAATTTCTGGAGATAGTTTAATTGATTATAACGTAAATACGTTTTCAATGGCAGGAATATTAATGGCAATCTTTTTATTAAGTGTCACGATAATTTTAGGAGTGGGATTTCTTATAAAGAGCATAAGAAGTTCAGGGATTTTAAGAAAGAAATTATTTCTAATATCGATGGGAGCGTTTTGTTTTTGTATTTTTGGTCTTATAGAGGGATTAACTGCTCCCGATATATATGTAATAATTGTGAGAATCGGATATTTAGTTAGTTTTTGGTTATTATATTTTGGTTTGAAAGACTAATACTTTTTTTTTAAATTAATATAATCTTAATTTAAAAAACTAAAAATTCTTTACTTAATTTCTTATTCTATTGTAATAAGTAAAATTAGGCCTTAAGATTGCATAAATTTAATTCCGAGATCAATGAAATTAATGGAGTGTATCAGATCAAAATTGATGTGCCTTTTGCTGTAAAATATGTGTGTGTTTATCTTTTTAAGTTAGGAGATAAATTAGTTTTAATTGATTCGGGTTTAAATTTGGGTAATTGGAAAAAGAAATTTCTAGAGTCACTTAATGAATTAAAAAGCGCTGATTACCTTAATTATTATAATATTATAGGTAAAATAGAAAAATCAGGAGATAATGAGATAATACATCTTGTTGCAACCATGACTAATCCTGATCTTGAAAGTCTTATTATCACAGGATT
>Ga0180433_10008651_pt1 | contig 12624 bp, 9 predicted proteins | sample SS_ome_8_FD_132980 | JGI IMG/M metagenome (GOLD analysis project Ga0180433, IMG submission 132980) | Hypersaline lake sediment archaeal communities from the Salton Sea, California, USA - SS_1_D_1 metaG | ecosystem: Environmental > Aquatic > Non-marine Saline and Alkaline > Hypersaline > Sediment... | reverse complement strand
GTCCCTTTCAAAGAGTCCCCATCCTTGACTATACTGAAAACGCCGTAGCCGGGATTTTCGTAATCCCCGACATAATCTTCGAGCGGATGCGAGGGTGTGGTGTTCATCACCCGGTCAGCATCTTTTTCGTCCTTTTGTTTTTCCCTTTCTTTCTCGGCCTCGTCTCGCTGTTTCTTGTAGCGGCCGTACCAATCCACTGGTTCCAAACCAAGGATCCTGTCAGCAATATTGTTGGCGATGATCCCGCTCAGCGCATTGGGGGATTTGTTGGACAGGACGACCATCCCGGCATTTTCATCGGGCAGGAGGGCCACTTGGGTGATGAATCCGTCGATTCCTCCGCCGTGAGAGATATAGAGGTGTCCTCTGTACGCGGTAATGCCCCATCCCATTCCATAAAGTCCGTAAAACAGTTCTTTTTCGCGGATGGACTTGCTGGCGATCATCTGCGGCGAGTGAATTTCCTTCAGGCTCGACTCGGAGATTATCTGTTTCTCTCCGTATTTGCCTTTGCTCAAATTCAGGATGATCCACTTGGTCATGTCATTGATGCACGAGTTGATCGAACCGGCCGGGCCTATGGCATCGATGTTTCTAAAGGGAATCTCCTCGACCTGGTCGTCTTTCTCCCCGTGCGGAATGGCAAAGTCTGCGGATTTTTTTGAGTCCTCGACCGAGAAATTGCTATGGGTCATGCCCAGGGGATCGAAGATGTGCTTCTGCGTGAATTGCTCCCAGGTCGTTCCGGAGACTTGCCCGACGAGATAACCGGCTGTCATGAACATGAAATTCTGGTACTGCCAGACTGTGCGGAAGGGCTGGGACGGCTTGAGGTAGCGCATGGCATGGAATAGTTTTTCCCGCGGCCAGGATGAATTTATCCAGGCAAAATCATGTCGGGGAAGCCCTGAACGGTGGCACATCAGGTCTCGGGGAGTCATACCCTCCGAGGCAAAGGGATCCTTCAATTTGAAGGAAGGCAAATACTCCCTGACGGGCGTGTCCCAGTCCAGCTTGCCCTGATTGACCAGGATGCCAGCGGTCGCAGCCGTAAAAGCCTTCGAGGTGGATCCGATGGCAAAGAGGGTGTTGGGGGTCACCGGCTTTTTCTCTTTGATGCCCCGGACGCCGAACCCTTCGGCGAAAATAACTTTGCCGTCCTTGACAATACCCACGGCCATTCCGGGAACCTTCTCTTCGGCCATGAGCTTTTTGACCCACTCTGAGAAACCTTTGAGATCGATCTCCTTTGCCTTCTCTTCTGCTGTCAAAGGGAAACAAACCAAGAAGGTCAGGATGAAAAGAAAGGTGATGGCCAGCCTAAAATACCTGTTTCTCATAGCACCTCCTAAAATATTGTGGAATGCATTGATTTGTTAGAACTACGGAACAAAAGCCAGGTTTGTTCATCATGCAGAAAATTAGCCTATCACAACACAGGGATGCACACAACTAAAAAGGGAACCATTGGCGTTGAGTTTGCGTCTCTTTAAGAGAGGATGTGCTCCAGACTGAGGAGAAATGAGGATGTTGAAGAACTATCTCATCGTGGCCCTGAGAACCATTTGGCGACATCGCAGCTATTCATTCCTGGTTGTTTTTGGCCTGGCTTTGGGAATGGCTGTGTTTATGCTGGCAGCGGTCTACACAGGCTTCAATTTCAGCTTTGACACCTTTCATCAAAATGCCGATAGGATTTACATGGTTGCTCAGGTCGTGCCCTCGGAAAACAAAGGCGAGCAAAATTCGACCCTCCTGCCGGCTCCGTTTCTGGCCGCGCTCACGCAAGAGTTTTCGGAGATCGAAGAGGCAACACGGATCTCCCGCTGTTGCAGAACTGTCGTCAAAAACCAGGATCATATCTTTTACGAATGGAATATTCTGCTCGTGGATCCAAACTTCCTCTCCTTTTTTGCCTTTGACATGCTCGAGGGCAATGCCCGGACATCACTGGCAGAACCGAATTCTATTCTTTTGTCCGAGGATATGGCTGTGAAATATTTCGGCGACTCAAACCCTCTGGGGCAAACACTCACTCTGGACAACACCATCGATGTCACAGTGACCGGAATCGTGGAAAACAGCCGTCTGAACTCCTCTGTCAAATATGATTTTCTGTTGTCTATGGCAACCGCCCGACGTCTCTATAGCTGGATGGATGACTGGACAGTCAACAGCCAGACGCCCTTGGTGAAGCTGAAAAGAGGGATGAGATTTGGGCAGATGGCGGAAAAATTTCCTGCTTTTATCGGGAAATATTTTCCCGACACTCAGGATTCCCCCAAACGGTTGTTTTTGCTTTCTCTTCTCGAGTTTCGGAGGAAGGCGGAAAGTCTGGATCTGCAGTCTCATCTCTTTTGGGGAACTCCCTTTGTGATTTCCTATTTTCTGATCGCCCTGGCATTTGTGCTCCTCTTGGTGGTGTGCATAAACTTCATGAATCTTTCCACAGCCAGGTTTGTGCAGCGAGCCAAGGAGATCGGAATGCGCAAGGTCATCGGGGCCAGGAGGTTCCAACTGATCAAGCAGTTTTTGGGGGAATCGGTCATCATGTCTGTCATAGCCATCCCTTTGGCCGTTGGCCTGTACCTGCTCCTTAAACCTGCCTTTGTGGCTTATGTCAATCCGGAGATCGATCTTGTTCTTTTGGATTATCCCCTCCTCTGCATTTGTCTCATTGGTGGTGTGCTACTGATGGGGCTTTTTGCCGGGAGCTACCCGGCATTTTTCCTGTCGTCTTTTCGTCCTGTTCAGGTTCTCAAAGGAAACGTCCAGACGGGGAAAAAAGGAGCCACACTTCGCAAGGTGTTGGTTGTTTCACAATTTGCTCTCTCGATCCTGATGATCGTCTTCACCGTGGCCATCAGAAAACAGTTGGATTTTCTGGTGCGCATGGACCATGGGTATAACAGGGACCAGGTCTTTACGGTTTCCCTTCCGCCGGAGGCCAGGGCAAGTGTCGACATTCTGAAAAAGGAACTGTCTTCACACCCGGATATCTTGATGACGGCAACTGCCCGTCACAGGCCCATCAACTGGAGCGCCAGAACGTCCGTTATCCCTGAAGGATACGACGAAAATGAAGCCTGGCGGATGAACGCCTACGGCGTGGGCTACGATTTTATCGAACTTCTGAAACTGGAACCTATCCAGGGCCGAAGCTTCTCTCAGGAATTTGCGGATAAAGAGGGTTTCATTCTGAACGAAACTGCAGTGCGACAGTTTCAGTGGGGAAGTCCGATCGGAAAAGAACTGCGTTTTGGCGGAAGGAAAGGGCTGGTTATCGGGGTGGTTAAAGATTTTCTATTTGATGATGCGCACTGGAAGATCGAGCCTTCCTTGCTTTTTCTTGAGGAGGAAAACCCGGGCTACATGTTCATCAAAACAGCAGAGGTCCCTCTTGCCGGTATTGTCGAGTTTGTCCGGGAAAAATGGCATTCGGTTGTTCCGGCCCTGCCTTTCAGCTATACCACTCTGGAAGAGAGGTTTGATGCCGACTACGCGTATATCGAAAGCATGTATGTTGTTTTCGGCGCCATCGGAATTTTCGCCATCTTTGTTTCCTGTTTGGGATTAATGGCCATTGCCATTTATTCTGTCGGACGCAGGACCAAGGAAATCGGAGTCAGAAAAGTCCTGGGCGCTTCGGTTCCGGGTATCATTCGCCTTCTTCTGTCGGGATTTCTCAGGCTGGTTATCGTCGCCAACATCATTGCCTGGCCTTTGGCCTATATTCTTTTGAGACAATTCCTGGGATGGGCCTGGGCCTACACCACGAATATTTCCGCCGTTTTCTTCGTTCTTGCAGGGGGCCTGACCCTGGTTTTCGCCGTTCTTTCTGTCGTCTACCAAACGGTCAAGGTCTCTCTGTCCAATCCCGCCGTTACCCTGCGCTATGAATGAAAAGGTGCCAGGCACCTTTTTTCCCCATATACAAAAAAGGTGCCTGGCACCTTTTTTCAAACCAGGAACTCTGAAGGCACGTTCTCGAGGCGGGCAATATCGAGGATTTTGCTTCGGACATCGAATCCCATAGTGCAGTCGACAGAGCATTGCCGACAGTCATAACAGGGCAGAGAAGCGAGTTCTGCACTCTTCAGCGTTTCTTGAGCCAATCTCAAGTTCCTGTAACCGTAGGCATACATGTAGCTTCGCATGAATGTTGGAATCTCCACAGAATGGGGACACTGAGCTCGACAGGCATCACACTGTTGGCAGTAGAGCCCGGATAGGGTTTGGGGTTCGTCCAGACGCAGATTCTTCCTTTCTTCAGGCGTCAAATTCAAGTTTCCCATCACAGTCAGATCTTCGTTTAACTGGTCAAAAGTCGTGAACCCGGGGATAACGGTGTGCACATTTTTATTCCTGATGGCCCACTTGAGGGCTGCTCTCATGTCGATCTTTTCCTGGCGCTCTTTGTCCCAGTACACACCGGCTTGCGTCTTCATGGCGACAATCCCGATACCTTTTCTGGCAGCTTTGGCTATAGCCGTCTGGATTTCTGTGCGATTTTTCTTTCGGAAATTATAGGCTGTCAGCACCACATCGTAAAATTCACTCTCAGTAACAGCATCGATAACTTCATGTTCGTTTCTGTGTGTGGTTAATCCTGAAAATCGGACTTTGCCTTCTTTCTTTGCCCTATCAAGAAATCGCATGGCCGGCTCGAAAAAGACGCTTTCCCTTACCCATATGCTGTGGATGTAGAGGACATCCACGTAGTCCAATCCCAGCCTCTTGAGGCTTATGTCGAATTCCCTCTGGAAGGTCCTCTCTGTCGTGTCTGGAAAAAAGATCCCGGAATTTCTGTCCTTTGCCGGATAACCGACTTTTGTGGCGATAAAGAAAGAGTCCCTCTTTCGATTCCTGATCACCTGGCCAATCATTTCTTCGTTTTTTCCCTTCTGGTAACCATGGGCCGTATCCAGATGAATGATGCCAGCATCAAGGGCCGCAGCTACAAGATTGGGATTATCCGCGTTCATGACTCCCATGCTGATGACTGGCAGTCTGACACCCGTGTTTCCCAGCTTTCTGCAGATGAATGTGTTCGGCTCTCCGTTTCCTGCGGATGTTGTTGCTTCCGCACTCTTTAAGGCAGGGTGCAGCAATGTTGCTCCCGCCAAACCGTTGATTCCGGTCTTGAGAAAACTCCGTCTTCCCAGTCGGGGCTGATTTGCCATGTTTGCACTCCTCTCAAAATCTTAGGCTCAGCTCATGGGCATAATCGTTTCACCTCTTTGTGTGCTCTTGTTTCCCTGTATACCTCAATCAATATACATGATTGCAGACCTGATGGAAACACAATCACCTCATTTTCTGAATTTGTGGCATGGAGGTAAGAGAAAAAACACGGTCACAGAGGAGGTTATCATGAATCGAGTCAAAAAAGCTGTCTGTAGGGCAGCAGCTTGTTTGGCCAGCGTGCTTTGTGACCTACTGTCCGTTGGCTTTATCTCCGTAAAGGACGCGGAGCTTGGCATCGATAAGATCGGAGTGGTCAAGCCGGAGGAGTTTTGCTAGCACATGAACAAGATGATCCTCGTATTTATCCAGTTTTTCGTCGGCATAGATGATTTTCCAGGCCGATTCAATAATCTTAGATTTTTCCTCTTCAGTGAAATGCTGGTTAATAAGATTGGTGAACTCCCAGAGGTCGACACTGTCGTCTCTTTTTTCAGCGGCGATGTTCATCAGGTCCTCTATGTCTTCCTCAGGAATGGTAAACTCGTGTTTGAGTATCGCCTTTGTCGTTTCCTGTTCAACACTGCTGAACTCGTCATCGGACTTGGCTATCTCAAGCAGAATGACACAGGTGGCCACATATGTCCTGTCAAACTTCTCCTGTATCTCCTCTGTTGGCTCGGCCATCAGATGTTTGAGCAGGCGTTCCTTCCATTTGCTCATGATCGTTGAAGGTCCTTTCTTCCTCTATGAGGCAATACCCGTGTGTACTGTCTCAGTCTCTGTATTCGCCAAGGGGGGCATTCGCCTCGAACAAATGATAGTGGAAGACTGATGATATTTCCAGAGAATTGAAAATTTTCCTTGTCATATGCTTTCAGTAAGGCCAAACTTAGCTTTTATTGACCTGAGTCGAATAATAATGTTTCATTAAGAGTGATCATACGGCTGTCAACTTTGGCTTATGAAATTGAGGTGCTGTGACGACTAATAGAGTAAAAGCCGCATTCAGGATCTTGGCTTTGGTATCAGATGGATAAAATGATAACTTTGCATTTCAGACACATCTTCCCCCTATTGAGGCCAATCGCTTTCCTTCTCACAATTCTGTTGTGTGTTTCTTCCTTATTTTCTGAGGTGCAGGAAAAAAAAGAAAAAGAAATCAGGCATGATATTGCCGTCAGCGCCATTTCCATTGCCGTGACTGTTCAAGACAATAAGGGGCGGTTTATCAAAAACCTTGCCAGAGATGATTTCAGAATCTACGAGAATGGCGTGAACAAAGATATAAACTATTTCAGTCATAATTTCGAGGCACCCGTGAGCTTGACTGTTCTTCTCGACGTCAGTGGAAGCATGGCACTTCAAGACAAGTTTAAAGACAGTAAAGACGCGCTCAGATATCTCATAAAATACCTCGTTGACCCGAAGGACGAGATATCTCTCTTGATATTTGCCGATGGGGAGGTGGAGGTGGCGGTGAAATTTTCGAGAGAGAAGGATGGATTTTTAACTATCCTGGACAGGACAGAGGCATATGGACAGACGGCCTTGAATGATGCGGTGGCCGTATCGCCAGAATTTGCCAATAGAGGAACAAACGAAAAAAGGGCCCTGTTGTTGCTCACCGATGGCATCGAGAATGACAGCGAGTATTCGCCCGACCAGGCTGTTGAAGTCGCCCGCAAAGTAGATATTCCCATCTACACGATCGGCTACAAAATTCCCTTGAGTGAGCAAATGTTGAAGAAATACAAACGTGGCAGCGAAACAACCTCTGACAGTATTGTGCTATCTCTCGAAAAATTTTCGAGAGCCACGGGAGGGAAGGCCTTTTTTCTGAACAAACCGACGGAAATTGTGCTTGCCTTACGGCGGATTATGGAGGAGCTCAGACATCAGTACATACTTGGCTACACTTCCTATAAGGATTTAGAAAGCGAGTACCGCAAAATTCTCGTCACCACGCCGAACAAGAAGTTGAAAGTGAGAACGCGCGAAGGATACTACAGCGGCCAGAGGGAGAACCCTAAAGGCATGGATAACTGATCAAGAAAACATCACAAAAGATATTCAAAGCTGCAGCTGCTTATGGTATCATAGACAACGATTTCGGACATGTGTTGTGAAAGAAAAAACTTATCTAACAAAAACCAGTTAAATGGTTAGGGAGGTAAAATTGGACAAAAACAAAATCACTGTGTTTGCCGGTGCAGCGCTGCTGATCTGGCTGATAGTGGGGACTGGCTGTGCCACCAAGGGATTTGTGCGGGAAGAGATTGCCACCATGGACGAGAAAGTGGCCGGTGTGGAGACATCTGTCGAAGAGAATCAGAAAAGGATCAAGGAGCACGACGAACGGCTGACATCTCTCGGATCACTCATTACCCAGAATCAATCCGAGCTCGAAGAGCACAAGGTTGATACGGACAACAAGTTGACCGAAGTGAAGAAAATGGCTCGAGGAAAACTCATTTTCCAGGAAACCCTAAGGAATGAAGAGGCGAAATTCGCCTTCGAAAGTGCGGAACTGAACGATGCCGCAAAAGCGGCCTTGGATGGCTTTGTGCAGATGCTGATTGCCGAAGACAAGGGTGTCTATCTCGAAATTCAAGGTCATACAGACAGCACAGGAGAAGACAGCGTGAATTTGGTCTTGGGAAAAAAGCGAGCAGAGGCTGTCATGGAATATCTTCACAAGCAGTACCGCATTCCTCTCCACCGTATGGAAGTAATCAGTTACGGAAGCAGTCAACCTGTCGCCGACAACGCCACTCGCGACGGCCGGGCTCAGAACCGCCGCGTCGTCATCCTGGTTTACGAATAAAAAAAGTCTCAGGCATCTTTTTATCTGAATCGCGCTATTCTGAAAAACAATTCAATCAAGCGTTCTGCACGAGGTTGAAATCTATACACTCTGACACCCTGAGCGAAGTTGTGATTTGCTTGTAAGTTCACCCAGAAACAAGAATTCATAAGGGCCGCTTGTATCTGGGCTGGTGCCGGCTCATCACAGTCTTAGAGGCATTCTATCCAAGCCTCCACTCGGATTTCGATTGGTGAACTATTTTCCCTGAAGTTACGTACTACTGATTAGGCTGACGCAATTTATCAGGAGGATAGAATGCAAATTTCCATGCCGAAATCTTTTCTCTGTCAATCCATAAAACCGGCCGTGATATTGATTGCCGCGCTGTGGGTGATCACAATGCCCTCGCTCTTCCTGGAGGGGAAGGAAGACAAGCCCATCGTGACTATCACCAAAGCGGAATTGCGGGATCATATTTATTATCTCGGGTCCGATTTTTTGGAGGGACGACTCCCAGGATCTGAAGGCTATGCCCAGGCAGCCAATTATATAGCCAGCCAACTCAAGGCAGCCGGATTAATCCCTCTCATCAAGGACAAAGAGGGCAAAGAGACCTATTTTCAAAAGGTGGATTTCATGACCTGTCGCATTGGTCCTTCCAGCACTCTGCGCGTGAAGAAAGGGCAGCAGGAAACCGTTTTTGTGTTCGGTGAACAATTTCTTCCTCTTCTTCATGCCCAAGCCTTCAAGGATGGCTGTTTCGAGGGTGAGCCTGTGTTTATCGGCTACGGCCTGGAGGAGACTGGAGAGGGGTGGAACGACTATGACAACATAGACGTTTCCGGAAAGATTGTCATTGTCATGGGGGGGACTCCCATGAAGGACGGCAAACCTGTGCTGTCCGAAGAAAAGGACAACTTCCATAAAAATTTTATGCAGAGTGCCAGCCAGAGATTGATGTCGGCTATCAATCATAGGGCATCCGGCCTCATCTTTATTCCCGATCAACAAACGGCCAAGATGTGGTCTAAGCTTGCGCCCGCGAGGAACAGACCGCAAAGGCGGCTCAAGTCTTATGATCAGGAAGGCAAAAAGGCTTTTTTCCCTGTTTTTTTTCTGCATCCCGACGCCGGTGCTGAACTCCTCAAAGAAACGGGCTTTGATCCCGTCTCAGAAAAGGGACAGGTCATACCCATGCCTCTCGAAGACGTCAGGCTGACATTTGACTTGGATTATGAGATTGAAAGGGAGTATATCTGCCACAATGTGGTCGGATTCATTCCCGGAAGTGACCCGGACCTCAAGGAGGAATTTGTGGTGATCGGTGCCCATCTTGATCATCTGGGAATGAGAAATGAGGATGCCATGAACGGTGCCGACGACAACGCCAGTGGATGCGCAGCCATTCTGGAGGCAGCAGAGGCTGCGGCCATGTCTCCGCAGGGCCGCTCCCTATTCTTTGTCTTCTTCACCGGAGAAGAGGGAGGCGGTCACGGATCCTTTCATTTTGTCGACAACTTTCCTTTTCATCTCAAAGATATAAGGCTGACTATCAATGTCGATATGGTCGGTCGAAACTCCAAACCATTCCCCGAAGCTGTTCTCGGCGTGGCTCCCGATAATCTCAAACGCGAGCTGTCGGAATTTATTGAAAATGCAAACACGGACATCGCTCATGTCCACCTAAAAACGTACGCTCATGAAAAAGATCTCGGGGGCTATTACGGGGGAAGCGATGAGGTGATGTTCCACATGAGAGGAATTCCGGCCATTCTCATCACCACTGGCTACAGCCATGCGGATTATCACAAGCCGAGCGATGAGCCTGATAAGATCAATTATGACAAAGTCAGGGAAGCGTCCCGTCTGATCTATGCGCTTGCAATTACTGCTGCGAACGCTGAAAAGTTTTATTAACACGTGCTGTAAATTTGCCGCTCTCTTTGATGACACGTTCCGCTTAATATTGAACCATGTCCACATGAATCAGTGAACCAGTGGACACAATAGCCTCTTTTGGATAAAGTAAAGATATTCTCGAGAGAGGAGTCTTCATTTCATGAAAGTCATTGCTTTTAACGGAAGCCCGAGAAAAAACGGAAATACCGCTATCCTCTCAATAAAAGGTCAGAACATGGCCTGGCTCATGAAAAGAATTCAAGGATAAGGGAGTGATCAAATGAGCAAACGTTGGTTTCAGATCGGCGGCTTTGTCTTGCTGGTTCTTATCCTGGCTTATGGATCGGAGGAAGGTATCATTGCAGCTGCCAAGGCCGGCAATGTCGCCAAAATTGAATCCCTCCTGGCTGAAAACCCTGAACTCATCAAGGCCAAGGGATCTGGATTGGGAGCCACTGCTCTCCACTGGGCAGCTATATATGGGCGCAAAGAGGCTGTCGCTGTCCTGCTGCAGCACGGAGCTGATCCAAACATCGCAGAGGCGCACAACGGAACTGCCATGCACTGGGCCGCTCATTACGACGATGCAGAGGTCATCCAGTGGTTCCTTGACAAAGGGGCTGATCTCGATCATGCCAATCAAATGGGCCGAACACCGCTTCATGTTGCGGCGAGGCGGGGTTGTCTGAATGTCGTCAAGAAACTGATCGAAAAGGGCGCCGATATCCAGGCCCCCATCAACAATGGCGGCACAGCGCTACACGTTGCCGCCCGAAACGGTCATAAGGAAGTCATCGAACTTCTGATTGACGCCGGCGTATCGAAAACGGTCAAGAACAAGCAGGGCAAAACCTATCTGGAACTCCTGTATCAAAGGCCTGAGACGGTGGGTGTCGACCCTCAGTTGTATGATGCCTATGCAGGAATTTATAAAGCTGAGCCAAAATTGATCCTCCGTTTTATCAAGGAAAATGGCCGCCTCTATCTTTACGGCTATGGCAAGGATGAGCTTCTTCCTTTATCCGAAGCCAAATTCATCACCGCCGGAGAATTGAAATTCTTCACCTTTCTCAGGGATGAACATGGAGTGGTCAGGCAAGTGAAATACCGAAGTCCCCACGGTGAACTCATCGCCGACCGGATTGATTGAAAAAGGTGCCTGGCACCTTTTCTCTCACGGATCACGCGGAGATTCGTCTGTGTGACCTTCAATGTAAATTCCCACGACCTTGTTTGTACGTCCTGTCTTGTCAGGCACAAACTTGAGGCGAAAGACACCATAATCCTTTACCGCGAACATGTCTTCCGAAAGCGGCAGCAGTTCGCGCTCCTTTCCTTCGTCCCTTTGATAATAAAGGCGCCCCTCACGCAGTCGTATGTGCCGGGCGCCGTAATCTCCGGCATATTTTGCCAGTTTCTCGACCGCTATTGAAACGGGATTTATTTCTGCTTGGATGACTTCTTTAATCCAGGGAATATACCGGGCTGCCTGTCTGTTTTTAGGGCTCACTTCCACTAGCCTTTCAAACTTCTCCAACGCATCCGTGTTGCGACCTGTCATGAAATAAAGCCGTCCCAGTCCGGCCAAAGGGGTGATGGATTTCGGGTTGGATTCCAGCATCCAATGATAGAGCGGCTCGGCTGCGGCCTCCTTTTCTCTGCGAAAGAGGTAGCGGGCCAGTTCATTAACCCAATTTGGCTTGAAAGATTCAGGATACTCGCTTTTCATCTCTTCCAGAACGGCCATTCCAGCTTCTGCGCCCTCGGCTAAAAAGGCCTTCTCGACACGCATTCGGGCCGCTCGTTCTGGATCGTTCAATCGTTCGTACATCAACCAATCCAGGGCGTATTGCTTATCCGGGACAACCAAAGCAACAAGGGAATCAGCGATTGCGAACAGATTTTCCGAATTGGCCAATATGATGAGCCCATCCTTTCTCTCTCCGTAAGCGACGGTATAGGCTCTCAGCGTGCCGTTATCGCCCCAGTGGAAAAACCCCTTTTCTGTATCTCCGGGTTGAATTCCCCAACCGAATCCCCAGGAAATGTGCTCGTCCTGTTCCGTTTTGTTTTCCCATGTTGTGGCTTTGACTTGCGGTGCCAGCATCGTTTCGATGGTCTCCGGCATGAGAATTTCATTGTTCATGATGGCACAGAGGAAGGTGGCATAGTCCCGGGCTGTTGTCACCAGGCTTGCTCCTCCGTTTGGTTTGGTCTGCCTGCGCCTCTGGCCGGCGAATCCATGCCGGTCATGACCGGTGGCCCCGTTAGCCGCATACAGGTCGTTCCAGATGTAACTCGTCCGCGTCATTCCCAGGGGTTCGAAGATTTCCATCCTTGCGAACTCCTCGAGTGACAACCCGGATACCTTGGCTACAACCCGGCCCAGATAAAGGAATCCTTCACCGGAATAGCCATAGAGCTCGCCTGGATCTCTCAGGAACTTTATTCCCCAGTTGGGCAGACCGCTCGTATGGGTCAGGACATGTCGTGCCGTGAGCTTTTTGTAGCGCTCATCTTTGGCCAATTTGGGATAGTGGAGATATTCGGCCAATGGCCTATCCAGTTCCAGTTCCCCCCTTTCCACAAGCTTCAGGGCTGCGGCCGCGGTGACGGTTTTGGTCAGAGATGCTGCCTCAAAAATGGTGTTTTCATCCACGGGTTCATTCGTATCTCTGTTTCGAAGCCCGAAAGCTCCGGACCAGAAAATTTCCCCTCCACGAATCACCGCT
>Ga0180433_10008650_pt1 | contig 12624 bp, 10 predicted proteins | sample SS_ome_8_FD_132980 | JGI IMG/M metagenome (GOLD analysis project Ga0180433, IMG submission 132980) | Hypersaline lake sediment archaeal communities from the Salton Sea, California, USA - SS_1_D_1 metaG | ecosystem: Environmental > Aquatic > Non-marine Saline and Alkaline > Hypersaline >... | reverse complement strand
CCACCCGCCCGCCCTGGAGTGCTTCTGGGGGACACCCCCAGACCCTCGCCAGAGGGGACACCCCTCTGGACTCCCCGTCGCCGATCCGTTCGCCCTGAGCCCTTCGGCTCGGCTCAGGACAGGCCTGTGGAAGGGCGAGGCTGTCCGGCCCTCGCCGGCGCTTGGTTGCCACCCACCCGCCCGTGAGAGGCTTTCTGGGGGGCACCCCCAGACCCCCGCCAGAGGGGACACCCCTCTGGACTCCCCGTCGCCGATCCGTTCGCCCTGAGCCCTTCGCGTCCGCTCAGGACAGGCTTGTCGAAGGGCGAGGCTGTCCGGCCCTCGCCGGCGCTTGGTACCCACCCGCGCTCTTGCGACAGGCCTTGTGAGGGGCGTTCAATTGAACGCCCCTACAGGAGTGAGCTTGTCTAGGGGGCCGCTTGCTCTGTCGAATGTAGTTGCCTGATTCATCAGGCGCCATCGCCCCATGAATGGGGCAGCTACACGTGTGCAGAAGCAGGTCGATGGCCCGCCGGTGACCCGCTCGTCCCTTCTTACCACTCGTCGGTCTATGCTATAATGCGCTGACTCCGATGCAGGTCAGAGGCATGATGTGATGAGGGTTTCGATAGTCGGGTTGGGGCTTATTGGCGGGTCGATGGGCCTGGCGCTGCGAAGACTTGAGGCGGACGTCGAGGTGGTGGGATTCGCCCGCCGCCGCGAGGTCGCCTCCCGCGCCGTTGAGCTTGGAGCGGTGGACCGCGCCGAGGAGCGTTTGCTCAATGCGGTCGATGGCGCCGACGTGGTCCTCATTGCCATCCCGGTGATGGCAATGAAAGACATGATGAAAGCGATGGCGGAGGGCCTTCAGAAGGGCTGCATCGTCACCGACGCGGGGAGCACCAAGGCACAGGTCATGGACTGGGCCAGCGAGTACCTGCCCGACACGGTGACCTTTGTCGGGGGGCACCCCATGGCGGGCAAGGAGACGTCCGGGATCGAAGCGGCCGACGCCGACCTCTTCGCCGGCTGCACCTACTGTCTGGTGCCCGGTCCGGGAGCCGCTGCAGAGGCGGCCAGCACCGTTGAAGGCCTGGTGAGGCGGATCGGGGCAAGGCCCCTCTTCATCGATGCCGCCAAGCATGACAGACTGGTTGCCGCCATCAGCCACCTCCCCATGCTGGTGTCGTCAGCTCTCGTTTCGATGGCCGCCGGGAGCCCGGACTGGCCCGAGATGTCGGGACTTGCCGCCACCGGATTCCGCGATATCACTCGTCTGGCATCAGGGAGCCCGCAGATGACCCGTGACATCTGCCTCAGCAACAGTGATTCCATAGTGCGCTGGATCGATGAGTACGTGAAGGAGCTGACCAGGTTTCGCCATCTGGTGGCCAACGGGGGCGATGAGTTGGAGAAGGCACTGACTCTGGCGAGGGAGCAGAGAGAGACATGGCTGAGAGAGCGACGATAGAGAAGGGCTGTTCATGAACAAGAGGATAGGGCAATGCTCCAAACTGGGTGGTGAGGTAGCACCGCCGGGCGACAAATCAATATCACATCGGGCAGTGATCCTCAATAGCATAGCTTCGGGCAATGCACGGGTGGCCAATCTCTCTTCGGGGGACGATTGTGGAGCCACCCTATCCTGTCTGACGGACATAGGGGTGGAGATCATCGAGGAGTCGGGCTTGCTCACCGTCTGTGGGGTGGGCAAGGAAGGGTTCTGCGAGCCGTGCGATGTGCTCAATGCCCGAAACAGCGCCACCACCGTGCGCCTGCTGGCAGGGTTGCTGGCGGCTCAGCCGTTCGTGTCGGTGTTAACGGGGGACGAGTCGCTTCGCTCCCGTCCCATGGCTCGCCTTATCCAGCCGCTGCGCTCAATGGGGGCGGACGTCTGGGGCAGGGGCTTCGATTCCCTGGCCCCTATTGCCATAAGAGGCAAGAAACTGCGGGGCATAGACTACGCACTGCCGGTGGCCAGCGCTCAGATCAAGTCGGCGATCCTCATCGCCGCCCTTTTCGCCGAAGGCAGGACCACCGTTGTAGAGCCGGCCGCCTCGCGTGACCACACCGAGCGCATGCTTGAAGCCATGGGGGTGGAACTGGAGCGCGACGGGCTCAGAATCGGTCTTACGCCTCCTGCTTCGCTTTCGCCTGTCGACGTCAACGTCCCGGGTGACATCAGCGCCGCCGCATGCTGGCTGGTCGCCGCGGCTATTCATCCCAGGGCTCGCGTCAAGGTCATGGCGGTGGGGGTCAATCCGACCAGAGCCGGCATCATCGATGTGCTCGTGAAGATGGGGGCCAAGCTCAAGATAGAGAACGAGCGAACGGAGGGCGGTGAGCCCGTAGCCGACATTGAGGTCGAGTCAAGCGAGCTGAAGGGGATTCAGGTTGAGGGCGCTCTCATCCCCAGACTAATCGATGAGATTCCCCTCATCGCGCTGGCGGGCTCCGTCGCCAAAGGCAAGACCACCATCCGCGATGCGCAGGAGCTGCGGGTGAAGGAGAGCGACAGGATCGCCGCTACGGTGAACGAGCTGTCCAAGCTGGGGGCGCAAATCGAGGAGATGCCCGACGGGATGGTCATTCACGGAGGCATGGAGCTCAAAGGCGCCACGGTCGACAGCCATCGTGACCACCGGCTGGCGATGACGTTGGGCGTTGCGGGTCTGGTAGCAGAAGGCAGGACGACTATCCGAGACGCAGGGGCGGTCGCCGTGTCCTATCCCGGTTTCTGGGAGGACCTCAAACAGCTTTCGCATTCCCAAGCAGGGTAAAGGGGGTAAGAGCGGTCTCCGGCTGCGACAGACCGGAGGCCGAAGAGGTGATATGAGCACGGAATTGATTCATGTCGGTTTTGGCAATATCGTGGCAATCAACAGGGTGATCGCGATGGGCCCTCCCAACTCAGCGCCCACCAAACGCATGATCCAGGAGGGCAAGAACACGGGCATGCTCATCGACATGACCAACGGCAGAAGGACCAAGGCGGTGCTTATGCTGGACAGCGGTCACATTGTGCTGTCGGCGTTGTCTCCGGACACCATAGCAGGCAGGCTGACCACAAGCCGCAGCGGCTAGGAAGTGAGGCTCAGTCTTTGACAGGAGCGTCTCCGCTTCTCGTTGTGCTTTCGGGCCCTTCGGGCGTGGGCAAGGATGCCGTCCTCGCCCGTTTCAAGCAGTTGGGGCGACCGTTTCGCTACGCGGTGACTGCCACCACGCGGCCGCCGCGGCGGGGAGAGAAGGAAGGGGCACCCTATCATTTCGTCTCCCCGGAAGCATTCGCTGAGATGAGGGAGAGCGGGGAGCTTCTGGAGTGGGCTGAGGTGTATGGCAACTTCTACGGGGTGCCGCGGCAGCAGGTGAAGGAGGCGCTCGAGGCGGGGTCCGATGTGATGGTGAAGGTGGACGTTCAGGGGGCAGCCAGCATAAAGAACATAGCGCCGCAAGCCGTGCTCATATTCGTGGCTCCACCCTCCACCAGGGAACTGGAGACCCGGCTCACGCGGCGCAACAGCGAGACGAGCGTTGACCTCAGGCGGCGCATGGAGACCGCTGACCGGGAAATGCAGCAGTTGCCGCTGTTCGACTACGTGGTGGTGAACGACGAAATCGAGGAGGCGGCGGCCAGAATCGATGCCATTGTCACTGCGGAGAAGTGCCGGGCGAACCCCAGGGTGGTGCGGCTATAGGCCGTTGTAGGTTGTCTGCAGAAGCAGGGCGTCACTCTCCAGATTCCGGCTCTCGCAGATTATGCGACCGCCGGCATTGACCTCCTTCAGAGCCCTGAGCAGTCCCACATAGTCCAGGTCCGATTCCTTCAGGTTCAGATGGCGGATCTCGCCGTACTGACCGTATTGAACCCCGGCGACATGTATGTGCATGTGGTCGAGGGCCTGCCTCCCCAACCTCTCCTCGACCTGCTCCAGCACGGCGGCGAACTCCTCGTATGAATTCAGCTTCCCCGTTCTGGCGTGCAAATGAGCGAAATCGATGCAGGGGGCAATGCCTTCGATCTCGGCACTCAGGCTCAAGATCTCCTCGACGGTGCCGAATTGACTTCTCTTCCCCGTGGTCTCCGGCCGGAGCAGGGTATGGTTGCCTTCGGCGGCGAGCAGCGTCCTCGTTTCCTCCAGCGCGTGCTTGACCGCGGAGTACACCATCGATGGTGGGTCGCTGAGGTAGTAGGCGGCGTGGAAGACCACCGTCTGTGCCCCGAGGACGGACGAGATTCGAGCCGTCTGAATCAACCTGTGTTTGCTGGCGGCGGCCCTCTCTGTGTCGTCGGTGTTGAGATTGATGAAGTAGGGGGCATGAGCGGATAGCTTCACCCCCTTGCTCCTTGCGATGTCCGCGGCGCGCTGCGCCATCAGTTCGCTCATCTTCACCCCGCGCACGAACTGCACCTCCATGCAGCCGAGGCCCAGTTCGGCGATCCGCTCGATGCCGCTTTCGGTGGTGGGTGATTTGGCGCTCAACGGCACGCCGCCGGTGCCGAAGAGGAGTCGCTGACGCATAGGGTGCCATTCTAGGCCGCCGTCGGCCATGCGGTCAACAACCCATGTTGACAGCGTATTGAAGCAGCGCTAAGCTGAGGCCGTACTCTCCCCACAGATATCGATGAAGAGCGAACAGCCTGAAGAGCCACAAGGACCTTTGTCGCTCGAGCAACCTTCTCCGGACGCGACAACCGTACAACAGCCCCGCATTACCACCTTCGCCTCTCTGCGCAACCGTCACTACCGCTGGCTGTGGCTGAGCTCGATTGCCTTCTTCGGCGGCATGCAGATGCAGATAGTGGCCAATAGCTGGCTGGTGTATGAGCTCACCAGCTCGGCTTTCGCCCTGGGCATGGTGAGCGCTGCCGTTGGACTTCCCCTGCTGCTGTTCTCGCTCCTGGGTGGGGCGGTCACCGATCGCGCCGCGAAGCGCAATCTCATCATCCTGAGCCAGAGCGCGAATGGTGCGATGACCCTGGTGATAGCGGTGCTCGTGGGTACGGGCCATATCCAGTTCTGGCATCTGATAGTGGCCGCGGTGGTGATGGGCACCGGTTTCATCTTCATCGCCCCGGGGCGCATGGCGCTGATATCGGAGCTGGTGGAGCCGAGGGAGTTGTTGAATGCGATAGCCCTCAACGCTTCAGCGACAAACATGACCAGAGTGGTGGCCCCGGCGCTGGCGGGGGCATTGCTGGCGGTAATCGGCACGGCCGGTGTCTTCTATGTGGTGGTGGCGTTCTATGCAGTGTCAGTCATGTTCATGCTGCGGATTCCCCGCGGCGTGGCGCCGGCGGCGCGGCCGGGGATGTCGCTATGGGGAGGGATCGTCGAGGGACTGCAGTACCTGCGGCGCAGCCCGGTCATGATAACGCTGCTGATGATGGCGTTCGTGCCCATAGTCTTTGGCATGCCCTACCAGAACCTGATGCCGGTGTATGCTGTGGACGTGCTGGGCGTTGGGGAGACAGGGCTGGGATTGCTGATGAGCATGACTGGCGTCGGGGCGCTGATCGGCTCGCTCGGGGTTGCCTCCCTGGGGGACTTCAGGCGGAAAGGTCTGCTCCTGATAGTGGTGGGCCTTGCTTTTGGCATATCGTTGGCCATCTTCGGGGCATCCCATATCTACCTGCTCTCTCTGGCAATCCTCGTGGTCGTGGGCCTGGCCAACGCGGCTTACATGACATTGAACAACACCATGGTGCAGAGGAGCGCTCCCCTCGAGGTGAGAGGGCGGGTTATGGCCATCTTCATGGTCACCTTCGCCCTCATGCCGCTGGGGACCCTCCCCATCGGCTACGTGGCTGAGGCTATCGGGCCGACCTTCGCCATCAGCGGGGGGGCGGTTCTGGTAGTCATCTTCATCCTTGCCATAGCCGTTCTTCGTCCTGCGGTGCGGCGGCTCAGGTAGTCCCCGTTTCCTTGAGAGCAGTATAGACGGGGAGTACTCTGGGGCCACTGACGATGGAAGACGTTGGAGGGCGCGTTCCGCTCCAGGCCGCCGCTGGCCATGCGGTCGACAACCCCGATTGACAGCGTATGCGAGGAACGATACCCTATGGTCTGGATGTGGGCCCGAATGATTCTGTAGAAGACCGACAGCCGGAAGACCTCCAGGAGTCCTTGCCTCTGGAGCAACCCGAGCTGGAAGTGATGACCCCACGGCAGGCCCGCATCACCACCTTCGCCTCGCTGCGCAATCGCGAGTATCGCTGGCTGTGGCTGAGCACGATTGCCTTCTTCGGTGGCTTACAGATGCAGGTGGTGGCGCGGGGCTGGCTGGTGTATGAGCTCACCGACTCAGCATTTGCCCTGGGCATGGTGAGCGCCGCCTTCGGCGTTCCCCTGCTGCTGTTCTCGCTCTTGGGCGGGACAATCGCCGACCGCGTGGCGAAGCGCAATCTCATCATTCTGAGCCAGGTTGCCAACGCTGCGGTCACCCTGGTCATAGCGGTGCTTATAGCCACGGGCAACATCGAGTTCTGGCATCTGGCGGGGGCCGCAGCCGTGACTGGCATCTGCTTCATCTTCATCGCCCCGGGGCGCATGGCGCTGATATCCGAGCTGGTGACGCCGAAGGAGCTACTCAACGCCATAGCCCTCAGCTCTTCGGGGACCAATCTGACCAGAATCGTCGCGCCGGCATTGGCCGGCGGACTGCTGGCGATAATCGGCACCGCCGGCGTCTACTACCTGGTGGTGGCCATGTACCTGGTGTCGGTCGTCTTCATGTCACGGATCTCCCGCGGAGCGGCGCCTGCAGCGCGGCCGGGGGTGTCGATTTGGGGGGGGATTGCCGAGGGCCTGCGCTACCTGCGACACAGTCCGGTCATGATAACGCTGCTGACGATGGCGTTCATCCCCATCGTCTTTGGGATGCCCTACCAGAGCCTGATGCCGGTCTATGCGGTCGATGTTCTCGACGTTGGCGAGACGGGGTTGGGACTGCTCATGAGCATGACCGGGGTGGGAGCGCTCATCGGCTCCCTTGGCGTTGCCTCCCTGGGTGACTTCAGGCGGAAAGGCGTGCTCCTCATCGGCGTTGGACTTCTCTTTGGCGTCGGCCTGGCCATCTTCGGGCTATCGCATATCTACGTGCTCTCGCTTTGCATCCTTGTGGTGGTGGGCCTGTCGAACGCTGCTTACATGACACTGAACAACACCATGGTCCAGAGCAGCGCTCCCCTCGAGGTGAGAGGGCGGGTTATGGCCATCTTCATGGTTACCTTCGCCCTCATGCCGCTGGGGACGTTGCCCATCGGCTACGTGGCTGAGGCTGTCGGGCCGGCGTATGCCGTTAGCGGAGGGGCCGTCCTGGTGCTTGTCTTCATCCTTGCCGTAGCCGTTCTTCGTCCCGCCGTGAGGCGCCTCACCTAGGCCGGGCTTCCTTGACAGTGGCATGGGTGGGGAGTATTCTGCCGCCGTTGGCGATGGACGATCTTGAAGACGGCGCTCCCCTCAAAGAGTCCGGTGCGGATGCCGCCTCCCCGTTCCTATCTCGCGTCACCACCTTCACCTCTCTGAAGAATCGCAACTACCGCTGGTTCTGGCTGAGCATGCTTCTGTCCTTCTCCGCGCTCATGATGCAGAACCTGGCGCGTGCCTGGCTGGTCTACGAACTGACGAGTTCACCCTTTGCCCTGGGTATGGTGAGTGCCGCATGGGGAGTGCCCATGCTGCTGCTGGCGATCTACGGCGGGGCGGTAACCGACCGGGTCAACAAGCGCAACCTCCTCATCATCACCCAGGTGGCCCAGGGGACTGTAACCGCGGTCATCGCCGTGCTTATATGGACCGGGGCCATCGCTCTGTGGCATCTGATGGCTGCGGCCGCGCTGACCGGCGTCATCTTTGCCTTCAACGCGCCGGGGCGCCAGGCGATCATCCCGGAGCTGGTGGGGGGTGGGGAACTGATGAACGCCATCGCCCTGAACTCCATAGGGGTGAACCTCATGCGGATCGGCGCCCCCGCGCTGGCTGGGGTCCTGATTGCTGTCATCGGGGTGGCCGGGGTCTACTTCATTTCGGTGGGCCTCTATGTTGTGGCGGTGGTGACGCTCTTCATGGTCTCGGCCTCGGCAAGCGTGGCGGCTGGAGCCACTACCTCGGTGACGGCGGACGCACTGGAAGGACTGAGATACATCGGAAGGCATCGGGTGCTTCTGTCCCTTCTGGCGGTGGCCTTCGTATCGGTACTCATCGCCATGCCCTATATGCAGCTCATGCCTGCCTTCGTTGTCGACGTCCTCGATGCCGGCGCTCCGGGCTTGGGGTGGCTGTCGGCCTGTGGCGGGACCGGCGCGCTGGCCGGCGCTCTGGTCATCGCTTCTCTTGGCGACTTCAAGAAGAAGGGACGACTGATGCTGGTGGTCGCTTTCGGATTCGGTGCAATGCTGGCCGTGTTCGCCCTCTCGAGGACTCTTGCAGTTGCATTAGTGCTGATCTTCGGTGTAGGCTTAGCCAACAACGGCTATCTGGTGGTGAACAACACGCTGGTTCAGACCAGCGTCCCTGACTGGGTGCGAGGGAGGGTGATGAGCCTATACTCGATGACATTCGCTCTGCCCTTTCTGGGGGCACTGGCGGTGGGGGCAATAGCCGAGGAGATAGGGGTTCCCATGGTCATAGCGGGCTGCGGCGCGGTCGTCGCCCTGTTCGTGCTGGCGATAGGTATCTTTCAGCCCAGCCTGAGACGGCTGGAGTAGGGCGAAGGGGGCGTCACGGTGCTACAGAAGGTCTCTCTTGGCGTCAAAGACATCGACAAGTACAGGATGCTTGTCTGCAGTGAGCTGGTGGACGAGATTGTGGCGCTGGGGAATAGCCTCAGGGGACTCAGGGTGTGCCACATCAACTCCACCCCTTTTGGAGGGGGAGTGGCCGAGCTTCTCTCCTCACAGATCCCGCTCATGAGAGGCGTGGGGATTGAAGCTGACTGGCAGATTATTCGGGGCGACCGCCGTTTCTTCACCATCACCAAATCGTTGCACAACGCTCTGCAGGGACAGCCGTATCCTCTCATCGAAATGGAGGCAACGCAAAGGACCTACAAGTCCAACAACCTGGCAAACGCCAGGGAGCTGGACCCCGCCTATGACGTCTTCATTGTCAATGACCCTCAGCCGGCAGCGTTGCGCCATTTCTCCGACATTCCCGGCGCCAAGTGGATATGGCGCTGCCATGTCGACAGCTCCGAGCCGGACAGCACCACGTGGCAATTCCTGCGCCCGTTCGTGGAGGCGTACGATGCCGCCGTCTTCACCTTGGACGCCTTTGCCCCTTCCGACCTCAGGGTCCCCGTGTTGGAGTTCATACCTCCGGCGATAGACCCCATCAACAGCAAGAACATGTCTTTGCCCTCCGAGCTGTGGCGGGAGATGCTCGACAACCTCGGCATCGACAAGAGCCGGCCGCTTACGGCGCAGATCTCTCGCTTCGACCCGTGGAAAGACCCCTTTGGGGTAATGGAGGCCTACCGCCTAGTGAAGAAGAGGGTTCCCGGTCTTCAGCTCGCTCTGGTCACCTGCTTTGCCGGCGACGACCCTGAGGCGTGGGACATCTACGGGGCGGTCAACGAGGAAGCGGAGAAGGACCCCGACATCCATATCCTCTCCAACCTCACCGGCGTGGGCAACATGGAAGTGAACGCCTTTCAGACGGCGAGCGCCGTGGTGATCCAGAAGTCGATCAAGGAGGGGTTCGGCCTGGTGGTCGCTGAGTCGCTGTGGAAAGGGACACCGGTGGTGGCGGGAAACACCGGGGGTATCCCCATGCAGATGGAAGGCGGCCTGAGCGAGTTCCTGGTGAACAGCATCGAAGAATGCGCTGACAAGGTGGCCTACCTGCTGGAGCACCCCGAGTTCGCCGGGGAACTGGGCAGGGAGGGGAAGGAGCACATCAGGCGCCGTTTCCTCATGCCGAGGCTGCTTCGCGATGAGCTTCGGCTTGTCAAGACTCTGGTTGAGGGATAGTCGCCTCACCCAGGTCGAGGTCCTCTTCCTCTTCAACCGCGGCTTCACGCCCGGGAATGGGGAGCACAGGCTCGACCTTATCCTTCCTTCGCTTCCTCATCGCGGGGAGGGAATCAATGGTCTCCCTCAATCGCGACAGCCCCTTCTTGTCGCGGGCGCTCAGGTGCACCACCAGCCCGGTGACTCCTGTCTCCCGGATCTCCTTGAGAGCCTCCTTGGACACATCAAGTGGTACTCGGGCAATCAGCGGCTTGTGCACCAGGTTCGCCAGACGCTAGCAGACCATCTACCGATGGACCGATAGCGTGGGGTCGCCGCCGACGAGGACCGCGTCGATGGGTAGCTTGTCGATGGCTCTCAACATGCCGTCGGCCGTGTCTGGCTCTATCTCCATGACCTTGCCCAAATCCTCCTCGCCAAGCACCGATGAGGGCGCCGTAGCGGGCTCGAAGACAAGAAAGTCGCATCCCATGTCCTTGAGCTGGGTAAGTTCTTCCTGCGTCCCCTTGTCCAGGGACACGCCCCAGGGGGACTCTCCCAGACCATCCACCACTTGACTCTCCGCCTTGGCCAGCAGCACGGCGTCAACGCTCGCTTTGTCGTCCGGGGCGGCGCCGGCATCTCCTTCGGCCAGGGCGACTATCAGCATCATGGCCGAGCCCTGCTGCGTTGCGGTAGACGACGCTCCTCTGAAGCCCAACGGCTGGGGGCTGCCTTGAGAGGCTTGACGCAGTTTCTCCACGAGTTTGCTCACGTTTCCCCCCTACACAAGGTGATAGTGGATTACAGACCAACGATCGGGCCCGTTGCGCTGTGCGACAAACGGTTCGATTCCATCGTTGAGGCCATCACCCATTCTATAGGTTTTGACGACCCACTTCAACGGCATACCTCGGGTCTTGCCTGGCATGCTGTCGGAGCAGTCCTGGGAAGCGGAGCCGTGCCGGGGGCTGGAGGCGAGGCGGCAGCACTGTTGTATACGAGCAGGGGTTGACAGTGCGTTCAGCGCTGTGGTATAATCCCCCGTCAGTTTTCTGGCTGCTGTATTGTGGTCTGGTCGTTGTCACCAGGCCCCCACCATAATGCGTTAAGCATTCACGCTGGTTCTAGCTTAGGACTTCTCTGTCGAGCGGGGGCAAAGAAGCGGAGCCTGGAAGTGGTTGCTTGGGTTCCGTGGAGCCAGTAGCGAAACCGACCGCGAGGTCGGTTTTTTTGTTTTTTCTGGTGGAGGTTGACTAGAGAAAGATTCGTTTGGAGGAGAACAAAATAGTGACCCCGCGTGAGGTGGTGACTCACCGGGGCCATGGCATCAGGCGCACGCAGCACCCGTATACGCAGCTAAAGATAACATAAAGTTGGCTGCATGTCAAGTGGGCCAGCCGTGCTGTCTGGTAATAGCATGGTTGGCCTTTTTTGTCACAGCGCTGGTGCCGCCGGAATGCAGGTTGGAGGTGGGGATGGAGAGAACAAGGAGAAAGAAGGTGACTGGTGTGAAGAGGAACGCGATACTGCCGTTCATGGTGGTGCTGTCGCTGGTGCTGTCGCTGGGGCTGGTGATGGGCCCTATGGCGGGCACAGTGATGGCGAAGGGTGAGCGGCTTCAGCAGTGGCTGGACGACAACGGCTACTCCATCAATGTCATCACGGACGAGCTTGGCATCGAGACCTTCGACCCGGGGGTCTACCTGGTCACGATCCTGGACGGCGAGCACGGGTACATGAATCCCACCGGGTGGTACGGTGCCGGGGACGATAGCGACCAGCACCTCACGTTCCCTCCTCCCATAGCCGATGGAGACTGGGCCGTTATCTATCCGACGGTGGAGTTCGGCTTCTACATCAACTCGGGTGACGGGGACTTCTTCACGGAGAACGCGCTGAACTTCGATGGCTACGACCATGCGTGGGTCTTCGAGAATACCAAGGGTTGCGGCTACATCGTGGCCTTCGAGGACCTGCAGTACGGCGGTGACGAAGACTACGAAGACCGCATAATCGAGGTGGTGCCGGACAGTGACGAGGATGGCGTACCCGACTGCAGCGACAACTGCCCACAGGTGTACAACCCGGACCAGGCCGACGGTGACGTCGATGGGGTGGGTGACGCCTGCGACAACTGTCCTGACGTAGGGAACCCGGGCCAGGAGGATGGAGACGATGACGGTGTGGGTGACGCCTGCGACGGCTGTCCGGATGATCCCGACAAGACGGAGCCTGGGGAGTGTGGCTGCGGCGTGCCGGACACCGATAGCGACGGCGACGGGACGCCCGACTGCAATGATGGCTGTCCGGACGACCCCGACAAGACTGAGCCCGGGCAGTGCGGCTGCGGCGTGCCGGACACCGATAGCGACGGTGACGGGACGGCCGACTGCAACGATGGCTGCCCGGACGATCCCGACAAGACGGAGCCCGGGGAGTGCGGCTGCGGCGTGCCGGATACCGATAGCGACGGCGACGGGACGGCCGACTGCAACGATGGCTGCCCCGACGACCCCGACAAGACGGAGCCCGGGGAGTGCGGCTGCGGCGTGCCGGACACCGATAGCGACGGCGACGGCGTCGCCGACTGCAATGATGGCTGCCCGGACGATCCCGACAAGACGGAGCCCGGGGAGTGCGGCTGCGGCGTGCCGGATACCGATAGCGACGGCGACGGCGTCGCGGACTGCAAT
>Ga0180433_10008649_pt1 | contig 12625 bp, 15 predicted proteins | sample SS_ome_8_FD_132980 | JGI IMG/M metagenome (GOLD analysis project Ga0180433, IMG submission 132980) | Hypersaline lake sediment archaeal communities from the Salton Sea, California, USA - SS_1_D_1 metaG | ecosystem: Environmental > Aquatic > Non-marine Saline and Alkaline > Hypersaline >... | reverse complement strand
TTTGAGAAGAGAAGGAATAGAGGTAAGCCTTGGCCATGACAGAAGCAATATAAAGGGTGCTGATGCAGTAATCCATTCCACTGCTATTCCGGCAGATAATCCTGAGCTCACCCAGGCAAGGAAAGAAAATATCCCTGTTTACAGCCGCTCAGACATCCTTTCATGGATAATAAATATGAGGAAAGGCATAGCTATTGCCGGGACCCACGGAAAGACCACTACAACGTCCATGATCTCAATGGTATTCAGGGAACTTGGCCTTGACCCCACAATCGTAGTCGGGGGCGAACTTAACGAGCTGGGGTCGAATGCCATAAACGGCAGCAGCCAGTATGTAGTTGCTGAGGCCTGCGAAAGTGATGGGTCTTTCCTGAAATATGAGCCATTTATGGCAATAGTGACCAATATCGAGGAAGATCATTTTGATCATTATGGAAGTATGGAGGAACTAAGGGAAAGTTTTACCAAATTCATATCCAATATAAAGAATGGCGGATGGCTGGTAATAAATGGTGATGAGACTGATACGGCTGATATACCTGAAAGAGATGACCTTAATATCCTGACATTCGGTCTTTTAGAAAATAATGATATTTATGCCTCAGGTATAAAATACAGCGGTCTGGGCTCAACATTTATGCTGAATTACGGCAGAAAAAAAATAAAAATTATCCTGAGCGTACCGGGAATCCATAATATAAAAAACAGCCTGGCTGCATTTGCTGCCTGTGCAGCCCTGGGAGCCGACCTTGAAAAAGCTGCTCCCATACTTAAGGGCTTTACAGGAGTGAAAAGAAGATTTGACAGGAGAGGGCAGATAAAAGGCGCATTAGTATTTGATGATTATGCCCACCATCCTTCAGAAGTAAGCGTGACCCTGGAAGCTGCATCCAGGAGTAAAAAAGATGGCAGGGTCATTGCTGTTTTCCAGCCGCACCGTTATTCGAGACTGGCGCACCTGAACCGGGAATTTGGAAAAGCCTTTAATGATAGTGATATCCTTGTCATAACTGATGTATACGGAGCAGGGGAACAGCCGGTTCCAGGAATTAATGGCAAGATGCTGGTAGATTCCATAATAGATAATGATTTTAAGAATAAAATAGCATATATACCCAGGCTGACAGATATTCCCGGTTATATAGACAGCCAGCTTAAACAGGGAGATATGCTCCTCCTTATGGGTGCAGGGGATATAACAAGAGTTACCGATGAATTACTCAAAAATAAATAAGATAACTGAAAGTTGCGGTATAAAAAAGCCTGTTTTTGACATAGATACGTCAAAGCTATGCTCTATGGGAGCCGGAAGAAAATCGGCAGCCCTTATTACTGCAGATTCCGCAGAAAGCCTTTTAAGGCTTATGACTGCCCTGGAAGAAGAAAAAATAAAAAATATGGTTATTGGCGGCGGGACCAATATGATCTTTACTGAAGACCGGCCTGATCTCGTCCTTATAAGGCTTGGCCAATCCCTGGGCAAGATAAGCATAGATAATAATGGAGTAATTGAAACAGGAGCCTCGGCAGATATGCCGGTACTGGTAAAAAAAGCTGCAGGATCCGGCCTTGACCTGGCATTTATGGCTGGCATTCCCGGAACGGCAGGGGGCGCAGTTTGCGGTAATAGCGGTTCATCAGGCAAATGGATCAATGATTCTATCCGTGAAGTTGAATATATCCGCAGGACGGACCGTGGTTTCGAGATAGCCAGGTGCGGTAAAGATGATATCAGGGCTGGATATAGGTTCCTTAAGATACCGGGCATGGAAGCGCTTGTATCTGTGGTACTTGCACCGGAAACGGCAGACAGCAGTGAGCTGGCACTGAAGATAAGAAGGGCTATTGCCGAAAGGAAAAAAACGCAGCCGGTGGGTGTAAGGACCAGCGGCTGCTTCTTTAAAAATCCGGAAAATAGCAAAAGAACAGCAGGTGCCCTCATAGATGGATGCGGACTTAAAGGTTTTTCTTATGGAGGTGCCAGGGTATCACCCATACATGCCAATTTTATTGAGAATTTTAAAAGTGCCTCAACAGAAGATATTGTGGTATTATCTAGGATAATGATAGACAAAGTCAGGGAAAGATCCGGTATATCCCTGGAATATGAAGTAAAGCTGGTGGAGTAATTATATGGTCAAGGCTGCTGCGGGTTTTGAAGACCTGAAAGTAAGGAAAAAGAAAAATGATATATTGATCGGGGTCCTGGCAGGAGGAATATCCTCAGAGAGAAAAGTATCGCTGAAGACGGGTAATAATATACTGGGATCCCTGCAGAGGTCCGGATATAAGGCAGTACTGGTAGATCCACGGGATAGTGATTTTATAGACAGCTTAAAAAAGATAGATATTGCTTTTCTTGCACTTCATGGTAGATATGGTGAGGATGGGACAGTGCAGGGACTCCTGGAACTTTTAAAAGTACCATATACCGGTTCGGGAGTGCTTTCCAGTGCACTGGTCATCGATAAGATACTGACAAAAAAAATAATGATGTGGGAGGATATCCCCACACCGCCATATCTGGAGATAGATTCGGGAAATCCCTTAAAGAAGCTAATGTATATTGACGGTAAGATTGAAAGGGATATAGGGTATCCAGTGGTAGTAAAGCCCAATAATGAAGGCTCTACCATAGGAATAAGCAAAGCGGAAAGCATAGAAGAACTTGAGACAGGCGTAAAACTGGCCTCCAGATATGATAAAAGGATCATGATAGAAAAGTATATCAGGGGAAGGGAACTGACTGTAGGAGTTATTGGAAGAGAACCCCGGGCTCTTCCCGTAATAGAGATAAAACCCAAAAGCGGTTTTTTTGATTATGATTCAAAATATATAAAAAACCTTACCGAATATATCGTACCGGCAGAAATAGAAGTTGATATATCGGAAAAGATATTAGGTCTCTCACTCAGGTGCCACCAGGGTTTTTCATGTCTTGGCATATCCAGGGTCGACTTCATCCTTGATAAGGAAAACATCCCTTATGTCCTTGAGCTCAATACTATGCCGGGGATGACTTCTACAAGCCTGGTCCCCATGGCTGCAAAAGCGGCAGGTATAGATTTCGACCACCTTGTAGAAATAATACTCGACAGCGCTGACCTGAAGATCTGTTGAGATGGCAAGATCAAAAAAAACTAAAAATCTTTTAAAGGCCAGGAAAAGGAAGATCTTTGCCAGAAGATTGTGGACTGCCTTAAGGATATTTTTGATACTGGTATTCTTTGCAGCCGCCCTCTGGGGCATAAACTATTTTTATAATAGCGGTTATTTCGATATCAAGTCAGTAGATGTACAGGGCAATACCCGCTACAGCCAGGATTATATTGACGGCCTTTTATCAGGCCTCTCGGGCAAGAATATATTTGAGGCCGATAAAAAAGAGATAGAGGATACCCTTAGCGGGAAGCTTATATGGATAAAGACCGTGGAGTTGAGGAAAGTATTTCCTGATAGGATAGAAATAATAATATCAGAGCGCAAACCTTCACTTATACTGGCATACAGGAATAGCTATTACCTTATTGACGGGGAAGGAATGGTCCTGGAAAAAATGGGGAAAGACCTGCTAAAAGAATTTGGGGATCTTCTTGAGGTAAAGGGGGCTATAGAGCATAGCCTGGAACCGGGAGATGTGGTAGCAAAGAAAAATGTACTCAGCTGTGCTGATATCTATACCGGCTTTGATGAAAGCCTTAAAGCTATCATTGAATATGCAGGCATAAGGGATAATATAAGAGGAGATATATATTTTACAACTGTTGAAGGGCTTGAGATCGTATTCGGCGACAGCAGCCAGACAGTAAAAAAGATTGAAGTGCTAAAACTATTGTTAAAAGAAGACACAGATTATAATATAATAGATTTAAAGAGCCCTGATAATCCAGTGGTCAAATATTAAGCGGAGGTTTTTTTGTCAGCCAAGGACGGTTATATCGTTGGTATAGATATCGGTACCACTAAAGTAGTAACTCTCATAGGAGAAATAGGTAAAAATAATATTCTCAAAATAAAGGGCTTCGGTATCTCTGCCTGCAAAGGCATGAAGAAGGGATTGATAGTTGATATAAATGAAGCTGCAAAATCAGTCCTTAAATCTGTAGATGAAGCTGAAAGATCTACCAAATATTTTATAGACAAAGCTTTTATAGGGATTACCGGAAAACATATCTCATTCCTTACCAACTGGAGTGAGGTAAATATCAATTCACCAAATCACCTTATCAGGAAAGCAGATGTTGACAGGCTTATAGCACTGGCAAACCGGGTAAACATATCATCTTCAAGCAATATAATACATACCCTCATAAAGCAATTTGTAATAGACGATGAAAAAGGGATAATCGATCCTATAGGGCTTTCAGCAAAAAAGCTGGCTGTAGAGCTACTTGCAGTATACGGCTCATCGCTCCAGATAAATAATGTGGTAAATACTGTAAAGTCCTCTAAAATAGAGGTGGAGGATATAATACTTGAAGCACTGGCTTCAAGCGAAGCTGTGCTCAATCCGGAAGAAAAGGAAAGCGGCGCCATGGTGCTGGATATCGGCGGAGGTACTACAGATATTGCTATATATAAGGATAAGAAGATGATATTCACCTACTGCCTTCCAGTGGGCGGAAATCTGGTGACTAATGATATCTCTGTAGGCCTTAATATAACATTTGCCAAAGCTGAAGAAATAAAGAAAAAGTATGCAAATGTAGACTATAATTTTTATGAAAGCCTGAACAAGGTAAATATGGGTGAAATAAAGATAAACAGGAATAAGACCACGCTTAATATAAGATTATATAATATAGTTAATTCAAGAGTGAAGGAAATTTTCGAACTGGTAAAGGAAAAAGTGCAGGAGTATAGCCATATGCATTCACTGCCCTGCCGGCTTGTGCTGACTGGAGGCTCTTCCAGGCTTAAGGGCATAAAAGCCCTGGCAGAATCTGTATTCGATATGCCTGTAAGGCTGGGTATTCCGGAAGAAGTCGAAGGTCCCCAGGAAGTGATCGGAGAACCGGTCTATTCTACCGGGGTAGGACTGCTTAAATATGCTCACCAGCTTGAAAGCCTGGCAGTTATGGACAACCCTGAAGATGGGAGCGAAGATAATGGTTTTTTAAGCCGGTTTAGGGAATTTATTTCCAGGATGATAAAAAATTAAACGGGAGGTAAAAAGTGACTCTGGATTTTGATAAAAGTTATTATGCAGTTATCCGGGTTATTGGAGTCGGAGGCGGCGGAAGCAATGCAATTAACAGGATGATGGAAGACAATCTCACCGGCTGTGAGTTTGTAGCCATTAATACTGATGCCCAGGCACTTATGATGTCTAATGCAGACAGGAAAGTCCTTATTGGTGATTCAGGCCTGGGAGCTGGTTCGAATCCGGAGATGGGAAAGGAAGCGGCCGAAAAATCAGCAGACGAGATAAGGGAGACTGTAAAAGATGCAGATATGATATTCCTGGCACTTGGTGAAGGAGGAGGTACCGGGACAGGCGCAGCTCCCGTAATAGCAAAGATAGCCAGGGAAGTGGGATGCCTTACAGTTGCAGTAGTCACAAAACCCTTTACTTTTGAGGGAAGGAAGCGGATGGACCAGGCAGAAGTAGGCATCAAAGATATCAGGCCTATGGTAGATACTCTTATAGTAATACCCAATGACAAGCTCCTGGAAATAGCTGATGACAATACAACCTTGCTTAATGCATTTAAACTTGCTGACGATGTGCTTAAAGCTGGAGTAAGGGGAGTTACCGACCTTATAACACTTCCCGGACTTATAAATTTGGATTTTGCCGATGTGAGATCAATAATAAAGGATGCCGGTAATGCCATACTGGGCGAGGGAATGGCATCGGGAGACAACAGGGCTATAAAAGCTGCCCAGAATGCTATCAGCAGTCCCCTGATAGAGGATTCCATAGATGGCGCTACCGGAATACTTTTGAATATCTCCGGAGGGCCGGACCTTAAGCTTTATGAAATAAATGAGGCAGCAGAGATAGTAAGGAATGCTTCAAGCCAGGATGCGAATATAATATTCGGGTCTGTTATCGATGAGACCATGAACGATAAGATAAAGGTCACCATTATTGCTACAGGCTTTACTTCTGGGATAAAAAAAGTCCAAAAGGAAGAACCTGAAAAAAGCCAGAAGGAAAAAGACGCCAGGGAAGATATAGGGAAAAAGCTTGATATACTTGAAGATGAGCTTAAAGAGGATGAAAAGAAACCGGTTTTAGATAATTTCTCTGATGATGATTTTGCAGCAGTAAATGATGATGATTATCTTGATATACCTACTTTCCTGAGGAAAGATAAAAAATAAAAATATGAAGCTAGCGGAAGAGAAAATCATTTCCGGAACGGCTTTCCTGACTTTTCCATTCATGGAACAATATGGTTTGTTCTGCGGCTTTACATCAAGAGCTAAAGGCTTTAGCAAAAAACCATATGATTCCCTTAATCTTGCTTTCCATGTCGGCGATAAAAGGGACGCAGTAATAAAAAACAGGCAGCTGGTCCTGGAGAAATTACTAAAAGGAAATTCCAGGTTTTTATATTCAGCCCGGCAGGTCCATGGAGACCATATAATATATGTTACAGGAGAAATTGGGCATAATGATGGGGATATAGGGATTGATGCAGACGGCCTTATGACAGACCGCAAAAATATTCCTGTTATGGTAATGGGGGCTGATTGCAATCTTATCATATTGGCGGATATTAAAAACAAGGCTGTCTGTACTGTCCATGCAGGATGGAAAGGAACCCTGAATGGTATAGTGATAAAGGCCCTTAAGGCGCTCAGAAAGAAATTTGGATCAGGACCTGATGATATTATGATTTTTATAGGACCTTGCATCAGGCAGTGCTGTTATGAAGTAGATAGCGACCTGGCCGGCCGGTTTTCCGGAAGGTTTGGCAGGGGAAGCTACCTGATATCCAGGGAAGAAAAATTATACCTTGACCTTGCTGGATTAAACAGGAAACATGTCATTGATTCAGGCATACCAGCCGGAAATATCAAGGATACCGGGACCTGCACTGGCTGCAATGGCAAGTATTATTCCTACAGGAAAGATAAAGTCACAGGAAGACAAGCGGCTATAGCAATGGTGGCAAAAAAGATAAGGGGATAAAGGATAGGGATGATTGAAAGATACAGGGACAATATAATACAGCTAAAAAACCAGATAGAAAAGGCATGTGAAAAGTCCGGCAGGGATCCTGGAGAAGTAACCATTATAGCTGCTACCAAATATACTGGTCCTGCTGGAGTAAAACTGATAAGCGAATTGGGAATTGACAATTTCGGGGAAAACCGGGCAGATGAACTGCTGGAAAAAAAAGAAAATACAAAAAGGGAAGCAATATGGCATTTTATTGGTCATCTGCAAAGCAGGAAAGCCAGGGATGTTGTTCCCTTGGTAGAGTATATCCACTCAATCGATTCTTTAAAGATCCTTGAAAAAGTCGGCAGGGAAGCAGCTAAATGCGGTAAGATACAGAAGGTGCTGGTAGAGGTCAATATATCCGGAGAAGAAACCAAATATGGACTGAAGCCAGACAATGTGATAGATTTTATTACTAAAGCGGTCAAGGTAGAAAACACCGACTTTAGGGGCCTTATGACTATTGCTCCCTATACTGATGACATGGAATATATCAGGAGCCTCTTCAGGCGGCTAAAGATTTTAAGAGACCGGCTAAATGACCTTGGGCTGACCGGCAGCTTTTTAGAATTGTCTATGGGGATGAGCAATGATTTTATGGTGGCCATAGAAGAAGGTGCTACTATGATAAGAGTAGGTTCCAGTATTTTTAAGTGAAATTTATGATCAGGAGGAACTATGAGTAGTTTTTTCAGGAAAACATTATCTTTTTTCGGGCTTGCTGATGAAGAAGAGATTGAAGTGGAAGATGATGAAAGGCTGCCTTTAAGGGAAAGAAGGGAGATCCCGAAAGAGAAAATGGCAGGAACTGAAAGAACGGCAGCAAAAAAATCTCCAAGAAAAAAAGTATCACTTATCAGCAGCGCCCGCGATCCAAAAAAGAACAGAGTATTTGTAGCTGAACCAAAGGAATTTGAGGAGATCCAGATAATAGCTGATAATTTTAAAAATGATATCCCGGTAATTGTTAATCTCCAGAGGGTAGAACCCGATGTTTCGAAGAGGATCATAGATTTCTGCAGCGGGCTTACATATGCTCTTGAGGGTGACATAAAAAAGGTAGCTGACAGGGTATTTTTAATAATACCTTCGAATATAGAAGTCAATACCAGGGAAAACGACTTATTAAGTGAGGATGGCTTCCTTAAATCATTTTAAAAAAACTTCATACAGGCCCAGGGAAGGAAAATATTTGGAAGAAAAGAAGATCTCGTTTATAGGCTGCGGCAATATGGGAGAAGCCATACTAAAAGGCTTGCTGGGATCATTATTCCTTCAGGCCGGTGAAGTAGGCTTTTTTGAGAAAGATGCCTCAAGAAGGGATTATATTAAAAGCAAATACCAGATAGATGCAGCAGATGATGTCTGCGGTGCCGCCGGCATTTCAAAATACCTGCTTATAGCTGTAAAACCCCAGAATATAGCTAAGCTCATGGAAGAGCTCAAACAATGCTTCAAGCCCCAGAGAAGCTGCATAATAAGCATACTGGCAGGGATCAGTACTTCATATTATGAAGAAAAACTGGGAAACAAAGCATCAGTAATCAGGGTAATGCCCAATACCCCGGCACTATATAATAAAGGAATGGTAACCATTAGCCCGGGAAGGAATGCCGGGAGGAAAGACCTGGACTTCGTAACCGGTCTTATGGAAAAGATAGGTTCCAGCATAGTAATAGCAGAGGACCTGCAGCATATCTCTACAGCCATCAATGGAAGCGGACCAGCTTATTTTTTCCTTTTCTGCAAGGCACTTGTAGAAGCTGCAGTTAATAATGGACTGGATCCGGATACCGCCAGGAAACTGGCAGCAAATACCATGATAGGGGCTGGGGAGATGATAAAAAGGTCTGAAATGGATCTGGAAGAATTAATATCCAGGGTGGCATCACCGGGAGGTACTACTGAAAAAGCCCTTCTGGTCTTCGGTAAACATGATTTTGAGAAAATAGTGGAAGAAGCTGTGGAAAGCGCCCTGAAACGCTCTGTGGAGCTGGAAAAGGAAATGGTATAAATTATATGGCTTTATTTTTTGAAATAATTATTTTTATCCTCAGGGTATACTCCTATATCCTATTTTTCAGGCTCATACTTTCCTGGTTCAGGATCAATCCAGGCAGGGGGTTTATAGGAAGGGCTTATAAATTCCTGGTCGATATAACAGAGCCATTTTTATTATTATTTAGGAGAATAATACCTTTAGTACGTATAGGCAGGGGATATTTAGACTTATCTTATATTGCAGCCATTTTAGTGATACAATTAATAACAGTGCTCTTAAGATATGTTGTACTCAGATATATATAGTAATGGATTGTAACAAGTATTAATGACCTTTGGAGGTAGTCATGCGTTTGAGCTCGGAAAGCATACAAAAAAAAGAATTCCATATAGTATTCAAAGGCTATAAGCCCGAAGAAGTGGATAAATTCCTGGACCTTCTTGCCATTGAATTTGACGGAATGCAAAAAAAGATCAGGGACCTGGAAGAGAAAATTGAAAGTATAAAATATGAGGGTGATGGAGAAACTTCCAAGATGAAAAAGGTAATACAGGAAGCCCTCGTGTCTGCTCACCGGATGGCTGAAGAGATAAAGCAAAAGGCAAAAATAGAAGCCGAAGAGATGCTAAGCAGGAAAAAGATGGAGGAAGCTCAGGAAGTCCAGAAGCTCCAGGACGAAAAGACTGCGCTGGAATCAAGCATAAGCAGCCTTAAAAAAGAATATACAGACTTTAAGGAGCAGATATCCAGGTTTGCAGATGATTTTAAGCAGAAAATGGCTTCAGTAGGGGACGGAAAATTGATAGATGCCCTGGGAGGCACAATAAAGGAGAGTAAAGGGCAAAGCCAGCAAAAGTCCCCAGCCCCAAAGCCTGATCCAGAACCTGAAAAGAGAGCTCCTGTCCAGGAAGATAGTCAAAAAGATGCAGGTGAAGAAGAGGAAGTCCTCTATAAGCATGCCAGCAAAGAGAGCAACCAGGATGACCTGGGAGAAAATGACCTGAAGGACCTGGCAGCACTTACCGATGAGATGCTGGAGAAGCTTGATAGCGATGAAGAAAAAACACCTGGATTTTCAGAAGAGAAGAAATCCAGGAATGAAGAAGATAAAGCCAGGCCAGAAGATAAGGGATCTGCCGAAGAAGAGAAGAGAAACCGGAAAAAGATCGATATTGCAAATCCGGATATAATAAATGACTTCTTCAAGACAGATGAAGACTAATGTCCTCGACCTTTATATAAAGCCCAATGCCAAAAGGACCACAATAGAAGGCCTTCATGGGGATAGAATAAAGATCAGGATAGCCTCGCCTCCTGAAAAGGGAAAAGCTAATAAGGAGCTCATAAGCCTCTTATCCAGGATCACTGATGTTCACAGGGATAATATAAGGATAATCTCGGGAATTACATCAAATTACAAGAGGGTCCGTATCGAAGGAAAAAGCCCGTTGGATTATTCAAAGATCCTGCTCAATAATACCTGAATCTAACAAATAAGCTCTATAATAATAACTGCCGGTAGTGATGTGATAGCAAAATATTGCATTATTACCGGCTATTTCTTTGTCTAAAACCCGTTATAACCGGAAAAATCCGACCTATACCAGATAATAACAAAAAATGTTTGACATAGGGTCCTAATAGTTTTATTATATAAATATCAAATATATGTAAAATATATATCAGATATGGCTAAAAGTTGTGTAATATCATTACAATTATAAACATTACTATATATAAAACTATAATAAAAAAATACTAATAAAACTAATAAACAAGTATAGTAACAAATATAGTATGGGAATTATCCTTTACATAGGAAATAATAAGGAAATAGCTGATAATATAGACAATTTCAAGTCCTGCAACCATAGATTAACCGTACTTAACCTGCAATATAACTATAGGCACTATATAGAGGAATATATGCCGGATTACATACTATTATCAGATAAAATAGAAGGATTTAAAGAAATATCGGATTATGTATCTATTAAATCTGACTCGAAGCTTATAATAACAGGAAATAACCGCTATGATGAATGCACTGTTCCGGGAGCTGCCAGGATAGAATGCCCTGAGACATGGGAAAGGTTCCAGAAAATAATTGAGACAATTGATATTGTAGATCCCAAGGATAAGGAAGAGGAGAGGCAGTATAGATTCCTTAAGCAGGAAGTGATGTCCTTTTATTCAATACAGGGCGGAACCGGAAAGACTTCTATAGCTTTTAATGCTGCGTATATGTTCCGGAAAAAGGAAATGGGGAAAGTCCTCCTGGTAGACCTTAATTTCTGCGAAGGCCCGTCTGATATGCAGATCGCACTTGGAGTTGCTGGAAAGAAGAGTCTTGGTGAATATGCTGATGATGCTTTTGGCGGGGCAACAGATCTGGGAAAATATATAATAAGCATTGGTGGAGTAGACCTATTATATCCTCCCGCATCTCTTTTTAAAGGAGAAGGATTTAGCATAGAGATGCTGGCAGATCTTATATATTCAGCCCGCAATGAATATGACCTCATAGTAGCAGATCTTCCATTCAGGTATGACAATATATCCCTGGAGATGATAAATATTTCCACAACATCAGTAATTGTATTATCACCTGATGCAAGGATGTTACCGAGGATAAAGGCATTCAATAAGTTTCTTCCCGGAAAACAGAAAAAGCTTGCCGTATTAAATAAAGTCGGCAGTCCAGCAGGCTTTATTGCCGATGAACTTGATGATATGACCGGCATCACGCTAATGGGGAGGATACCTTTTATAGATGAAGCAGACAGGGAATATATTAATTGTAATAAAAGACCAACAGGGATTATCGATTTGAAGCCTGCCATAGAAGGTCTGTTAAATAAGGTTTTTTAGTATGGCAGAAGAAAAAAAACTTCATACCATCAGCGAGGTTGCAGAAATGGTTGGCATAAGTGAGTCTGAAATAATTAGAGTGGTTATGCTTAAGAAGCTAAAAGCTATAAGGGTGGGTAAGGCAATAAGGATAAAAGAAGAGGATCTTGAAAGCTTTTTAAATAGTTTTGCAGGCGAGGAAGAGCCGAAAAAGATCTCTTCAAGCCCGGTCCTCTATACGGCGGAACAGGTGGCAAAGATATTGAAACTATCTATAGACAATATATGGAATCTTTTAAAGACAGGTAAGCTTAAGGGTTTCAAGATAAGGGAGGGAAGAAGCTCATGGCGCATACCTTCTGACAGCCTTGATGATTTTATTGAAAGCAGGACAAAAAAATCATGACAGGAGAAGGGAGGAGAAGAGGCCCTACCGGATGGGAAAAGACAGCCATAGTTGTGATAGTGATATTGATAATAGCAATACTGGCCCTGATATTCAGGGATCAGCTGGAAGAATATATAAGAGTTTTTATTAATTGGTATGGAAATGAGATTTAAAAGAAAAGATGCGGGGAGGTGGAAAAAATGAAGAA
>Ga0180433_10008648_pt1 | contig 12625 bp, 12 predicted proteins | sample SS_ome_8_FD_132980 | JGI IMG/M metagenome (GOLD analysis project Ga0180433, IMG submission 132980) | Hypersaline lake sediment archaeal communities from the Salton Sea, California, USA - SS_1_D_1 metaG | ecosystem: Environmental > Aquatic > Non-marine Saline and Alkaline > Hypersaline >... | reverse complement strand
TTTAGTTTTTAGAGTGAAGGGGCGACCCGAAAGCCGCCCCGATTAGATTAAAGAATTACCGCAGAAATTTGGTCAGGGTATGCAACCTGTACACCAAGTGTTAATTCAACCGCAACTCTGTATTTTCTGTCGTCTTGCGAATACCAAGCCTCTATTCTTGAAGCATCTTCTTCAAGGTCAACTCCCAAGAACATATTGCTGGTTCTCATGCAGTAAACATCGTTAGTTCCAGTAAGACCGTTAACAGCGATGATTTCGATGTTAGTACCCGGAAGAACCATAGTAAGGTCAGCGAATGAACTATCAGCGTTTTGAAGTTGACCTCCTCCAGAAGTAACAATTCCAAGACCGCTTTGAAGACCAACAGCTAACGAACGGAAGGCATCGTAACCAACGAAGATTTTAGCGTCTGACTTATCAACGATAGCCGCAGCCGCAGCTTCGTAAACTCGCTGAACAGCCTCTATCATATTGTTTGCAGTCAATGCCGTAGTAAGAGCAGTCCCCGAACCGAACGCAGTTGTGTTTGCGTCAATGTAAGAACCAGCCCCGATAACGTCAATAAGACCATCGAAGAACTGAAGGTTAGTTGATACCAATGTTGAATCAGATTGCCAGATCATTACTTCAAGTTCTGACTGGATTTTCTCTACCAAGTAAGCACCGAACTGCTCCTCGAAAGGAATAGACTCATAATGCGCTCCGCTTGGAAGCTGTGAACGTAGGTAGTAACCCTCCAAAGTCTTAGGACAGAACTCCATGTTCAACTTTAGTTTAGCTGGGTCAATCTCACGTTGAGTGAAAGTTACATCGCCATCAGCGTTGAAAGCGCAACCGCTACCATCTTGGAAGTTTACGTCAACATCCATAAGGTTGATTTTGGTCGCTCCTTTAACGCCTACTTGCTTCTCCATCAAAGAAGCTGTACGACCTCCAGTTACTGCTTTGGTGATGAGCGGAAAGTTCTGCTCCTCAATGTAGGCTGTTAAGCCCGATACGTCAAATGCCATTTTATTAAGTGTTTATAGGTTTATTTCTTTGTGATTGCGCGCATCTTCTCTACCATGTCGGTGTAGTCGATGCCTTTATTAAATGGGTTAGCTACTTTCTTAGAAGGCTCTTCCTTTGGAGTTGCTGCCATCTTCTCAACGATGTCAGTAATCAAACCAACAGCTTTCTCAATGTCGCTAACCTTCTCGGTTTTGGCGAATTTAGCTTCTGCCATTCTGCTTTCAATCAATTCTGAAACAGCAGAAAGAATATCGGCTTTGAAACCTTCTGCATCGAATTTCTCCTCAGTTTCTTCCGCAGCCATTTCTTCTTCTTTCTCCTCTTCTGCTTCTTCCTCAACTGGCTCAGGACTCATAATCTCAACAATAACACCGCCTTCAGTTCTTACGATGTCTCCGCTCTCAAGTTCGTGCTCGCCATCAGGTGCTGGTACTACCTCACCATCTTCGCCAACTACTGAAAGAGCTGCTCCGATTTCCAAAGATTCGTAACGTACAATTGTGCCATCAACAAGTTTGGCATCTTCGAACTTCTCCTCAGTCTCGCTAAAGAGTAGTTTCTTGATTTCGGGCAATTTAGACCCTACAAGTTCTGAAATGTTCATAGGTTGTTTTTTGATAAATAGCAATTATTGGAAGGTGTGCCACTTGGCGTTCACTTGTTCACGTTTCGTGAACGCTCAGAGTTTATGAACGTAGTGCTTTCTCCACCTCTTCGATAATCATTTTGTCCACGTCCATCTGTCGGCTCTCACTGAACACACCCTCGACTGAGAACCCTTTAAAAGTGCCGTCCTTCACTTGCGCCCAAACCTCATCGTTATCGACCTTGTAACTCACGAACCAAGACCCGTTAGGCAGCTTGTCGAATCCTTTAGGCGTTGGCTTCATTTCGTCAATCAGAAAACTTTCAAACATGAACACCCCTTCCACATCTGTTGAGTGGTCTAAGTTGGTCGCGTTGGTCTTGCCTTCCTTCATGAACTTGTAGGCTATCTTGCGAATTGAATCTGAATCGAAGACAACGTAGTACTCTCGACCGTCCTCATCTCGTCTGTAGATAGGGTAATCGGCAACCATTGCCGCACCTGAGACGATTCTCTTCTCTTCGTTCAATGCGAACTTCTGCTTCTTGTTGAACGCCATCCAATTACGTTCAATGGCTGGGTGGTCAACGAGTGAAATAGCATCAAGACCCGTTTCGTGGTCTTCGTCAATTGTTAAGTAAATTACTGGTAGCTTGTTCATCCTCCGAATGTTGCTTGTGATTCAATTTGGTTTACGTTATTCTGATTGCCCGTTACTTCTGTCTCTACGACATAAGCTTGAATAGGTGCGAGTTGGGCTTGTTCCGCTCCTCCGAGTTCGGTTGTTCCTGTGGTTACTTGCTGAATAGATGGAGCTGATGTTATTTGTGGAGGTGTAGGTGGAGGTGCAGAGCCGCCCGGTACGTTAGCCGTATTGAGTGTGGCAACTGCCGAAGATATACCAGCTATGACCGCAGCGACACCCGTAGCAATAGCCGCTATGTTCGCTGGAAACGGACCGGTCTTTTGCGCTTGTGCAATTGCGCCTGTGATAGCCGTAGCTGTGTCGATAGCTATTTGAGCAATGGCTAAAGTCTTTTGTATTGCTACCGCTTGTTTTGAGTTGTTTCCGCTCGCCTCAATTAAACCGCCCAAAGCGTTTAACACTTGCCCTGTTCCTTTTAACCCAGCTTCTCGTGCCGCTTGTTTATCAGCCTCTGCTCTCTTAACATCTGCAACCGCCTTGTCTTCAAGTTCCTTTTTCTTCTTTGCTTGCTCTTCAAGTGCTGCAAGTTCTTTGTCTCTGAACTCTTGCCGTATTGCTTGTATTTCTTGGTCGGCTATTGCTTCAAGATTCTTGCGTAACTCAATTTCAGCCGCTGAGTCCCCTTCAATCTGTGCAAGTTTGTTTTCAAGTGCAAGCTGTGCTTCTGCAATCTTTCTTTGCTCCTCGTCTTGGATTAAAGCAATACGCGATTCTTTTAACTGTTCAAGTAGTTCAAGTTCTTTCTTATTTGCTTCTTCAAGTCTTTTCTGTTCTTCATCTGCCCGTTGCTTTCTCTCTGTTTCAATTTCACGCTCAAGGCTGTTTAGCTCGGTCTTCAAACGTCTATTAAGGTTCAAAGAATTAAGCTGGACTTGTGCAACCTTTGCCTCTTGGTCTGCTATTGCTTGAAGTGTTGCCTCATCGGATTCATTTAACGCAGCTTGCTCGCGCATTATACGAAGCTTCTCTTCTTCGTTTGCAAGTTCTTTAGCTGTCAAATTCGATTCAAGTGCTGCCGCTTCTTTGAGTTTGGCAATCCTTTCTTCTGCGGACTTTGTTTCATCTTCTGCTGCTAACCTTGCTTCAGCAATTACTTGTAGTGTCTTTGCTCTTTCAACTGCAAGTTCTCGTTCTTGAACCTTCACTTGGTTCATTGCTCTTTCAAGTTCAATAGCTGCTTTAGTGTCTTTTACTATTTCATCACCAAGACCAGTAAAGCTGTTCTTTAACGTATTTACAGCTACCTTAAAATCACCCCTGAAGAACTGAACAAAAGATTCTCCAAGCCCGACCATCGCGTCTTTTACAACGCCAACAGCAGCACCAACCGCAGCCATTGCAATTCTCAGTTTTTGCGCTCCACGTTCTGTTTCTGTGAAATAAGAAACAAGTGAACCTATGACAACAACCAAAGCACCAAGACCAGTTGCAATTAACGCACCTCTTAAAGTTTTGAGTGCCGCAATTCCCGACTTGATTCCGCCAACCATAGACTGGAATGCTTGAGCTGCCCTACCTACTGGTCCGGGCAAACTTGTAGCTTGTTTTCCAGCAGCATCAAAGCCGCTCTTTATTTGGTCGGTTGACTTCTTTGCTTGTTGCTCAACTCCTTTAAGTTCATTCTTAATTTTGCCGAGATTCTTATCCGCGCCATCAACTTTAACGTCTACCTCTATTGCAACCTTTGTAGCCATTAAACCGGTATAAGTCTATAGTTAACGAAAACGGTAATGTCGGAATCTCCAGCAGTTGGGTTTCCCGTTAATGTTGAAACTTGAAGAGCCGCGTTGGTTATGAGTTGCGTAGTGGTTGCCGATGTCGTTGATATTTCGGGCAGTTTTTTGGTCGTTGCAACTGTTGCGTTAAGAATACCTCCACCATATTGGGCAGTCGTAGCCCCGTTAACTATCAGTTGAATGAATGTATTGGTTGCGTATGCCGCGCTGTTGAAGTCAATTTTAACACTCGCTGAAACGACCTCAATAGCGTAACCAGCAACCGCACCTACAATGGTCAACGGTGTAGTGTTCAGCTTTAGAACATCCGCGCTTGCAATGGTCAAAGATGCAGAGCCTCCTAAACAAACAACTCCGTTGTCGTCTCTTGACCAAAGAACGCCATCGGCTTGGTTGAAGAACAGCTCGCCTTTGTAGATGTCCGTTGCTATCCAAGTACCATCGGTGTGGTCGTTAGAACTTGGAACTGTTGGAACGGTTGCCGTTACCGTTGACCGCTTAATTTTAATTCTTGAATCCTGTGTTGCCATTATTGTTCGCCCCCTTCTATTGTGTAAATAGCTATTTCTGAAAATTGTGTCTGCACTATATCTTCGCCTCCGTCAACCGTGAAGATGTTTGTGCCTCCATTCAATGCCCGGACTTCGTTCTCTCCGCCTTCTAAAATTTCAACGTTGTCCTGTTCCTTGCCGTTGACAAACGTCTTGTTTGACTCTGTTACAATGACCCCGTTGGTGTTTATCAGTTGGACGTTGTGCAGCCCTCCAGCTACTCGGTTATCGTTGCCGAAGATGGTGATGTTGTTCGAACCTTCTCCGATGGTATTTCCGTTTCCTACTATTTTGAAAGCAGTAACGCTATCGCCTACTCTGTTGTCTGCTCCGCTTACCTTGCCCTGAAACGGTGGGTACTTGTTGCCGTTGGTCTTTATTTCGGTGGAAGGTGAAGGCATCTTTTCCTTTTCCAAATAACCGCCAGCGTTCAGGTTCTTTTCCCGTTTGTTGAAGGTTACAGCGTCCTTTACCTTTATCAACTCTACCTTCGTTAGCCCCTCTTTGAACGGGTTGTAGTTCATTACCTTGTTGAGCCTCCAGTAACTGTTGTCTATCACTATTTGGTCGCGGAAATCAAGCGTATTTATATCGGTCGGTTCAAGGTAGAACATAGCCGTCATTACCTTGCTGTCCTTATCCGTTACCTCGTTTATATAGTTACGGTGGTAGATGTTGTAAAGGTTGGCGTTGGTCACTTGCAGCGTTCCCGTGTAACTGTTTGCCTGATAGAATAACTCCAAAGGCAGCCCGAAGTTGATGTCTACCGTTGGCGTTATCGGGTTGTCCCAATGCCCAGCATAAGGGTATGTTGTTTGAACAAGTGTAGGGTTGAAGTAACTTGCCAACTCCCAAGATGGGTTACTCGGAAGGTTCTGAAAGTACAGAATACGAATGTTGGCATCCGTAGGCTGTGCCCCTTCCGAAATGTCTGCATCGTATATTTTAGGAATCAGCCTGTTGCTTGGGTTGTCATTGACTAATGGCGAAGGCGAAAAAACAACCTCCACTTCTTTTGAACTCTGCACAAAGTCGTTATCTACTTCGATTCTTGCCCTTCCGTAAACGTGTCCCCTGTTGTTTTGGTAACGCTCGTTGTAATAGTCCCCATCTTCTGAGTAGGTGTAGATGTATTCCCTATCCGTTAGAACTCCCAAAGGTTCAAGCGTAATATCTCTGTCCCTTGCCAGCTTATACGTCCAATCCTTTGTGCCTCCCTGTGAATAGAACGTGTCCCGTGTTTCAATCAGTAGGTTCTTCTCGTTGTTCGGGTCAACCTCCACAAACAAGTTGAACATCTTAAATATAGATGTTAGGAAATCCGCCATAGTGCAGTCAGGCGCAATGGTTGAAAAGTCCAAAAGGTCGCCCTCAAAAGCGTCTATGATAGCCTCATTGCTGAACTCCGCCTCGGTTGCTTTTATCTCAAAGTCTGTGAAGAAGTTTGAAAGCGGTAATATCTGACCAGTAGCGTTGCTTATTATCAGGCTCTGATTATCTATCCACAAACGATAATAAACCCTATCTCCAGCAAATAGAACCTCTTCAGGTGCTGTTAGTGCAATACTGAATGTTTGCTCTAAGTAGCTTCCCGTTTGAATTGCAAAGATTGTTTCCGTTAGAACAGTTTGCTGCCCGTTAGTGTCTACCTTGAATATCTGAGCCTTTAAATTAGAACCCGTAAGGCTGTAGACTCTGGTCACAGAAGCCAAGTCCCTCTGAACTTTTATAGTTGCCGTATGGTTGAATGTATAAAGCCCAGTTTCAGGAACAAGATAGTTTAACCCTGTTGTCGTGTAGTTGTTGCCAGTGTCGAAACCTCCACCCGTTGAGTCATTGCTTATGTCGAGCGTTTTGTAGTACAAACCCGTTGATACGTTGAACCAATTGGTAAGAACCGTTTCTGCTGGAAGCAATGCCCGGAACAGTCTGTTCTGACTTTGCGAACTGTCAGGAAGCAATGACTTACCCGTGAAAGGTACTATCAACTGATTCCAAAGCGTAGACCCGAAAAAGCTGCTCGTGTAAGTAAATCCAGCAAAGTCGAAAATCTTGTTCAGTATCGTCTTGGCGAATATCGCTGGTCGTAGATCGTTCGGATAGAATACTCGCCCCGTGTTGTTGAACTCTATCCGCTTTCCGTAGTCAATGTATGGGTAAACATAGCCGTCTGTGTTTGACCAACTACTGACAACATTTGCCTGAGTCAGTTCGTGGTTCAGGTCGCTGAAGTCAAGTTCCTCGTTTATCTTCTTGTCCGCAATTACTGAGAAGATATTTACCAACTTACCGATGAACACAACCTCGTAAGTATAAGCGTCTCCCTTCTGAACAATCTTGCGGAGTTGAACAACTCCCGCCATAACCTCTACACCATCGGCTATTACTCGCGCCTCCGCTTTCTTATTAGGGTTAAAATTGACAGATATATTGCTAATGTTAGCATCGTAACTATTGCTTATGTTAACATCGTAAATATGTCCAAACAACTCATCGTTTGACTTTGTTGCTGGACACTTGATTGTCTTCGAGTACTCCGTGCTTCTCTTCTCTGGGTTACGTATGTCCGCAACTCCGTAATTGAATGAGAAGTCGAACCCTTCAAATACATCTAACCGATAACCCTCTATTCTAACCTCAACCACGTTGCCGTCTGTTTTTGATTGAGTAATTCAACTCAAAAGTGTATTGCATTAACTTGTCGTTTAGGCTCGTCTTTCTTTGGATTCTTCGCGGGTCGATGTTAACCGCAATTAGTTCGTTGTTCTCCTCGATGTAAACGCTCGGAGACGTTGCTAAATCTTCAAGCCAAACGCTTTCGTCCTCTGTTAAGTAGTCGGTGTTTACCGTTACCTTCTTATTGAGTGCTACGTTGTAATCCGTTGTACCTCTGTTCTTCTTGGTGTAGGTGTAGGTGTTTCCGTTCCAGTCGTGGTGTTGCTGGTCGTACTTGTCCTTCTTGATGTCGGTCGTATGGATTGACTTCAGGTAAAAGTTAAACCCATCGTAACCGCCCAAACGATTGAGGAAGTGAACCCGAACCTCGTTGTACTTTGAGCAAGTCTCGTTAACGTTAAAAGTAAACCGTTCGCTCGTTTGCGTGTTGGTGTTGTCCTCCAAATGGATAGTGTACGATGCCGCTCCATTGAGAGCCGTTGAAGGAGTAGAACCGAGTAACGTGTCCGTGTATAGACTTGGGTCGATGTTTCCAATGTCGTGCGTTCCTACTGGAATCCTGAAGTAAATCTTGTCCCAAGAGTCAGCAACCGCGATATTGTTGGAAACGATACCGTCCGCAAGTAACGACCCCGTTGCATTGTAACCTGAATACGCCTTGATGTTGTATTGATAAGCCCCGAACCTTTCGTTAGCGATAAACTGTAATTGATAGCTTTGATTAGAGTCGATTCGGATTGTACGCGGAGAATCGGTCAGAAACTTCTTTGTAACGCTTGGCGTGTTGTTGATGATGTAGTCTGTGTAGTCAAAGTCCAACCATTCGATTTCGTTGCGTACTCCGTTCCAAACGCTTTTTATTTTGGTTATGAATAAGTCGCCCGACTCGTAAACTCCACTTGCGTTTTTGTCCTCTTCGAGTATCGTTAAATAATACTCTTTATGCATTTGGTTAGTCACATAGAACCCGTTGTGGTCTGCTCCGAAAATATCAAGCTGACCGTTCAGGTAAGACTGAAGAAACCGAGACGGGTCGAAAAAAGCCCGGTCGAAGTAAACCGTTCCACCATCCTCTGCTCGTGTTGGATAAACCTTGACTTGTGCAATAAGCGGCTCAACTGGAAACGTAGGAGGAACGATTGCAATATTGAACCGAACCGTTGGCGTGTAGTTCGTGGTCTTGATGACGTAAGCGTTATCGTTGTACGCTAGTCCGTACTCTTCAGGTTCTCCGTTCTGAGTTAAAAAGATAGCCATTAGCTTTCGATGAGTTTCTTGATTTCTTCAAATGTTATTTCGATGTCCTCCGCAAGTGCCGCCTCGACCACTCCAGCAATGTTTCTATTCGCTTTGTCTGCGGCTGGTTGAATCCAGTTCTTCGGCTTGATTCCTTTGCGCTTTATGCTTCTATTGATAACGAACGCTAAAGATTTTCGTTCGTAGTCTTTCAACTGCTTGTCCTGACCCGTTACTTTCTGCAAGGTGTTCGGATACTTCAGCCATTGCTCAAGAACTCCAACTGGCAGACCTTTACCCGGTGCGCGTCCTTTGTCCACATTCTCGCCATATTCCGCCATGCGTATCTGCATACGGTAAATTTGCCCGAATAGCCTGACCTTTGGCTGTGCGTCTAACTTAATGGAGTTACCAAGATTACCCGATGATATTAGATTCTTCTCGGTTAACGAATTAGTTAACTCGCGGACGTACTCGCCTCTAAACTCGTTAAGAGCGTCTATAAGTTTATCGAACGCCATTCTGTTTCATTTGATGATATTCGTGGTTCTGTTTAGCCTTTTGAAACGAGATAAGGTTTAGGAACTCCCTCAACGGTAACGCAAAGAAGTAACCCCACTTGGTCGCATCGTTATTTGATAGGTTATTGACCACGTTCAGCCAGCCGTATTTTGATTCAAACGTCTCAACCTTCGCTCCGCTTGTCTCTTTATCTTCTCCGCTTTCTTCACCGAAGATTCCAATATATGTTTGGCGGACTTGAGATAACTGCTTAAAAAAAAAGCCGACAACGGTTGCACGATTGTCATAGGTGCTTGAAGCATTGCCTCTGATATTTCCTTGTGCTTCTCAGGGTCATACTTGCCTTTCTTCCAACCATACCAAGTCTTTTTCTTTGGAACTAAGAACACCGCCATAACCTCGTGCAGTTGGTCGATAACCTTGTCCGGGTCTTTCATCAAGTGCATAAGCGTAATGTACTGCCCTCCGTTCAGCTTGTAAACGTCTGTAATAACATCGTATCTAACGCCTCCAAATTCCACCGCCTTCTGTACCTCTCCGACCAATTGCTCGGTTAGGAAAGAAAGCGTCTGCATGCACTTAGCGTAGGTCTTGAGTGAGTAGGTTTCTATCTCGTCAACAGGAACGCCTGACATGATGGAGATGATGGCCACGTTGGTCGGGTATTCATCCCCTTTTTCTGCAAGGATTCGCTGGAGTGCTTGGAACTGCTCAACAGTTACACCAGCCCAGCTATTAGGTAACTCAATCTTCATTCTTTATCTGCTCTATTTTTCGCCTTGCCCATTCAACGCCTTCGTCTCCACCCCAAGCTAACCACATCAAACGACCGCAACCTTCGCCCAGCTTTCGGGTTGAGTTCCGTTTGTGCCGAATGAATGCCGCCATTCGCTCAATGGTTTCTAAACTAATCGGCTCACGGTTTGCGAGTTGGTTGGCTCTTGCTTTTCCTACGGCAGTCCCAAAACCGCCCCAGCCGTTTTTTTCCGCCCATCTCAAGGCAGTCTTTGCGTTCTCAGAAGCGGCTTTCGGATAATCCGTGTAAGCCTCTTGCATCCGCCATATCTTATTCAGTCGTTCAAGCATCTCAGTAATAAATAGCGAAATCAAGAAAGTGTTTCCAACAGCACCTATGCGCCATTAAAACGAGCGCATAGCTAAGTGTTACCTACAAGTGCTTACTTCTGTGTTCCAAATAAAGTTTGTGCTTGTAAGTCTTTTTCTTTTCTTTTTTCTTCCCACGCTTTTTTTACTCGTTCTTCAATAATATCACAGTATTCAGAAGATATTTCACTCCCTATCCAATTACGATTATTTAGAATACTCATTTTTGCAGTTGTCCCACTCCCCATAAAAGGGTCATAAACTAAATCACCTTCATTGCTCCAACTTAATATATGGTCTTGTGCAAGTTGCTCAGGAAATATCGCAGGATGTTTACTTGCTATTTTATCATTCGCTCCACCACCTGCAAAGTATTTCCAAACATTGCGTTTTAACCTTGTTTCATCTTGTGTAGAATATCCAAAATCAACACTATTATCTTTATTCCTTCCAAATGCTTTATTTTTTCTGTTGTCGGTGTATTCTCTTGGCTCTCTTAATCCATTGAAGGTATTTGGCTTTCCTTTGCTCCAAACAAACATATATTCAAAGTTTTGCTCATATCTGTTATGAGTTAGGGGTGGGGTGCTTTTTTGGTATATCATTGTGTCGTGCAAGTTAAATCCACATTCCATAGCAAATAAAGCCTGTTTAAAACTTGTACCTGTTTCGCTACCTTTTTGCGTAGCATCACCAACAACCCAAACTACAACGCCACCTTGTTTGGTCGCTATGTAAAGTTCTTTTATTAATGTTTGCCAATCCATAGTAAACCCTTTATACATTCTTAAATTGTCGTATGGTGGGCTTGTTACTGTTAAGTCAATAGTGTTATCGGGTATTCGTTTTAGAGTTTCTAAATTACTCTCATTATAGTTTTTATTTATCTCAATCATAAGTTTTAATTTTTCAAATTAATTTTGCCAACGCTCAAAAAGAAAAGAAAAAGGTTCGGTTCTTTGATTTGAGTTTATCGGTTAAAAATCGCACCAGTAGGTAACAATGTATATACGCAATGCTCGTTCCTCGCACTTCGCATATACTCGTCCGTTGTAAATATAATGAATTACCGTATAGTGTACTTGCCAGCGTTCGCCTTCAGCTTCTCCATTGCGACATATCTCAGCGCATCTAAAGCGTGGTTGTTATCGTCTTCAGGTTGGTTGGTTACTGCGTTGGTTTTGTAGTCTCGTTTCCATGCGTAGTTCCTGAGTTCGCGTATGATGTTAACTGAGTCTTGATGTACCATTATTTGAACGCTCTTCAGCTTGTCGATTCCTGACCTTACGCTGTCCTGACCTTTGGCAACTGGTCTGATTCTGAAACCAGCTCTTCGGATTTCCTCGATGCTCTTCGGCTCGGCTGAATCGGCTATGATTTCGTCCGACCTTTGTAGCCCGCACTTTCTCGCTATGTCTGCATTGGTTAGCCCTGTTTCGTAAAGCACCTCACGAACCCACAGTTTGCCATCTTGATAAAGAACTTCCACGAGTGCAGTCGGGTCGTTGGTAAACCCGAAGTCCAGCCCGTAGGCTTTCCACTTGTACCCGGTCGGAAACTCTTTGACCTCTTGCCAGTTCTCGTAAATCGCGCCTTCTCTTCTTGACCTTTGCCCAAGTCCGTAAACCTTCCACTTGTACTCATCTGCTGTGCCTCGTGATATGTTGAAAGGTGTCGGCTCGTAACTGTTAATCTTGTCCCTAATGTGCTGGTCTAAGAACGTGTTGTCGAGCATAGTGGAGTGAATCAGCACCACATCGTCCCGTTTCAGAACATTGTCGTAAATCCAATGCTCATCCGTTGAAGGGTTGTAATCGAGAATCCATTTCCCTTTGCAACGCTGCTCTAATTGGTCGAAGTCGTCCTTGCTGGTTTCTATGGCTTCGTTCAGCCAAAAGTAATCTGTTTCAATACCGTGCAGCTTCTGCGAATCGTCAAGCCCGTAGAACTCAAATGTAGACCCGTGTGCTGAATAGATTAAATCGGTCTTGTTGAACGCCTCGTCCTCCCATACCTCAAGGCTTTGGAGTACCTTCTTGAACGTGTCGAGTACGGTCGGCTTAATCCACGTCCTCCGAAACCTCGCAATTGCGATTCTCTTCGGTTCTTGTAGTCCCGTAAGGTAGATGGCTTGGCAGATGCTCCACGTTTTCGAGGAACGGCTTCCACCCTCAAGCACAATTCCCCGAATGGATTTATCATTAAGGGCAGCCCAGAGGTCATCAAATACGCCAGTTCCTTCAATTTTCACGTCAGTTTATTGGTTGACTTTTTGTTCTGTTTCGTCAGTCTTTGACCTGACTTTCATTCTTCTGTATCTTGTAGCTCATATGACTTCTCAATGATAGCCTGTTCTATTGATTCAATTGACCACCCTGCCACCATTGCAGCAGATATGAACAGGTCTACAAGTTCATCAATTGTTGGTTTTATCGGTGCTGAAACGGAATACTCACCGTTTTCGTTTTCAATTGTAATGGTTGTGTTCATTCTTCTA
>Ga0180433_10008645_pt1 | contig 12627 bp, 18 predicted proteins | sample SS_ome_8_FD_132980 | JGI IMG/M metagenome (GOLD analysis project Ga0180433, IMG submission 132980) | Hypersaline lake sediment archaeal communities from the Salton Sea, California, USA - SS_1_D_1 metaG | ecosystem: Environmental > Aquatic > Non-marine Saline and Alkaline > Hypersaline >... | reverse complement strand
TCGCATTTCTGTTTTAATTTCTTTTTGGCTTTCTTCTTTTCTGTATGCTTCAACCATTTCAATTATTCCCTGTCCTTTTATTTTAAAATCTTTACTGTAAAACTTTAAAGAGGTTGGCCAAAAGTCGAAATATTTAGTTCTGTAATGGTGGCAACTTTCATTTAATAGTTTATAGTCTATTTTTTCCTCTCTTAATCTATTTAAGCAAATTAATGAGTTTAATTGTTTTTTCTCTTTTTTGGTTGCTGTTTTTGGATAAAGTGGAAAATTTGTATTTTCGTGCATTTTTGTATTTATAGTTAGTAAAAACATAAAAAACACCTCGGTGGAATTGTTGCTTGTTGTGAGAAATTGCCAGATCTAGGCTATTAACGCAACAAGTCCACTAAAGTGTTTTTGTTAGATCTTTTAGGCTTTCTCACGGCCTTTTACTTTTTAAACTTATTTAAATTCTAACAATTAAAAATTATTAGTCAAGCGTTTCCAAAATGGCAACTTCTTAATCCTTTTATTCTCTTTAATTTTGGCGTTTGTTTTTGCGTCAAATCTTTCCATTGATTTATCATGTGCCGTTAATCCGTCTCGTAGTTCTAGAAAATCATTGTATTGGTCAACCTCTATAAAAACATCGTCTTTCAATTCCATATAGAAACTTTTATCAATGTATTTTTCAAATTTATCCATCCTCAAATTGCAAGTTTGCAACTTATAAATTTTTATCATTTTCATATTTATTTTTAACTTTTATTTTATATAGAAATTTTCTCAAAATTGAAAGACATTTGACTTATTGAACATTCATCTATTTCTACATCAGAATAATCCAGAGAAACACCACCATTCCTTAATAAGTTTATACATGCTCTTGCTTTTATTTTTGCTTGCTTCATATTATCCGCCCAAAAATTAATCCAAATTGACTCACTACCATCACATTCTAAATCTTTACTTATAGAGTCAAGCTCTATCTTTACTGAAAACAATTTTCCTTCTAGTTTCTTACCTTGTTTATTTAGTGGATTTATTTTGATTTTTTTCATGTTCTTTTTTTAATTTATTAACGTTTTTTTCAAGAGTTTTGTAAAATGTTTCAAAGTTTATTTTCTTTCCATCGGTTGATGGCTTCATCGTTGAAAGGTCAAAGAATTTCCCAAACTTTAAAAACATAAAAGAATTGGCATAGTCATATAATTCAACCAAATACTCTACAACTGATATTAAATCGCTTCCATACTCATCCCAAACCTCTTTTTCCTTTTTATCGTCCTGTATGTCTTTAATTTGCTTTATAGTGATATAAATAAACTGCACTGAACGGTGTAAATCGTTTTCAGAAAGGCATGTAATTATTGACCCGTTTAAATTTGGTCTGGTTTCCAAAAAATGATTAAACATTTCGTTTTCCTTAATTTCTTTAAGCGTTTCATTTCTAAATCTCAAAATCTCATTCATTTTGTCTGTTATCGCTTGATCGGCTTTTTTTAATAATTGGTTGTGAAATTTCATAACTCTATATTATATTTATCTTTAGCTAGTTTTTTAATTTCATCTCTCTTTTCATTGTATCCATACATATATTGATAATTAAATTCTAATTGTTTATTCATATTCCTAATACAGGCCATTGAAAGCTCGTTTGGATTTGTTTCCTCAAGCTTTGGCGGTTTAATTTCTTTTCCTATTACCTCCCTCAACACTTCTTTAATAACAGTGTTTTTGATGAATTTTTTAACTTCATCTACTGGCGGTTCTACACCAATAATTATTGGGTTTTCTTCTGACGCACTTAATAAATCCTGTTTTTTTACGAATCTTTTATCAAATTCTTTTTCAATTTCTTTTAAGTTCATTTTATTGAATTAGTATTACTTGAATAAATTATTTCTATAGTTCCTCTTCCGCATTGGGGACAACCATTATGCCAATAGCAATTGTACTGACAACCACATGGACATGTTATGTATATCATTTTATTTCTTTAAGTTTATAATCTATTTCTGCTTGTTTAATAATATCCTTTAAGTGCCTTATATCTACCTCTAGATTAGAATTAATAATCCTTCCCTTTACAAACTCCCAAAGAGTTAAGCTTTCTTCTTTAGGTTTAGTGAATGGATAGGAGAGTTGGTTTTGTTCATACCAAACTATATTATTTCCGAAATCAACCTCATAACTTATACCTTCATCACTATAAACTTTCCCAATTTCTCCCTTCCTATAACCCTCCGTCACAACTACCTCGTCACCGACCTTAAATCTTTCTTTAGGTATGTCAAAGACTTCTATTATTTTCCAGTCTGCATAATCATTAAACCTATCTTCTTCTATATGTCCGAAGCTAGTCTCAACCATTGAAGATTCTTTCGCATATTTAATTTCATTTTCTTCTTCGTATCCTTCATATATTAATAGCTCCTTATTGTCATCACTCATCTTAATTTTGTAAAAAACTTCATTTTCGTCCTTAACCAAAACCGCATCTCTTGTTGTTAGTATTTTTTTAATTATTTTGTACATTGTTATTTTTTTAATTTTTTATATAAATCGTTATCGATTAAATATGTGTGCATTTCTCCGGCGTTTGTTTCGATCCAATTAAGCGAATCCTTGACAAGTTTGTCGGTAATATAAATCATTGAAACATCATATTTTTTGGAGTATTGATTGAACGAATAAACCACGCCTCGAGTTGTTTTAATATCATTTAACAATAATAAAACCGCATAAATTCCGATCTGGTAAGTATCAATATAAGCTCCCGATGAAGAAAGGCCGGTTTTAAATTCATAAATCGTTTGAATATCAAGGCAATCGATAACACCAACCAAATCACACCAATCAAATAACTCACTAACTAATTTAAATTCACATTGAGGTTTTAACAATTTCTTTCCTCCTATTTCTTTTGGTAATTTCTTATTATTATTAATGTACAATTCAAACTCTTTATGAATGTTTTTACCTTCGGCCATTTCACGAGAAATATATTGATCCATTTTGAAATATGCTTTAATCGCATTATCAATTTGACCTTTTGACCAATAATTTAAAACTGTGAAACTTGCTCTGAATTTTTGTTTATTCATCTTTTACTTTTATTGATAAAGATTTTTTACGTTCTGGTTCTGTTATTCCCATTGGTAATTTTCTATGTTCTTTTACAAAACCATCAATAACTTTTGTGTCAGGAGAATATTTTATAGTTTTTTTAACTTTATAAAATTCTTTTGGTAAAAATTTTAAATTGCTCTCGTCGATTGTGTATTTTTGGCCATAAGTTCTATAACCAATTTTCACCCTATCCCCTTTGATTGCTTTAAAGTTCTCGTCTACTTCAAGGGCTTTTTCGGCGATTTCTTTTTTCATTCGTTCATATGCCTCGTCAACTTCTTTCCTCAAATATTCCATTTCAACAATTGCCTCTTCGGCTTCACCTGTTAAAAAAATATCTTTCCCTTTTGTGATTAGCAAATCAAGTTTGCTAGTGTCGATTGAGATTTTCATTTTTTAAGTTTATTAATTATTGCTTTCTTTTTTTCTTGATCTTCTTTGATTGGTTCGTAAGTGATTTGTTTATCTTCTTTCTTTGGCTTCGGTAAATTTTTAATAATCTCGTTATCCTTCTTTGTCTCATTATCTCCCATTTCTTCCGTTGTGTAAAGTCCGTTTAATTGTGTTGGAAAAGCTTTTCTTAAAGCTAACGCTTCGGCACATTTACCAAGCATGTGCTTTGGCATTTTTTTCCAAATATTATTGGTGTCATTTCCAAACTCTTTATAATAAGCGGTTGCGGTTGTTTCTATCTTTTCTTTTAATATTCTTGAAGCTTTATAGACTGTTATCGTGGCACTAATCAAATTCCCTTTTTCATCTTCTTTATATTTAACATCACTTGACCCTAAATATTCTCCTCCCCTGCTTGCAACCGTTCTAAGCCCTGCAACGGTAGTGATTGGGGTTAAAACTTCTTTTTCTGCTTTTCCGTTCCAATGATAGACTGGTATTATTTCTTTTTTGATTGGGTCTAGCCCAACGCTTTTGGAAAGTGTTAGGAAAAATAGCATGTCGTTAAACGGTCTTTGGTTCCCCTGCTTGTCAAATCCCATTATGTTCTCGTTAACAAGCAAGAACATTGCCTTTTTGTTCCCCTCGGGGAGATAATCACATAATGTTTCGATCTTCTCCTTCTGGGTTAATGCTTCGTTGTTTGTTGTCATAATTAAAAGTTAATTGTTGAAACTATTATAATGATGATTGCAACGACAATTTGAAACCATCTTTTTTTTGGAAGGCTAGGTTTATTAATTCTAGTCATTTCTTTTTGTAGTTCTTTTGGTGAGTATATTTTTTTCATGTTTTTAATAGTTAAATAATAAATGTAATTGGCCTTTGTCATATTGTTCGGACGCTTTATAGACTCCACTTTCCAACTCTTCTACTTCATAATGATCAATTTCAAGTGTTCTCTCCCAGTCTCCTATTTTCCCCTGTAAATAAGGAGCGAGATTTTTACTAAACTCAATCTCTTCAAAAACTTCATACTCATTAATGTCGTCGGTGTTATTTTTGCCCTCGTAAGTTTTCTTGAAGGCTGTGATTTTGATTGTTTTCATGCTTGTTGTTTATTAATTAACTTATCTTACTTTATCCCATTATATCCTATATAAAATATATTGTCAACAAAATAAAAAGCCCCTCAGTAAAGGGGCTTTCCAACAAACATGAAGATTGTTTTTGTCGGAGGGATGGAAACCGACAATATTAAAAGAATATCATTATTCTTTTAAATATTCAATCTTTTCCTCTACCCTGTTTATTCCAAGTTTATGGGTGAATAAACCTGTAAATCCTAGTGTAGCGGTTATTACTTCGAATTGCTCTCTGTCTATTATGTCTGATGAATAAGCGATTATTGCGAAGATTCCAAGGGTACATACAAGAATAGTTTTCTTTTTTTGCATAAACTCGTCAATTAATTCCATTCTATTCATAATATATTTTTACTAATTATTAAAAATCCAAGCCCTATGACTTGGACGATTACAGTTGCAATAAATAAATAAACAATCTTTTTAACAAATTTCTCCGTGTCTTTATTTGCGTAGTTTTCTTTAAGTTCATCCCGTATTAAATTAAACCCGTTATTCATTGATAGCCTTAAATCTTTTAATTCCAACATAAGGGAGTCAACGGTTTTTTGATAGAAATTTAATTTATTTTCTGTGTCTTTTCTGTTCACGGCACAATTTTTATTACAATGCTCAAATCGTGTACAAAGTTCGTCAATCTTCTCACGATTTTTAAAAACATAATTAGTTTTTAAGTGCGTTGAAAAGGCGTTACACTTTTCATTAATCATATTTTGCACTAAAACTTTATCCTCCTCTTTCATAATTGATATTTGTTTATGATTTTTTTAATTTCGTCGATTGCTAGTTTATATTTTTCACAATCAACTACCTTATCTTCTATTGTATCATAAACAACATAACCCTCAATTGTACGCCTAACATCCTTTATTACCCAGCCTAAATAAGATTTTATAGATTTTATTTTTCCGTCGATTGGGTCTGCAATTTTAATATTATTCTCATCATTATCATCATAGTCAACCGCCAAAACCCAGTGCATATCATTTTTAACTGTCTTTGGGTTGTAGTCCAACCAAATCATAACAGGTTTACCAGCTTTCAAAGCATCTCGTATTTCAGCTAAATTATTATCACTAAGCCTATAATTTGTAACAGTTTTCTTTTCGACTATATCTTTATAAACTTTTGATATTGACCCCCATTTATAGAGGTCTCCGTTTGAGAATCCGTTGACTCTTTTAATCAATTCATTTATTTCCTCCGGGTTTTTCTCCTCCTTATAATAACAAATCATCATCGCAATACATGTTATTAAACAACCGTATTGTCCGATCGTTGAAATATTTGAAAACCCAAGCTTTGTGTTTCTCCAACGAATATCTTGCTGGCTATAAACTTTAGGTAAATTAATCATGATTTTAATTTAAAATTCTGCGTCGAAAATTATTTTTGTATTATCTGTAATTAATACTATGTGATAAGGGTACCCCGCCGAATAAGTCCCAAGTGTGAATCTGATTTTCCCCATCATTGTCCCCGAGTTTAATTCTCCTGAATACCAACGCTGGAGCCCTGTGGTATTTATAGAGTCATTTATGCCTCTTAATTGCCAGTCAGTCCCCCTAGTCCCTGTAACATAAACATTTGGGACGGCTCTTAATTGATTTGGTAACGGAATGTAAATATTTAAAATACTTGAAACGCTAACGGATGATAATGGTGTCCTCTCCATCATTTCACGGTTAAATACCATTAATCTACGTCGACAAGCGTGTAATTCTTCTTGGTAACTTCTTTTAAAAACTTCTTTTTCCTCATCTCCTGGATTTGCTCTGATTCTAGCAATGCTTATATAATCACCTGCTTGAGTGGCGAAACTATCTTGTGTTGATGATCCGGTATGGTTTCCGCTATTCCACTGGTTTAATGATGGTGCTTGGTAGCCTGAAATATTACAAGCCCAATTAAATCTAATCTTTAACCCTATTCCGTTGGTGGTGTTATAGTCATAATTTGATGGTAAATCTATAGTCATAACTTGTTTCTCCCAAGTGTTAGCGGTGTCTATGTCGTATTCTTTGACTAATGTTTTGTTTTCTTCCGGTAAATGAAAAGCCACGCTATAAGTACCAACTGTTGAAGATTTCACGTAAAAGCTTATTGTCATATCATCCCCAATTACCTCTTCAATGTCATAACCCTCTATTGCATGCCTTAAATGCGATTCTCCGGTCGTTTCTGCACCGTCAGCCTCTACTTTTAAAGAATATCTTGTGTCATCGGTTGGGCTGTCCTCGTCTCTCGAAATGTCGTAAGTTGTTGAATTACTCTCAAGCCCGTACCTATACCCATCGGCTACTAATGAATAATGAGAAACGTTCTCAAATTCTGTGCCACTTTGCCAAACGTTAAAATCTCCGTTTAGAATTAAATTCATCATCAATAAAAATTCCATAATTTTTTACTTTAAATAATTAATATTATGCTACTTGATAGACTTTATTTGTCCCTACTTCTTTAGCCGTTCCAATATTCCAATTAATACCTGAAACAAGAAAACAATCAATATATTGGTTTCCTGTTAAAACTGTACCAAATCCGGCTCTATTTGGAAAAGCCACGGAATCGAAGGCATAAGTTGTGTCTCTCAATCCTGTTACCGCTACCGCTGGCAAATACACTCTAATACCAGTTGAAGCCGAACCACTTGTAGTTACGACAAGAAAAAAACTAACCACACATTTATCCCTACTAATCTTATACTGTGTAATGTCGCTTGTTGTTGCTGTAACTCCCATTGATCCGTTAGAAGTTAAAACCGGGTCATAATCCAACCAATCAGTCTCGTAAATAGGAAAATTCACCACTAATTCTGTCGCTGGTGTTATCCAATCATTATCATCTTCTTGGTGTACATTAATTCGACCAATAAGTCTACACTCATCGGTATCGGAAACGGTATCATTACAAACAATATTAGTATGTCCGGCACTCCCTGTTTGAGAACCGTCGAAATAATTTGCTCCGACTAATGTTTTGGATGGGTCTGGTGAAACTCCAAGAACAATCGCCCCGCTACTAACAATAGCGTAAACAAATAGCTGTGAAATATTGCCTTGAATTTTACCGGTATCCCACAAAAAATAATCTCCATCGGCATCATCTAACTCCACCGACAAAGCACTTTCAACTTTATAAATTGTTTCTGCAATATTAATTCTAACTGGGGAGCTTTCGGTTGGGTCATTGCCCTCGGCATTTTGTAAAGTAACCGTTAAATCATCACTTGAAGCCGTCGCATCTATTTGATAATTTTCCGCTTGGCCGTCACTTAAAAATTGATTTAATTCAAATTGGCAAGCCTCCCGTTTATCGGTAATGTTAGCGTCTAAAATTGAAACCGCCCCATTTGCAACGGTAACATTTGCAAGCACAATATAAGGGTTACTAGCTCCAACACTAGCCTCAATTGCTGTAGAATCAGGGGCAACCGGTGAAGGTGCGGGCGTTCCCGCTACTGCTACTAATTTTAATACGTTGGTAATTGTCGCTGTCGGTGTTGCTGTTAAATCAACATATGCAACTATTGCATCAATTCGAGAATTTCCCGAGCTATTAGCTGTTATTGTGACTGATTCTGCACTTGAATAAACCCTAGCCGGATAGCCCATTTCTGAAGCAACTTTTTTGACAAATCCTTGACCGGTGTTTACTTTCACGGTCATTGCTGGCGTGTCGGATTCTTCAACCAACATCGAGCTACCAGATATATCATAAACTCCGCCTAGCCCAACAATAAGCCTTGAAGCAAGAAAATTCATTATTTCTTCGGGGTGTGCGGTTCCACCGCTTCGCATTGTTTGAGTTGACATAATATTTTTATATTAATTTATTTATTTTAAGTAGTTGTAACTGTTTTCCACGTTCCATTTTCATAAACTTTCATCTTATTTGTAGAGGTATTGTAATATTTTTGGCCATTTTGTGCATTTGATGGATCGCTTGATTCGTTCGGCAATACACTAAAATTATTTCCTTTCTCCAAAAACTCTATTCTTTTTCTTAGATCTATTATAATTTCCTCTAAGCTTTTTTCGTCTTTTATTTTTTGCATTAATAAGTCCTAAAAGTTAAATTACATTTATTACTAACTAAATTTAAGCTTCTTCTTTCTATCCTGAAAAACTCGTCAATCTCTCTCGATGGGATTACAACCTTTATTGTATCACCAACATCAAAATCATTCCAATTAGGATTCTCAAAAAATGTCGTCACTGATACCGTCCTTCGTGGTAATTTATAGATTTCTAAATATCTATCACCTTTATCTTGCAAGGTCGACGCTTCAATAATATCTTTTTCCGGTAAAGTATCTTGTAACAAATAATAAATTTGTTTATAAACATCCTCGGCGTCTCTGGTTTCACTTATCATTTCCTCGCCATATCCGGAACCCATAACAATAATTTGATTCGCCATATTCAAAACACCGTTTTTATTGATTCTAGCTGTTAGCATGTTAAAGCCTTCTTTTACAATAATGCTATCTCGCTGTGTACCTTTCTGTGGATAAAAAACGTTGAATTGCTTTGAGTTGTTTACTTCAAAATCAAAGCCCTCTTTGATTTTATCTTTGGAAAGATCAAAAATAGCATCGCTTATCGTTTCGTTGTAATATGTACGGTTACGATTTACAGTCGTAGGGTCAAGCCCTCTTGTTATTCCTAAATCGTCACCTTCTTCCCCGCTTGTTTGGCTTTCATTTATTAAGTCCCAAGCAATATCACTTGAATCAGTGGCACTATAAATTTTTACTTTGTCGGTGTGTCTTTTTGTAAGTAAAGTGAAAAATCCTCTACTTGTAATATTTACTTTCCCGCTTGAATTTTCGCCAATAGAATCACCATAATCATCTATAAACCCGGAATAGATAAGGTTGTCATCATCATCGTAAATAAACATCTCTTTATAACTAGATGTTAATAGTTGTTCAACGGTAATTCCAGAATTTGAAGCAATGCTGTTTATAGCCTCAAAAGAAAATGTAATATTAGCCGATCTATCTCGGTTAAGCTCTTCAACAATATTCCCGCTAATAAATGGGATTGTCCATTTTTGGGATTGGTCAAGATTTTGAATAATAACTTTAAACCTCATAAGCCTATATAAGAATCATACCATTCAACGGTAGCCTCGGCCTCCGTGAATGCAACCGCAACAAGTTTTAAAACATTGTCGCCGGGTAATAAATAAAAATCTTCTAAATCTCCTGTTACATTTGAAATTATATCGGATACACCATTTAATTTGACTGTCTGGTTTCTCGTGTCTATTTCAATAAAATCCTCTGCACTATTTAAAGTATAAGTAACACTTATTGATTTTTCCGTTGTGGCATTCTGTACGGTAGGGTCTTGAATTGGCCCATAAATCTTTATTAACGGTCTAGCCTTTCCGTTTCCTGCGTTTGTCGCCGTAACATTACCGGAACCACCGGAACCGAATGAAAAAGGAATTTCGGCGGGGATTGCTCCACCTTCTCCGGCGTTTATCGTTAGTGTTTCGCTATTTAAAACATTACCATCAAAATAAAAGTTTGGTGCTACTAATTGAATTTGAAACTCCCCCCAAGTGTTTTCACCTTTATCATGGTCAAGCTGTAAGCTGGTTAATATAACATCAATTGTTACTGTTAATCCTCCTCGAGTAACAACTGTCATAGTCTTAAGCCCTTCATCAATACTCAACGCCCCCTGCATTAATCGTCTCTGGGTTTCCAAATCCGCCTCACTGCTTGCGTTTATTTGTCCCTCTATAGTAAAAGTTCTTTTCCCTTCAAAATAATTACCTAATCTTGCACCGTCCATATTCCCTAAATTTTGTATATCTATTCTAAGATCACTAACATCAAAACCCCTATTGTCATGAAGTAAAAACTTCCCGCTTGAATCGGATAAAGTTAAGTCTGAAATTGTGATTGATTGAATCATGATGTTTGTTTAATGTTAAACGCTATTCTTTCACTTAATAAATCAATATCAAGCTCGTCCGAAACTTCGGCGTTCACAGTTATATTATTATTTACAGTTTTTTCTATTTCTCCCCCGGCTCCCGATGTTGCTAAGTCTCCGGCAATTTGTGGGGCAAAATTTGGAGTTTGTAATGCTTGAATATTCCTAAACCCAAGCTCTATGTCACCTTTTAACATTCGTAACCTGTCGTTAATTGATGGTGAATTATGTTTATCCGCATTAAAAGCCTCACTAATCGCCTCTCTAATGTTTCCGGCCATTTCGGTTGCAACGTCCCACATATCACCAAGCCATCCTTTAAACTTTTCCAATAAACCGCTAAATCCACCAGCCATTGCGTTTCCTATATCGGTAGGCATTGAAGAGAAAAAATTAACAATATCAGTTATTCCATCTCTAACAACCGTGATAATGTTTCTTATCTTTTCGGCGATATTTTCCTTTATTTCTTCCCATTTATTTCTAATATTAGTCTTAATTTCTTCCCATTTATTTCGTACATTTTCTTTCATCTCTTCCCACTTATTTCGCAAAATCTCTTTTGTTTCCTCTATTTTATTTCTAATATTTTCCTTTATTTCTTCCCATTTAGTAGCAATATTTTCTTTGATCTCCTCCCATTTATTAGCGATAATTTCTTTTAATAAATCCCACCCGTTAGCCATCATTTGCTTAAACAATTCGATTCTTTCCCCTACCGGTAGCCCCATAAACCAAGCAATTTGCTCGTCTGTAATTGGTGGTAATCCAAATAATTCTAAAAGTTTGCTTGCTAATTTTGCACTTAAATTAACAAAAAAACCATCAACGGAAATTAACGCTTCATCTAGCACACCCTTAAAGCCCCACCACCTCTCATTATCAGTAAACTCTTCCATTGCTTCGTTAGCTTCTCTAACTCTCTCTTGATTTTCTTCATATTTTTTGTTTACTCCATCCAATGCCTCTGTTTCGAGTGCCAACTCCTCATTTAATACTTTATATCTTTCAATTTCATCATCTTTGATTTCTCCATCTTCTTCAATAGCCTCAATTTGCTCCATTATAGATTTAACGTTTTCGTCTCTCGCCTTCATCTCTTCCGTGATTTTTTCATTTAATTTTTGACCGCTATCAGTCACCCCTTTTGCTAATTCTTTACCTCTTTCTAATTCATCATTATATTTAATCATTCCATCAACAACCAACGCAATTGCGGTTACAGTACCGCCAACAACCAAGCCCGCCCCTAGTCCTCCTAGGCTTGCCCCAACTCCTTTCAATCCTGCTAGTTTCCCTAATGCTCCGGCTAAATCCCAAACATTCTTTGCGAATCCTCCGAATTTTGCCAAAATCTGGAATCCTTTTAATGAGGCTGTTAGTATTACAATTTTATCTATATTTTCAGCGATGAAGATTGAAAGCTTTACAATAAATTCACCAGCTTTTACTAGAAAAGGGATAAGCTTGATAAAGGCATCTTTAACTTTTGTAACTATTTCCTCAAACTTTTCTGCGGGAGATTTACCATCCAAAAATGAATCCGTTGACTTTCCTATAGCTTCGGTAAAAGAGTTGACAATGTCGGTTATAACATCTTTCATGAATCCTTTTTCTTGTGTCAAAAAATTCAAAAAAGCCTCGGCTCCCCATTTCAATCTTTCAAAAATTGATCCTCCCTGTATATCTCCCGCTTTATTCATTCCTAGAATCTCCCTAGATGTTGACCCAATAACTTCAATCAAGTTACTCATTATCCCCCCAAAAGAGGCGCTTTGTTTTTCCATTAAATTAAAGAATTTCCCGCCTTCTTGTGTCATTGACCCTATCGCCTCTCTAACTTGGTCGTAACTAATTCCGAGCTTTGCGGTGTCTCCTGTTATTTCTTCGGCACTATGTCCGGTAACTTCGGCCAAGGCCGCGACAATTGGGATTCCCGTTTCGTTTAACTGCAATAATTCACTTCCAACAAGTTTAGTTTTAGCTTTAATTTGACCCATAGCACGAACCAAACGGGGCATTTC
>Ga0180433_10008643_pt1 | contig 12628 bp, 10 predicted proteins | sample SS_ome_8_FD_132980 | JGI IMG/M metagenome (GOLD analysis project Ga0180433, IMG submission 132980) | Hypersaline lake sediment archaeal communities from the Salton Sea, California, USA - SS_1_D_1 metaG | ecosystem: Environmental > Aquatic > Non-marine Saline and Alkaline > Hypersaline >... | reverse complement strand
GCATCTCGCTGAGGCGTGCGATATCCGTCATAAAACAGTACCGACCCTTATCAATCCGCCACCTCTGCGCTACCGAGCTCGCCACCTCTCGTTTGTCCTCGTTTCTGTCAAGCTCGGGCACGAAGCGTACGCTGTCTCCATGCCCCTGGCAGTTGTACCGGACAGAGGCGTGGCAGAAGGTTCCACAACAATCTGCCGTGACCTGGAAATCGCGGATGCTGTCAGCCAACCGCAGCAAGCCGCGCTCATCGGTGACTCTTTCCAGGAACCGGCTCGACCGGAAGTTCTTCACCGGTATACCCTCGCTGATGAGGATATTATCCTCACCGGCGAAATCCTCTAGTCTGAGTATCTCGCGAAGGTCGTACCTCTCCACATCCGCATAGCCAGAGAGCTTGATGTCCTTGTCCTTCGCCTTGAGGAACCGCCGCATCTCATCAAATCCCACGCGCGTCCGGCTCAGCAGGGAATGCGCTGTCCTGTGCGACCAGTTCCTCCGCAACCGTTCCCTGGCGATCTCCAGCAGCTCCACGTACGACAGCTTGTCCACGAAATATACACCGTCCCTGATGCGTTCGAGCGTCTCCTCGAACTGCGACTCATTCTGCCAGGGGTAGCTCGATACCACGCACGAGACATCCGCGCAGTAGCCGAACTGTGCCAGCTCAGCAGGCTTCATCCCGCCGCTGTTCAGCACCTCAACGAACTTTTCCTTCAGCGACCTGTGAACATTGGCGCCCTGCCACGGATGGATACCCTTCTTGAGCACATCCGCGATTGACACCGGTACCTTCTCAAGCCGCAACCGCTTGAACCTCGGTATCTCCCTATCTTCTTCAAACCACAGTCTGAACGTCTTCATTATCCTTCACCTCCATCCTCAATGAGCTTCTTGAACGTCTCGATATCCTGCTCGATAAGCCTGGCGGTTTCTTCGATATCCGCCCCACTTATCCTCTCCTTCTCAGCCAGCTTACCGACCCTCTTGTATGCCACGAGCTTGCCGAGGTCTGTATCCTGCTCAAGCAAGCTCTCGACCTCCTCTATGTACTCAATTGACTCACCCTTCAGGTTCGGGATGCAATCGCTCGCGAGCTGAGAAGCGCTGATCTTGCCACTCAGACCCTCCAGCAGCTCCTGCGGAACCGTGCCCGGCCTGCGCGCCTCGACCTGCAGCGCCGTATACGCCAGCAACGTTATGTCCTGATGGTCGTTGATCAAGTCTGTCCACGCCTTTGACGCAGCGAACTCGCCCAGGTCTTCCTTGAGCAGTATCTCCGCCTTCCGCATCAGGTCATCTGTGGTGAACACCTCGTAGATACGGTTTACCCTGTCTATCTCTGAGCCCTTGTCGAAGTAGCTGCTGAGCAGGTCGAAGCAGACCTCCATCTTGTGGACCGCCTCCTCACGTTTCAGCGATTCATCGTTCAACCCTATCGGTATACTCGATTGGACGACGTACCGGGCCGATTCGGCAAACGGTCCGGGCTTGCTGCCGAATACCTCTGCTTTGGCGAGTTCCACTGACCGGTTGGCGAAAATGTTCCTGTACATGAACCCGAGACGCCGTCCGTCCAGCGCGATCTCGCCGTTGGTCTCGCGCATCAGAAGGTCAGCGAACTTTGCCAAGAACTCGGACAATGTTGTCATCTCACTGCGAAGTCGGTTGAAATGCTCGGCAGCTTTGCACAGCATTTCGCGCATCTGAGCCGCGACTTCCTGGACCACTTCTTTCCGGAGAGTCCGGCGGCTATCGCCTGGCAGCCACTCGCAGAGACTCGGCGCATCATCACCATTGATGCATGTCGTAACCTTGATTCTGTCCTCCTCGCTCATCTGGAGCACATCGGGCGGGTAGATGAACAGCGCGAACCTGCCGATAAGCGCTTCGTCCAGCGCTTGCGTTGCCGAGTAGCTCATCGGGTTCATCGCTGCCCAGACCCATTTAACCTTCGTGGGGAATCCCATGATCTTCCTGCTGCGGATAATCTCCAGCCACTTGCTCTGAAGCTCTGGAATGGCGCGGTTGAGCTCATCGATCAGGATAAGCTCCTTGTCCCACACTGTCACCTTGCTCGGTACATACTCGACAACACCCTGTTTCAGCTTCTCCACGTTAGGGTACCCAAGCACGTCCTCGAACATCGCCTTGGACGCGTCATACACAAGGAACCTCTTGCCCAGCGCTTCAGCTACCTTGTTGGCAAGGTGCGTCTTGGCGCACCCATGGTTGCCGATGAGCAGCAATGGATCGCCGGTCAGCAAGGATGCCATTGCAAGGTTTTCGTCTGGTTCTTTCCAACCGTAGATTCCGAGTTGTTCTAGGATCATCGTTCTGGACCTCCTTTCTAGTGTTCACTGAAGCCACAGTTGCTTTCTTGCGCACATGATTTCCTCGGGCGCTGTACAATGCTTCCTATTAGGCGACGAGATGTGAGGTTTTGCGAGAAAAGTGCTTGACCGTTCGACAGCCTTCGCTTGCACGCCTCTGTGCAGATTACTCCGTGCCGTCTGAACTCCTGAACCTCGTAACAGGATAGGAAGACCGCAAGCACCCGTTAATAGAGACCAACTGGAGTAGCTGCTGCGAACGCAAAGCCGCCAACAGTCCGTAGCGACGCTCGGCGGAATCCGCTTGACGTAACTGGCAAGGGAGGCGTATCATTACGTCAGGGGAGTGCACAGACAAGCCTAGCCTATACCCATATCCTCAACCGCGGCGGAAAGGCCGTGAGGAGTGCGGTTGATGCTCTTTGGCGTAGTCTGGAGGCGGGTGTTGTACACAGACGATATAACACGCATGGTACACGGGAAGGGAACTGTAACTCGCTCCCTTACAGTGAGTTATCTGGGTCATATTTGCGCGTGTTATACGGCAAAATCGCCACATATAGATCTTAGACGGAAACCATATAAACCGTAGTTAGCCGCCCAAGCGAAATGAACCAAGAGATTTTAGATTTACTGCACAGGCGGATCGCAGGGACATCTGTCGGGGCCTCGACTGCCCGCCGCATGGGGCCGAAGGGTACAATTGCGGCGGCCCGCAGCTACCTTGCTGGCTTAGATATTTCCCGATTCTCTGTCTCAAGTGAGGAGGAATTTCAGGCCGTGCTGAATCGCGCTACTCGAGCACATGTAAAGAAGCTCCCAACAGGAGCGCAATACTGGGGCCCAGCAAGAAAGTTCATGAACATCTTTCTCCGCAACCTTCTATACAACAAGTATCTATGCGCCGCGTACCAATTGAGCCACATTGAACCATGGCTTGAGGTTCCGTTAGACAGTCATGTTGCCAAGGGTTTGAGGGGAGAGAATGGCGGGAAACAACTGCCTAGGTGGAAAACAGTCATTGGGCTTGATGCGCGCACCAACAGTAAGTACCAACGATTCGCGACCAATGTCGCAGCCGAAAAAGGAATATACCGTGTGCACCTCGATCTCTTGTACTGGCGCCGCCCAGCTACTGCGGCTAACAAGGCGCTCCAGCGGACTGGTCGCTGCTGAGCTTTGAACGTTAGCCAGCAGTTGGTGGACCCGCGATGGAAGAGACAGCCTTCACAGATATGCAGGAAGAAGACTTGCCCGTTGTCTTGGACATTTACAATCACTACATCGCTACCACCACAGCGACATTCGACCCAGGGCCCATTTCAATAGAGACATTGAGAACCCGCATCTTGCTCAATCATGGCTTGTACAAGGCATATGTAATTCATCATGTGGGCGAAATGGTGGGGTTCTGCTTTCTGAGCCAATTCAGGAAGCACGAATCCTATGATGGAACAGCCGAGGTGGGTGTCTATCTGAAACCGGAACACACCCGCCGGGGCCTGGGGACGAAAGCTGTACGGCATTTGGGGCAGGTTGGAACCGCAAAGGGACTAAGAGTGCTAATTGCCTCGATCTCCGGCGAGAACGAGGGCAGCGTCGAGTTCTTTCGGAGACTAGGATGGGAGCAATGTGCCCATTTCAAGGGAGTCGGCGAGAAATGGGGTAGAGCGATAGACGTGATCTTCTTCCAGAAGTCATTGGAAAGCGAACGCGATCTCTCTGGCCTCGGCGATAGTGTGTGATGACGAACATTGGCTAACCAACGGGTGGAGGCGACGTCGTCACGTCCGCGCTTCACCCGTACCGTTGGGGCGTAAAAATATTGAAATCAGGGACTCACTTTAGCATGGAATTATTATCCATGATTTATTATGTGAAAGGTACTTTTGTAGCTTGTTTCCTTTTACCAGATGTCGCATTCTTATTCTCAGATGGCCTGGTTACTCTGACTAAACCAAATGAACCCAAGAAAGTCATCAGCACAAGCTTTTCAAAAATTCATCAAGTAAATAACCATACAGCTTTCCTTACCTATGGAAGATTTTTACCAGATTTAGAAGATAGGATAAAAGAGGTGATAGAAGAAAATGATAGGCCTAGTGAATTGGGCAACAAATTTTCAGCAATCATGAGTGAACTTTGGAAAAGAGCACCAAAGGAAAATGTCAAAACTGGTGCCATAATCGTTTCATTCCAAGGAAACGTCCCCTACAGTTTCGTCGTGGAGAGTACCTCAAATCCACCCTTCATTTCAGGTCCTCGCCATATGCCTACAAGAGACCAACAATTAAGCATTGGCGCGATATCACATGATGAAAAACGATTCAAATCAGGGGATAGACTTACAAGAGAGATACAGTCATTAATTCACAAGGGAAGGCCTTTGGGCCCTAAGTCATTTAGGGATTCTTTTAATAAAGTGAAAGATGATCTGGCAAGGATAAGCGATGAAATTGGTGGTACCACTTTCGAATTAATACTTCGACCACAAGCCTTTTGACTAGAGTCGTTTATGCAAAGAATTCTAAGTGGTAAAATGTTCCAACAATCTGCTCCAGGCGCCAGCGTAAAAACCATGCTGCGCCTGAGCAGCACGTTGTGGCCACAGGTAGAAGAGGCTTCTAAGAAGTGATAAAGATCCGTCCTTTCGTTCAAAGCGATAATGCTCGCTTGATTGAGATCCTAGAAACCAATGGGCAGTATGATCATCCAGCCATTGAAGGCCCTGAAGCAATGGACCGTGTTGCTGCTTGCGATGCAGCCATCTTTCTTGTTGCTGAAGAAGCTGGTCAAATACAGGGGTTTATTCGGGCTGTCTATGACGGTTCACGAGCCTTAATACATTTGCTCTCGGTCCATCCAAGTGCTCAACGTAAGGGCATTGGCTCCACTTTGGTTTCGGCCATGGAAAAGGAATGTAGTCGACGTGGTGCACCAAGCGTCAGCGTCACCGTAACGAAAAATAGTGCAGGCTTTTGGGAGAAGCAAGGTTTTCAGCGTACGCCGGTTCATTTGATGTTGAAAACAAACATAATGGATACTCCAAAGTAAATAGCATAATCAGAGAACAAACTCGCATAACAACCGCGTGGAGTCCGACGCGCACAAACCGCGCGCGGCTCACGCGTAACGTTGCGCGGCCTTATTCAGGTGAAGCAGTTGTAGTCTGATTGGACGATCCTCAGAGGCAGAGCCAAATGGCAGAAAGCGAATACACGTTTGCGTTCTTCCCTTACCTCAAGACCTCGGGGTTGGTGCACTATCGAGGGCTCACGATTAAGGGCAGCGATGACTCTGCTGACTTGCCATCTGATGCGATCCGACATCTCGAAACGCTTCGCGCTATGTTCTTCATGCGCGATCACCTCCGAATAAAGAAGATGTCATACGTGTTCCATGCCTCAAGTGACGAGTTTACCTCCTCCGAGTTCACACAGCAACTCCTTGAGTTCCAAGCCCTTGTACGCTTCATCTATTCTACCCCGCATCGCACATTTGGAGATCCCTTGCTGCGGTACGAACATGCGACCCTTTACTTACTTCAACCCAAAGACGTGTCCAAATACCGACTCGTAAGTGACCATAATGTAGAGATTCTACCAGAAGCTCAAAGCTTGGAGTTTGACTCAAGAAGCGAAACAGAAGGTTACGAAGGTCGGCTCAATAACGAATCGTATTTTTGGGTAACTCGTGGCAGTCGCATCTTCCCGCCAGCAGTACGTCTGTGGCTCAACATCTCCCAGGATTTAAGCGTTGACTTCAACTATCATCTGTCTCGATCTCGGCTCTACGGACCCATAGTTGAATACTTCGCAACGAGAGAAACGAACGATAAGCTGGGGGAACGGATACTCACCGCACTTACTTGGTATAACAGAAGCATAGGAATCGATATTGATGAAAGTGTGGCCTTAGTCAATCTTGCAATTGCCTTTGAAAGCCTGCTTGACCTTGAGGCAGGTGGAAAAGTTACCGCCCGCTTCAAAGAAGCAGTCGGTCTCCTTGTAGGAGATGTCCCTCGCCTCGACAGCTGGCTAAAGCAGTTCTATGAGGCTCGTTCCCAGATTGTTCATGAAGGCCGGTCTGCCAGCCTAATGTTCGTGGCTACTGATGAACCCAAAAAACCTTACAAGAGTCCCGAGTTAGAGTATCGCTCATTGGTCTCTTATGGGCGGCAGGTGTTCCAGGTTTGTGTTGCGACTATACTGACCGGCGCACAGATAGCCGAGCGACTGAAGTTGGCCTCCTTGCTGGTGACAAATCAACAGAGGCTAGAGCGGATTTGCCAGATGCTTAGCAAGCGGGATGAGGCTCCTACTGATCGGATAGTAGCCGCGAGTCAAGACGTTCGTGACATCGAGACCTATCGGTTTGTGGCGGAAAAGGGGTTGAAGGTCGAGCAATTGATAGGCGCTGCTAAACTGATGGTCCAGCAGTATCTTGACTCCGCTCCTGATGAATCTTCTGAGCTAATCGGGCGAATGAAGGAATTCGCGGCAGTAGACTCTAACGATCACTATGGAGCGTTATCGCTCCTAAAGGAAGTCCGAGACGACATCGAGTCAGGAGGCATAGCACGACCGTCTTCGCCAATTGACCTGCGCTCTATTGTGGCTTCCCTGATAGACAGCGTATGGCATTACACCTTTATGTACTATTTCCAGCTAGAGCGTTTGCAGAAAGAGGGGGAAGAAGCCGCCCAATAAGTCGCTGCGGCCAACGTGGCTGTCGAGAATCCTTTTTCAGGTAGTTTTCGCTAGCAGTCATTTCAGTGACTGTTGGATGCGTCGCATCAGCCGCCACGCGGCTCAGCTCCGGGCCGGTGAGCGTAACGTTACCGTCGCGGAGCGGAGCGACCGTGGACACGGACAACCTTCGTGACGACCCTATGCGTTCACGTCGTGACTTCATCCAATTGCACAACCTCGCCGAACTGGGCGAAATCATCGCAAGTCTGCGCGTCGTCGAAGAGGATGGTAAGCGTAACCAGCCCGTGCTTCTTGAGTTGCTGTTTCAGGTCATCGGACATTGAAGCGTAGCCGTCGGTGATGATGACAGCTTTGTCAAGGCCGCGTTCGAGAATGGATTGAGCAACGCAGTTGAAATCTGTGCCGAACGTGGTTGGGATGTTGCCTTTAAGCAGCGTTTCGAAGGATGTCTCGACTACCTTGTTGCTGAACTGGAAGATGGTCGTTATTTCTTTCCTCAAGCTCTTCAGAATACCGAGTACCTTTGGCAGGTACTCGTTCACACTGCCCGAGACGTCGAGGTAGATTGCCAGTCCTCGGTAACGTTTCTGCCGCTTGCTGAGCCGATTGTGGAAGTAGCACGGCCAGACGCCCGCTGCTAGCAACACCAAATCGCGTTTAGACGGATGGACTGGGATAGGCGATACACTGACACGCCTATCCTGAAACAGTTCCTTGAACCTGTCAATCTTCCGCTTCGTCGCGAACCTCTGGAGCAGCACCTTCCTGATGGAGAGGTGTGTTCGTAGCGCTTCCATGAACAATTCCATCAAGTTCTGGCTGTAACCGGCTTGCTTGCCTCCGGTTTCACGAAAGCTCCGCTTGATATCTTCGGCAAACCGAGCAAGGACCTCCTGTGGCAACCCGCCGAGGCTGTCATCATCCTTGCCGGCCGCCTCGTGCGTTCCCAGAAGCATGACGGTATCCAGATCTTCCGTCTGCGCGAGTATCTTCAGCGTCTGGATGAGCTCGCCCGTGGTCATCGTGTCCTCGATTCGCCTCATCTCAGGGTAGAGCCTCTCGTAAACGCGCCGGTATCGGCTGTTCTGCATCCGGCTTGACGGACGCATGAGACCGTCCAACCCTCTCGGGCTGTGCGTCTTCTTGAACAGACTGCCCTCACGCGATTGGTCCGGGTAGAGCGTGCTGATTACCGCGTTGATAATCGCGTCAGCAGCGATGTTCTCTATCTTGCCGCTATCGTAGATGAAGTGGCCAAACATCGGGTGGAGCAGTTCGTGGAAGATGAGGCTGAACATGTCCTCCTTGCACGTGACGTACCTCGAGACGAACTCCGGGTTGTACGCAAGCACACCGTCTTTCGCGATGCCTGCAGTGGGATGGTCCTTGTCCTCGCGCACCTCTGTGATGAACGAGGCAACGAAACTGTCAAAACCGAGCGCTTCTTTCAACACCTGCCTGACAAGTACTAATGTAATCTTCATTGGTCTCACCTCTTTTCCATCATCTGGAACGCGGTTTTCTCTGAAACCTCTATGGTGACCGGGATGACCTCAAAATCGTTTGGAGGCAGCACCTCGCTGAGGTTCATTTCAAGGACTGCTTTGGCGTCTTCTGGGCTCTGACCTGATTGAACTACCAGCACTGCCAGGATAAAGGTCCTCATTGGGTTTCACCTCCTTGCCATTCTTCGCCAGAAACTCGTCCACAGCTTCTCGGATGAGCCTCGTCATCGGTTTCTTTGTAAACTTGGCCAGCAGGTACAACTGTTTTACTTGGTCGTCTCGTATCTTTGGCTGATACATCTTGAATCTCCTCCTGGTTTCCTTTGAGCTAGGGAATGTCTTGATGCGAAGCTTTACAGGGTCCGATTGGCGGCTGTCGCTGTAGCGTCAACAAGCACCTAGGTAGAAGACCTTGTTTCGACGAGCAGGTGGGGTCTCGATTACCGTTGCGCGTTCATCTGGTGGTGCTACCGGTCGAGGAGAGAGAGTTCTGGTATTGACAAGACAGGGGAGATGACATAGATTAAGCGACAGGGGATGGCACACGTAAGGACGGCTGTAAGGGGGGAACGATGAGATATTGGGGTTTCAGTTTTCCGTTGGCCTTCCGGTCTTTTGATGGCGCTCAGTTTGTCCGCTCACGTCGAACCACGTTGAGCAAGCCATGACACGTCCATACCGACAAGGCTCATCTTCGATTTGGCAAGGATCAACAATACGCGGCCGCAGACGAAATGGAGGAAGTTACGCGATGAGACTGTTCCAAGAACCTGGGGAGAAGAAGATGCGCAACATGAGAACGATTGTTCTTTCAGTGGCTCTGACAACTGTAGTAGGGTTGCTGATGCCGTCTCCTGCCGCAGCAGACGAAGCCGACCTTCTCTGGAGCACCTTCCTGGGAGGCAACGGGCTAGACGGCACGTATGACATGGCACTCGACGCTGAAGGCTGCGTTTACGTGACCGGATACACTAGTTCCAGTGATTTCCCCACAACTGCAGGTGCATTTGACACCACAGTTAATTCGCTACCAAGTGCCTTCGTCGTGAAACTCGATTCAGCAGGATCAGCACTTGTGTATGCAACGTATCTTGGCGGAAACGGACCCTGCAGTGGACGAGGAATCTTTGTGGATGATTCGGGCAACGCATACGTTACTGGAAGAACAGGTGCTACCGACTTCCCGACCACACCCAGCGCATACACCACCGTGTATCAGGGGAATAGTGACGCTTTTGTAACCAAGCTTGACTCTGGTGGCTCCGCTCTCGTCTATTCCACATACCTCGGAGGCAGCGAAGGTGGAGACGAGGCCTGCGACATAGTGGTCGACGAGTGGGGAAACGCTTACGTTACCGGATGGACTGAGGCCGACAACTTCCCAACCACAGCAGGGGCCGTCTACGATGTCTTGGAGGGACTCACAGACGCTTTCGCGAGCAAGCTCAACCCCAGCGGTTCCGCCCTTGTCTATTCAACCTTTCTTGGCGGCAGCTCCCACGACCATGGACTCGGCATCTGTCTTATACCTATGGTTCAAGAGGTCTGGATAACGGGCGAGACGTGGAGCGACAACTTTCCTACCAGCATAGACGCATACCAACAATCGCATCAGGGGGGTATCGACGCGTTCCTAACCAGAATAAGTCAAGGCGGGGACAACATACTTCAGTCTACTTATCTGGGCGGAGCCAGCAGTGATATCGGCTATGGTATAGATTTGGATGCCGCGGGAAACGTGTTCCTGACGGGATTGACTCAGGACGGCGGTTTCCCCACGACACCGGGAGCGTTCGATAGAACATACAATGGCGGCGAGTACGACGCATTTGTCGCCAAGTTTTCCTTCGTACCTCTCGATCTCGTCTATAGTACGTTCCTCGGAAGTGCTGGCTACGATAGGGGGCTGGACGTTGCAGTTGACGCTCTGGGAAATGCCTATGTTAGTGGGAGGGCAAGCAGCGGGTTTCCCATGTCGAGCTTTGCATACGATAGGACGTATAACGGTGGTGAAGCAGACTTATTCGTCACAAAGTTGGGCATCGGCGAAGCCGTTCTCGCTTACTCGACGCTCGTCGGCGGCAGCAACCATGAGCACGGCCTGGCAATAGAGGTTGACGATTTGGGCAATGTCTACGTTATTGGAGAGACGGGGAGCGCTGACTTCCCGACCACGGTTGGAGCCTACGACACAGACTATAATGGTGGCGATTCTGATTTGTTCATTCTCAAGATGGCCCTCGGCTCATACGTTGTTCCAACGGGCGGACTTCCGATTCTTGGGGTACTTGCTCTCACTATGGCAGCGACCGGGACCGCTTTAATCAGGATGCTGCAAATCCGCGGTTGTCCACGATGGCCCTCATCTAGATTCGAGGCAAAGCGCGGCATTTAATACCAGTTCCGGTAGCGCCCAGTTGACCCTTCAGTGGACGCGGAAGATGACGTCTCCAGTGTCCTGACGGAAGCAGTATCCGCAGGCAAGACATGAGTCCTCTTCCTCGGTCTGCTTGCTGCACAGGATGCCTTGAGCACGGGGGTCAGTATCCACGAACGCAACGCGCCAACCCTCGGGTGGAAGCGGCATAGTAGGGTCTGTCGAAGCAATAAGCTGCACGTTCGAGAGCGCTCTCAGCTGCTCTAAAGGCGCCAGCAGTTCAGATAGTGACCATGATTTGGTATATGCCCAGAATTGAGTCTGTGGAAAGGCTGAACAGATCTCGAACCATCCCTCGCAATAGGCCTCCGAGAAGAAATCTCCGCTTACATGTATCCTGAAGCACGGTAGGATTCGAGGCACAATGCCGATCATCCTAGCGACAAACCTTTCTGTATCTTTCGCGAGCGCCAGATTCCGCTCGTATGCGCGCCGACAGGCAGGCCTCAGCCTCTCATATCGGTAGGCGTAACAGTGTTTCAGGCACCACTCGCTCGCGCCCGGGCAGGTTGTGACGCTTGGCAGGCTGAAGTTGTAAACCTCGCCTACCTTGCTGTTTCCTTCGCCTAGACTTACTCCAAACAAACGCATAGCGATCAGCTCCTTTCTGGGAAAAAGTGAGGGACAGATCAGTCGGTTTTTCGGGGCACGGGGGGAATTCAAGGCGGGTACTGTCTGTCCCTCTAAGAGTTGTTGTTTGCTGGGAATAGGTTGGTGGCAGCGTTAGCTGGGGGAAGACACCTGAGGCTTTCGCTCTGGATAGTCCCTGTAATACTCTTCCTCGATGGCTTCGGGAAACTCGTCGCGCAAGGTCTCCACGGTAAGAGACAGGTCCAGCACGCGAAAGGCTCCGCCATTATCGAGGTGAAGAGTTGTCATTATCCCGAACACCTCGTTGGAAAACGTGACATCGCTGATTCGTTTTCCGAGCAACTGATTCTTGAGGGATTCGAGATGCTTCCTACCCCTTGCTGAGCGCATAAAGCGCGCAACGTCGTTCATATCACACAGGTCTCCCATAGCGTCTGCCTCCTTTCTTCGGCAGTGTGGCCCTAACGTGTATTCCGCCGTTTTGGGCTTACCCTCTTCACAAGCTGCTTGGTTGGGCGTGTGGAGGAGAAAATAGCTCGCATGACACTCACGCGTGTCCCCTACAACAGATTCTGGAACGGATAAAACCTCATGATAATTCGTGCACGCCAAGGCGGCCTGGAAAACACATTCCCTTACACCTAATAGGGCTGATCAAGCGAACACTTGCTTGACGAGTTGTAGAGATGGTGTTATCATACACAGTAGTTCGGGAGGGCGGCATGTCATGTGCGCGTCTAGAGGGGCATGCGATGAGAATCCCACTTCCCTTGGTACATAAGCATATTCTCCTCTGGGTCGTCCTTTCATTCTCCCAATTCGTCCTGGCTGACACCGAAATCTCGGGAACTATCTCAACGAACACAACCTTGGCACCATCCGGAAATGTTTACATCATTCGAAGCGATGTGACAGTGTCCCAAGGGGCGACGCTCACGATTGAGCCGGGTGTGATAATCAAGTTCCAGGGTTGGGACACGGATCTTTTGATTCGCGGTGGCCTGCAGGCACTCGGGACGGCGTCTAACCCGGTGATATTCACCTCGATCCAT
>Ga0180433_10008642_pt1 | contig 12629 bp, 15 predicted proteins | sample SS_ome_8_FD_132980 | JGI IMG/M metagenome (GOLD analysis project Ga0180433, IMG submission 132980) | Hypersaline lake sediment archaeal communities from the Salton Sea, California, USA - SS_1_D_1 metaG | ecosystem: Environmental > Aquatic > Non-marine Saline and Alkaline > Hypersaline >... | reverse complement strand
TTATCTAAAATTATTAATTTATTCTTTATTTTACTACACAATTCTTTCATAAATTCATTAAATCTATCACCATTTACTGAACCTTTTTCATATAATTTATATTTCATACATTTTTTATTACTAATTGCTACTAATAATGAATATTTCCGAAACACAATATTATCATCTGTTTTCAATACACATCTTTTACCTAATCTTTCTCTACAATAATTAAATTTTAATGATGAACTTAATGAAGTCTCGTCAATAGAAATTAAATCATCCAATTTGTATTTATTTATTTTATCAAAAAATATTTTTAATTCTGCCTTTTCATCTCTTGGTTTTCCTCTTAATGTTTTTGGAAAATGTCTTATAGTTGCTCTTTTTCTCGTTATGTTATTATCTCTCAATAATACAGATAAATATTGTCTTGATATACTCAAATCTGGATATTTTTTTATTAATTTTTTTCGTAAATTTTCCATAAAAATATCAGGGTCTTTTTTAACAATTTCTTTTATAAATTTAATATGTTCCTTGGTTATTTTATATGATAATTCATTTCTTTTCTTTCTTTTTACATCACATGTTTTATTATATTTTTCAACCATCTTTTTAATGAACGAATAGAACATTCAAAAATTTTACAAGTTTTTGTATAGTTTTTAATTTTAAGATAATATTTAACTGCCTTCACTTTCAGGTCAGATGAATATTGTTTTTTCATTATTATATAAAATTTAAAGATATATTTTATATAATTATATAAATGGATATTAATCAATTATTACAAAAAATTAAGGATTTAGAAGAAGAAAATAAAAGATTAAAAGAACATCTAAAAAAATATACTGCTCCAACACGAAATATGAATAATTTTAAGTTACAATGGGAAAAAGAAAATATTAATGAAGATTGTAGTTTATTTTCTGTAAAATTAAATATAAGTAATGAATATTTACATAATATAACATATATTAAAATTCCTTTACAAACAAAATTTGAATATTCATTTTATGAATATATGGAAGGAGATGAAGAAGCTTGTTATTTAACAAAAGGTGGAGATAATTATATGTACCAAAGAGATAATGAAGAAATAAAAATAAAAAAATTCTTATCAGATTTAGATAATTTAGATTTAGAAAATAATACTATTAGTTATAATTATGAACATAGACTTGGTCATTGTATGGTAGGATTGAAAATATTAATAGAAGATTATCAAACAACAATTCAAAATATTACTATTCCTACTTCAAAAGATTTAATAAATAGCATTAAATCATTTTTTAATTATATTTTAACAGAGCCTAAATTAGAATTTATGAAAAATTATAATCCAGATTATGAATTAAAATTAAATTTTAATTAAATTTTAATTAAATTCTTAAAAATTATTTTCTATAATTTCTTTTATTCTTTTATTAATATATTCAAACATTAAAAAACCTTTTTTCTTTGTCGCACTCTTAGGGTCTGATAATATTGCTTCTTTTTTTTCAATAGTTTTATTAATAATATCATTATTAATAATTGTAAATTTATCTGTTAGGATTACCTTATCTGATTTATTTTTATGGTCATTAACTAAATCTTCATATAAATATAACATTAATGAAGTTTCAAGTACACCACCATGTTCAGCATCATAATTTACTTCATCTTTTCCAAATACAATATCATTAACTTCATTATCAATTAAATCCCAATAATCAATCATCATTACATTTGTAAAATCATCAATTCCTTCTTTGTAAATATCAAATATGGCATTGTGTATAAACATTTTATTTTCTAAATGTCCATTCAATACAATAAATTTTTTAAATCCATCTTTCATATATCTTTTTATTAAAGTATAAATATGAGTTGTGAATTCTTTTCCGGAAATTGATAAAGTCCCTGGCATGAAAAATCCCCCACCACAATTTGGAACAGAATCAGAACCATAACTTATAACAGGTGTTAATATTGAAAGAAAACTTTCATTTATTTTATAAGCAAATGATTGTGCGAGAAGACAATCTGTTCCTAAGGGTAAATGATATCCGTGATTTTCAATACATCCACAAGGTATCACTATAATAGTTTCTTTTTTATCTAAACTTAAATATTTTTCTAAAGGAATAGTCAAAATATTTAAATTTGTATTCATATAAAGAGTTGTAATATAAATCTATTTTTTTATAAACTAATTATAATAAAACTGTATATTATTTATTGAAGGCTGCATATTTCATGATATATCAATGTAATTACCTGAACCATCCATAATATTATTTGGTGTTGGTAAATTACTTGTTAAATTTCCACTTACATAATTAGTATTTGGTAATACATTTGCTAAATTGTTACCAATAAAATTAGTATTAGCTGGAACAACATTATTTTCACTAACATTATTTTCTTCAGAAAATGTAATAAACATTTTAATAATTGATTGAATTTTCGTCCTACACATGAAACATTCAGCATTTGGTCCATATTCTTTTACACAATTAGAACAAATTGTATGTCCACAAGGATTTATACAATGTGTTACTTTATTATCATAACATATAGGGCAACTAGTTTCATTATTTATTATATCATCCTCTAGTTCATTACTTTTTAATAATTCTGATACCTTATTCACATTTTCTTTATACTTTTCATGTAAAAGATAAAAATTATTTTGTTTTACATGTAATTCTTTCTTTATATTATTAATGTAATCATTTAACTTATTATCAAATGTTAAATTTGTTATTTCACCTGATATTTTAGAAAATTCTGTATCATAAACATTTTTTAATATTTTTTCTTTTAATTCTTTTTTAAATTTATCTATAAAAGTTTTTATTTCATTTAATTTAGTATGTTTTCCTTTGAATACCATTAACTCTTTCTTCATTTTTTTTAATTCTAATTTCAATTTATTTACATTTTCCATATAATCATTAAATCCATTATCAATTTTTTTATAATCATTTATATTCGATAATAGATTATCAATCTTTTTCTCTTTGGGTATTAACATATTTTCTCGTTCTTTTAATAATTTTTCATATGCATTTTGCGTTTCATTACTTAAATTTCTCATTTTATTAAATAATTTAAAACTTTTTTAAATATTATAAAAAAAATATATCTTAATTCTATATGAAACAAGTTTTAATTTTATTAGTCATTATTATTATTATCGCAATTTTTTATAATAATAAAAAAAAAAATAGAGTTGAATATTTTTCATTATTTCCAACAAAAGGTTTATATAAAGAATGTAAGGCTGAAGGTTATGAACCAGCATATATGCCAAGTAGTTGTGTGAAAAAAAATGGTTATTTTAATAATCATAGGAATTGTAAGTGTAGAGACAAAGATGGATATTGTGCGATATGTTATCCACAAATAAATCATACTGGATTAAGTATTTCTGGTTATATGTCCGGAGAAGAATTTAGTGGAGTTGTCCAGGAAAATACTTAAAAATAATTTTTTATTATAATTATTATGGATAACAAAGATATTATTAATGTATTGAAGAGGTATATAAATAATAAATTTACAAAAACCAATATGTTATTAAAAACAGTTGATAATAAAATGAATACATTAATTAATTATTTAGATAAAACTAAGAAAGTAACTGAAAATAATGAAAAGAAAATCAGAACTTTAAATACATATTTATATAAAGCTATAAAAAATATTCATACATTAATTGAGAGTAGTTCTGAGTTAGTTGCTTCAAATGAAGAAGTTAAGTTAAATGATAATAATGATTATGATAGTGGAGAAATGTTTTTAATGGATAGTATGGAAAGTGTTTCATCAAATAAAAGTATAAAAGAATTGAAAGTAGAAGATATGGATATTGAAAATGATGTGATTATAAAATATTTTAGAAATAAAGATATAAAATCTGATATTAGTTTTTTCAAGTATTTATATGTTGATATAAACGGCGAATGTCCTATTAGGTATTTAAATAAAAATAATTTTCAGTATTGGTCAGAAGGAAAATGGAAAGATGATAATGGTGCAGAAGAAATTGTTGAAATTGTATTAAAAAATTTGAGTAAAATGTATATTAAAAATAATACATTTGATAATTTTGGAACAAATATTGATAAATATCAATCACATATTTATTCTATGAAAGATAAAAAATATAGAGAAAATTTTGTTAAAAAAATGAAAGAACTAGTTAGAATTTAAATCTTTGATATAATATTATGAGAGTTAAAGGAAAACTAGTTATTAAAAATGGTTCAGTTGGAGGATATGTTTATTATAGTCATGATAGAAAATGGAAATGACGAATTATTGGACATGTTTCAAAGAAAAAAATGAGGGGTGGTGTAAAGAGAGTGACTTTTAATAAAACTGTAATAGCGAACAATAGAACAACACAAGCATTAAGACGTTCAAATACAAAAGTTCCAAAAATTGTAGAATTGAGAAAACTTACAGAAAAATTATCTATTATAAATTATCAAAAATTTAAACCATTATTACAAGATATATTAAAAAATATTAAAAAAGAACTTGTAAAAGTAAGAAGAAATAATAAAAAATTAATAAAAGAAAAAAAAATTACTTGGACTATTGGACATATTGAAGATTTAATTAATGAACTTTATATGTTAGTTCAAGTATTTAGTGATAAATTAATGAGTGAAAATTTTAGAATTAAAGGTCAACAAATTATAAATACTAAAATAGGATTTGACAGAATAATATTACAAAATAAGTTAATAATTTACACCCTTGGAAATTTAAAATGGAACAAAAAATTCCAAAAAAAAATTTTCAAGGTTTGTTCGTTTCAGAACGTGTAAATTTTGATTTTGATATGTCGTCTAACATACCTGATTTATTGCTTCTACACAAATAACTTGGTCTGTCTTTTTTATTGACACAATTATAAGCTATTTTATAGATATTTGTTGCTCCATTACAATCTCTATTCCACACATTATAACAACTTTTACAGTTCAATAACCCATGGACAAGTCTGAGATTATCACGGAAAGGTTTTGGATTTTCTCTAACCAAAAACTTTTCACATTTTCCGCCTTCACATTTAGAACATCTACAACTTGTTCTAAACTCATCAACCAAATAAACATTATAACCACTTCTCCTAAATAATGTTCTCATTCCACGACCTTTGATTGGTTCTTTATATTTCATATGTTTTCTTTGTTCAAAATCTCCAAAACAAACAATTGTTTCATTTGGATTTCCAAAAATTTTCTTAAACTGATTTATCATTTTTTGCTCATTTCTTTTTCTATTCAAATAACCATTTAATTTTAGTTTCCTAAATATTTCTTTTTCGTAAAAACTAAATAAATTTGTATTTAATTCATTTTTCTTCTTGATGTAATCCTTGAATTTATTAAATTGTAATGTTTTTCTGTTATATTTACATAATTCAGTTTCAAGTTCAATAATATTTTTATTATTTATTTTTTCTTTCTTTAATTCTAATATTATTTTAGCATATTTTTTTGATTTTGTTTCTTTTCTCCTTCTATCTTGACTATATCTAAATGAATTTGCTTCTTTTGTCATACCATCCACACAAAACAAAATATCACTTTTTCCTGGATCTATACCTACTATATTTTTATTCTGTAATTTTGAATAATCTTTTAATTCATCAATATATTTTTCTTTTGATGGAACTTTATTCATTCTTAATCTTTTACCGACTTTATCACTTCTTAACAATAAAATTGAACAACTCAATCCATCTGTTTCAATCATATGGTGAAATAAATAATCTTTTTTCTTAAAACATTGTCTTTCTGTTCTAAAAAAGAAATTCCAAATTTTATCTTCATTTCTTTTTAGATTTCCCTTAAACAAAAAATCCGATTTATTACCATATTTTTTTGTTAAAAGTAAATGAACCAAACTTGTTGTATCTAATCTAATATGTTTTTGAATAATATCATTTCTTAGAGGAAAGACATTATTAATTGAATATCCATCATTTTCAACTTCTTTCATCATATAAATCATACAAGGCAAATAATCTTGTGGATTACATTGTAAATCATAATATAAACTTTTTTTCATAAATTTTTCCTTATTTGGAATAATTAATGTTTTATATTTGGTTATCCATTTATGATAATACTTATTTGATTTAAATTTTTTACTATCAACATCTAATAAATCATTTTTGATTTTTCTTAATTGCTGACCAAGTTTTTTAATTCTATCATCCTTTTCTTTTTTTGTTGTATTTAACTTTCTAATTTTATCAATTATAAATTTCTTTTTCCAATAAACATTAACAAATCTCTCAACATAATCAACAAAATGTAATTTAATATTATTTTCATACATAGTTAAAACATCTATTGTTAAATAATCTAAAATAGTATTCATATATGTATAATCTAAAATTTCATCTTTGTCAGTTAGTGGTTTATAATATTTATTATAAAATTTCGTTAATTCATCTTTTAATTTCTTAATTCTTTTACAAGGTGGTTTTCCTATTTTTTTCTGCTTACACATAATTTTTAAACACGAATTAATAAATACTTTATCAATGTTCGGTAATGAATTATTATTATTAAAATAATCTAATAAATATAATTTCATAAATTGCAATACATGTATAACAATTTTATTTGCCTTAACAACAGTATTATTAATTTTAGTTAAATTAATATCTGGATTCTTCAAAATATGTTTAATAGGAACTTTAACACATTTGTAAAAATCTTTATCTGGTGGTTTTTTACTCATACTATATAATAATATTTTCTCTTTAAGTATTTTAACGCAAAATATTTTTTAGATGAAGAAAATAAAAATATCTATTTATTTTATATATGGGATTAAGCTATTCTAAAATAAACAAAAAAGCATCAAAAAAAGAAACAAAAAAGTTGATAACTAATAAAAATATAGAAGTAACTATAAATACAAATATTAGTATTGATAAATTAAATAATACAAAAAAAAATAAAATAAAAAAATATATTAAAACAGTTTTATTTTTAGGTTCTTCATTTAACGATCATATTTCAAAATATTTAAAAATTAATAAGATAAATATTAATTTAAAAAATGATAAAATACAATTTTGTATTATTGTAAAAATAAATAAAAATAAAAATAATTTCAATCAAGAAGATTTAATAGAACATATAAATAATTCATTTCAAATATGGTCACAAAATGACCCTCTTGAATTAACTAAAAAAATAAAATTTACTCTTCCAAAAAAAAATATAAAAAAAATAATTATTAAACAATTATAAAAAGATATTTTATTGTTCTAAACATTTTTCCATTTTTCATTTTTCTTAGTTCTTTCTTTTCTATTTTATATTTTGTTTTTGTTAATTGTTTTATTATTGATAACCAAGGTCTTTTTATTTTCTCTGGTTCTCCAACTGCTTTTATATTATTAAAAGCAAAATATTTTCTTATGTCTGGTATTAATTTCATTATTTCTTCTTGTTTTTCTTTATCATTATCTAATTCATATAATGTAATTTCTTTTTTTTCATTTTCATCAGGAAAAACTATATTTATAATTTTGTCTATAATTTCTTCTTGGTCTTTACCATAAACTTCTTTTTTAGTTCTTATATTACTTAAAATAAGTAGAAATATTTTAAGTAATTTAATCTTTATATAATTTTGGTTTTCTTCTTAATGTAGAAATTCCTCTTTCAAATTTTCTTAATTCTTTTTTATTGTAAGCATATAAAAAGTAATTTTTATAATTTATTTTTTTAACTTTCTTTATTGCTTTTTCAACTTCTTTTTTCAATTTATCAAATTTTAATACTTTTTTATTTAATTTAAGTGTATGTTTTATTTGATTAAAATAATTTTCAATTGGATTTGTAGAAGGAGTATAAGGCACTGAAAATAAATATTTATTTCCACTTTTAATAATAGCATTTTTAACATAACTATTTTTATGACTTCCTGCATTATCAAGTATTATCAAATGATTTTTATATTTCTCAAAAACAAATTTTTGTAAAAAATCAACTAATCTTTCTTTGGTCATTCCACCTTTTTCATATAAACACCAACCAATACATTTAGAATTTGATATAGCAACTAATAATGTAAATTTACGAAAAAAATAACTATCATCTGTCTTAAAAAGACATCTTTTTCCTAAATAACATCTTGAATATTCAGCAATCATAGCAGGACTAATTGATGTGTCAACTCTTTCAGAGTTGCACCGAAGTGCTTCGCACGGCGGTGTCATCAAGACTAATAAGTTTGTTAAGTGAATATTTATCAATTTCTTTATAAAATTTATCTAATTCTTTTTGTTTATTAATTTTCTTACCATATCTAATTTTAGGAAAATGTTTATGTCTTGTTCTTTTACGAGTAATATTATTATCTCTCAAAATATTACCTAACTGTCTTGGGGTAATATTAAAGTTTTTAAATTTTTTCTTTATAATTTTAGTTAATTCATCTAATGTGATTTGTTCATTTTCTTTTAATTTTTTAATGGCATATTTGACTTGTTCTTTTGTTATTTTATATGATATGGATATTCTTTTATTTCTTGTAATAGATTTTTGAAGTTTATATTTATCAATCCATCTTTTAAGAGATGTTTTGCTACATTCAAAAATTTTACAAACCTTATCCATACTAACTTTATTTTTAAGATAATACTTAACTGCAGAAATTTTATAATCTTCGCTTTTATGTTTCATATAAATATAATTTATATTAAAATTTTTGTTCCATTTTAAATTTCCAAGGGTGTAAATATAGAAATTATAGTTAATGGTGTTCAAAATGTATTTGAAGAACATATGATTGAAATCGAACCACTCTTAAGGCATAATATAATTAATGGTAATTTAGAACCTTTATTATAATTATTATGAATCTTTTTTTTTTAATAAATTTAAAATAATATTAATATTTTAGATTAAGTATGAAATCGGAATTACATAGTTTTAAAGATTTGGATTTTTTTGAAAAGGAAAATAAAATGTTGGAAAATTTAAGTAAAAGTAAATTAGAAGAATTTACTAATACAATTTTATTAGGTAAATGTGGAATAGGTAGATTAACAAGAGCAAGAATATTATTAGCAAATTTTTTTGATAAAAAAGTTTTTAATATTAGTGAAAAAAGTATTGAATTAGGAAAGAAGAATAGTGAATTTAATTACAGAAGGAGTATGTATCATATTGAAATAGATTTAAAAATGAATATTAATTTTTCTGATGTTGATATTTATGAATTTTTTTTAAAAGAATATTTGCAAACAAATAATATGTTAGTAAATAACATAAAAATTATTATTATAAAATCATTTGAATTAGCTTCAATACAATTTCAAAAACATATATCATCACTAATAGAAAGGAATTATTTAACTAGTAGATTTATATTAATATCTGAAAAAAAATGTACGTTAAATAGTTTAATGAGTAAATTATTTTGTTTTAAATTTCCTCACATTAAAAGAAAATGTTTAAAAAATTATTTAATGGATTATTGTAAAGAAAATAAATTATTCATTTCTGACTTGAATATTGATGATGTATTAGAACCTTGTTTTAAAAATGATGGATATTTTAATTTAGATAATGTTTTTTCTTTATTTGAAATGTCATCTATATCTGGGAAATTTCAAAAGTTTTATACATCTTATAATATATTTATTGACAATATTATTGAGAAAATTTTTTGTAAAAAATTTAAATTCAGTCAGTTAGGAAGTGTAAGAGATAGTCTATATAATTTATATACAAGTACTATTGATGCTGAAAAAATTATAATTTATATTAATAAATATTTAATAAAAAAATTTCCAGAAGAATTTGAATTTAATAAAGAAATAATTTATTTATCAAATAAAATAATTTATAATTTAAATATTTCAAATAAAGATATTATTCATTTAGAAAATTACATTGTTGGTTTATTAACACTTAAAGTTAAATATTTAAAATAATAATATAATGGAAAAAAATTATTATCAAATTTTGAATATTAATAGAGATGCTTCTATTGAACAAATAAAAAAAGCATATAAAAAATTAGCTTTAAAATACCATCCTGATAGAAATATTGATAATAATAAAAAAAAAGAAGCTGAACAGAAATTCAAAGATATAGTTGAGGCATATTCGATTTTATCAAATGAAAATTTAAGGAAAAAATATGATAATAATAAAAAAATAAACTTAGATTTTTTGGTAAATATAAAAAATTATATTAATAATTTTATGGAAAATAATAAAGATATGATTGATGATTTAAAATCTACAGAGGATAGTAATGAATTGAAGAGAAAAATATTATTCTATAGTTTAAAATATTTCTTACGTAATTATTGAGAAAATAAAAAATCTTTTAATAATAAGTATGTTTGGATATTCAAGTAATAAAAAAGATACAAAATATTATGATATATTAGGGGTTAATAAAGATGCTACAATAAATGAAATAAAAAAAGTATATAAAAAATTGGCTTTAAAATATCATCCTGATAGAAATTTAGAAAATAAAGATGATGCAGAGAAAAAATTTAAAGATATTACTGAGGCATATAGTGTTTTATCAGATGAGAATAAAAGAAAGAATTATGATATGTTTGGCCAAACAGATAATGGAGCACCTGAATTTATGAATATTAATCCATTTGAAATGTTTAATAATATATTTAAAACGCAAGTTTCAGAATTTATGAATATAAAAAAAAATAATACCAATAATTTTGAAAATATCTTAAATGAATTAAAATCAAATAAAATAAATAGTGATTTCTCTTTTGGTGGTCTGAAATTCAAGATTAATTTACATGAACCAAATGCTTCTTTTAAAAATTCTTTTAAAAAAAATGAAGTGAAGAAAACTAAACCAAAAAATTTAATAAAACCAAAAGAACAGGTTTCAAATAAATTTTTCGATATTAGTGATATATATAAAGGTATTACAAAAGAGATAACTGTTGAATTAATAAGAAGAATAAAACAAAATGACAAATTGTTATATAAAAAAGTAAATAAAAAACTTAATATTCCACTAAAAGGTAGGGAAATATTTGCTGAAGAATGTGGTAATCATATAAAGGGTTACAAAAAGGCGGCTGATTTATTAATTTTAATAAATGATAATAAATCAGATATTTATAAAAGAATCAATAATTATGATTTATTGATATTACAAGAAATTAATTTTGATGAATTAAATAAGTGTATTCATATTGAATTGCCAAATGGTAATATATTGGAATTAGAAAAAACAGATGAAGTTATGAGAAATAAAGTTATAAAAATATCAAAAAAAGGATTACCATTTATGTTAGATGGTAAAGAAGTCAGAGGTGATTTATATGTTAAATTAGAACATAATAAAAATTATAAAAAAAACTTAGATGTAACAAAAGATGTAACAAAAGAAAAAAAAACTGAGAAATTGTGTAAAGATAAATATGAATTAATACATTTATTTGACATCTTATAAAAAAAAACTTAGTTTTCTTTTTCAACTTTTTATATAAAAAAATAAATATCGTATTAATTATTAATTAATATGATATATTTTAGATATGAATTTATAATATGTATATTATTTTCTAGATTTAAAGATTTGTTATTTACTTTGTAATTTAAACCTCTTCAACCTCTTCAACCTCTTCGTCAGAGTCTAGAACTTCATCTTCTTCATCTTCAAGTTCTTCATACTCTTCTTCTTCAGATGCTTCAGTAGATGCTTTGGCAGATACTTCGGCTTCTACACTATATGAAGTAGTTGTCTTTGTTGTTGTATCATCTGAAGTTAGACGCTTAGAGAAGGTGTATCCACGTGGAATTTCATGTTTATCTCGTGGTGTAACCTTGAGCTTAAGTATACGAAGTGTAGTTCCGAACTTACCGCTTACAAACCACACACGTGGTTGTATAATAGCAGTAACAGAACCTCCCTTAGGAATTACTTCTTGGAGTTCCTCCCAACTATCAATAGTTTCTGGGATTTCACTTGTTGTGTATACTTCAACACCTGGTACACCATTAGTACTTGACGGTGTCTCCTCCCATTGCTTCATAACCTTAGGTTGAATTCTTTCAGGATAGGGTTCACCAGTATCTTTATTGACCTTCGGCTTCTTAATCATTCTTGAATAAAGAGCCTCAACAATCATACGTTGGTCCTTAGTATACTCTTGTCCAAAGATTTCTTTTGAATATTGTACACCAAAGTCAATCATAAATTCATCCATTGCTTTGAGTTGCTCAAACCAACGTGTAACATTATTTTGTTCTTTCGTGTCTGAAGAAGAACAAATCATAGGAAGACTATAATCGTATTTTCCTGTATTATCACCCTGTTCATAACTAGACAGTCCAAATGGAACAACCAGGCTTTCTGGTGTTTCAAAATATAGTGGAGCTTGCCCGTTTTCATATGCGTATAGTAATAGTGTCTGGAGTCGTTTAGTCTTTTTGTTTGTTCGTGGCTTAGTGCACGAAACGTTGTCTGCTGTAAATTCATTTGCTTCAACTTGATAACTTGTCATTTTAATATACAATATAGTCTTATCTTTAAATATTTTTGGTTTTTTTAAAATCATTTTTTTTTTTTTTTTTTTTATTTTTTTTTTAAATATTTTTTAATTATAAAATTTT
>Ga0180433_10008641_pt1 | contig 12629 bp, 13 predicted proteins | sample SS_ome_8_FD_132980 | JGI IMG/M metagenome (GOLD analysis project Ga0180433, IMG submission 132980) | Hypersaline lake sediment archaeal communities from the Salton Sea, California, USA - SS_1_D_1 metaG | ecosystem: Environmental > Aquatic > Non-marine Saline and Alkaline > Hypersaline >... | reverse complement strand
TTCCTTTATTTATTAGAAATTTATTTAAGGTCTTTGTGGTGGTTAAATGTCGAAAGGAAAAAAAGCAACCGAATTCAAGCCTCGTTTAATCAAGGAGGATGATTTATACGGAAATTTAGGATATTCCCTCCATCTAATCCAGCCCAATATCTACCAATTTCAATCCCGAGGGTTAGGGTGTCATGTGTATCTAATTCTTGGCGATGATATGAACGTGCTCATTGATACGGGGCTAATCACCAAATTTAACAGCTTTAACTATTTATTAACCACCGAAATTGGGCTCAAGGTGGAAGATATTGATTTGGTGATCAACACCCACGAGCATTTTGACCATATCAGTTCCAATGCCTATTTTCATTGCCCCATTGCCGCGCATCGCTGGGCTGCAGTTAAGATTCAAAATAGTGATGAGCTGATTATGAAAGGAAAGAAGTGGGGCGTGGACCTTACCGACCTTCGAATCAATATCTGGCTGGAGGATCGGAACATTTTAGATCTGGGGAATATCTATTTCAAGATCGTGGAGACCCCGGGGCATACCTCGGGCTGCATTTGCATTTACGAGCCCTATAAATACTTTATGTTTTCAGGGGATACGCTCTTTCGAGGAGCTACAGCGAATATATATGAATCGGGATCAATCTCCGAATACATCAATTCCCTTCAGATCATAAACACTCTCAAGATCAAAAATTTCTATCCCAGTCACGGACCGTATGTCATTGGCGAAGAGAAGGTAAATGAAGAGATTGAAGCGTCCATCGCCAACGCCCAAATGCAATTGGGAACTTATATCGAAAAGGTAAAATCCAAACCTCTGAAAGAAGCCAGACCGCCCCCCTCCCTCTATTGTAGAGATGAGGAAGACCTATAGAATAGAACTTTATAAAACTACTTCCATTTCTGATTTTTCGCCGCAATGGCGGCAGAATTTAAGTTTTTTATCATAAACTTCGCCACACGCCCCGCATAATTGAAGTTTTCTCTTAGTTATCTCTTCGGCGAGCCTCAGAAATGCTTCTTCCACATTTTTTCCCGTTTTGGCGCTGGTTTCAATGGGATCTCCTGTAAGATCAAACGTCTCACTCTTTTCTTTGGCAAGCTCTATACTTATTTCTCGTTGATCTTCTAAGTCCGCTTTCGTCCCTATAATCATTTTTACCACCCCTTCTTGATTCTCGTCGATAATCTTAACCCAATTTTGGACATCCTCGAAAGATTTTTCATCGGTGATATCATATAATATGAGTGCCCCCGCTGCTCCATTTACATAAGAAGGGAATAAACTCCTATAGCGTTCCTCGCCCCCAAAATCCCATATATTAAGATCTATCGAGATTTTTCCTTCTGGCGATATTTTCTTCCGTTTAAATGCCACCCCAATGGTATCCATCATCTCATCATTGAAGATGTTATCGCAAAATCTCGCAATCAAGGAACTCTTTCCGACATCTTTCGCGCCCGCTAGAACAATTTTCCACTTCAACATCTGTTATCAGAATAAATGTGTAATAAAAAAAACTATCATAAAATGTTTAAAAACTTTTGTTTAGGAAGAAATTGGACACAAAATTATAAATAATTATTCAAAATCCCCCATTCGAGGATTCCAAATACTCATCAATAAATAATTCCATTAGCATCTCATCTAAATATTGGGAGTCCATGTAAAATTGCTTTTTACGTATCCCCACCACCCGAAAGCCCATTTTTTGATAGAGCGCGATAGCCCGCTCATTGGTGGTAAAGCAACTAAGGATAATTTTTTCTTTATTATTTAATTTCTTGGATTGTTTTAAGGCCATATCAATTAAGGCCCGCCCGATTCCTTTATCCCTATAGTTTTCTTGGATAATGATTCCGAGTACGCCCACATGGGCGCCGCCCTCCCACTCTAAATTCGTGATTTCGCACTGTCCTACAATATTTTTTGGGGATTTCTTCTTGGAAGAATCGGCCACGATACACAATTCTTTTTCCTTCTTTAGATTCCGATACCAGGCTTCTTTTTCAAAGGCTGACTTGACGGGGGTCAGCACGGGAAGATAAATCCCTTCTTCTACGACTTGGTTGAAATTTATCCAGATTCCCTCTATATCAGACTTTTTGACGTGTCTGATGGTAATTTTTTCTCCCGAATCGAGTTTGAGGACTTTTTTCATAGTAATGATATAAATTTAAATTTTTGATATGATTTATTGTTTAATATGGAGAAAAAAGATGGCGAACAAGAGAACGAAAAAAAAGAAGACGTAGAGAAGATACGAGGATACATTAAAGAGATGACGAAAGGAAAGGCATCGCCTGTAGCTAAAGATCAAGTAGTCTTAAAACATGTGGAAACCAAAAAGCAAGAAGTAAGTAAAGAAACCGCGAATCTTGCACATACGTTAAAAGAAAGTGTCATAGAGCATGACCACTTTGAACGCCTCTCGAATGATGAGCTAACCATTTTGGAATCATTTATGGGACGGCGCTTATTTTTATCGCGGATTGCAATCATTACCAATCAAAGTCGGGTTCCCTTGGGAATCGAACCCTTTAAAAAAGCAGATTTAGAAAAGATCTTAGGGGGTTTAAAAAACAAGGGCTATATCGAATCGGAAATGGTCGGAGATAAAGAGGTATTCTGGTTAACAGAACGGGGAGAATACCGCGTTCAATAAAAAATGGAAAAGAGATTAATCTTTTTTGAGAATAAGTTTATTGATCGGGATATCTTGAAATTCCTCGGAAGGTAGCTCTCGTCGGATGGTTAAGGGCAAAATACCCGATTTCAACTCGATTTGAGCAATTTTAATGGGGTCGATCACATCTTTCGGTTTTTCTACCAAAATCGGAGCCCCAAATGAGATTTGTAAAGCACGTGCGCCGACGATCCTGGCTTTTTCATATCGGGTGAGAAAAATAGGACCGATCTTCACATACTTTTTTACTTCTTTATATTTTTTACGTAATTCTTTTGATTCTAAGAAGCTAGACACGTCAATCCTTACCAAAAAATGAGTAGTTATAGATTAAAATGGATTAAAATTAATAACTTTTATGGTTTTGATAATAATATTATTTTAGATGTTTTAGGCGGATTAAATGAGGAATTTTCATAAAAAGATGCGCCGAGGGGGAATCCCGCAATGGCTCGCAAGGAGCAATTATTTCGAACCCCCGATCTACACGGTGTGAGCGTGTCGTTATAGCCAACTAAACCATCAGCGCACTTTTGCGAATTATTAAATAACAATTAATAGAATTTAAGAATCCAAGGATTATTAATTTTCTTATACTCTCACGTTATTTAAATAGGGGAGTGGATAGCAGTACTTAAAAGCGAGAAAGAAAACATACCTTCGAGGTGAGTGCGGTCGCCGATTCAAGCCAGTTTATTACCCATCCAATGATAAAACAAGATACAGTGGCCCGAAGAAAATATCAAGAAAATATTTTCATTAATTGTTTAAATTGTAATTGCTTAGTGGTTATTCCCACGGGATTGGGGAAGACCATCATCGCCTTAATGTTGGCGGTTCATCGGTTAACGGATCAAAAGGATTCTAAGGTGATCTTTCTGGCACCTACTAAGCCCTTGGTAAATCAGCATTATCAATCCTTTTTAGAGCTCACTTCTCTTCCCGAAGAGACTTTACAGCCCATCACCGGGTCCACTTCCCCTGAAAAGCGCAAAGAATTATGGGATACACTCCAGATTGCATTTATGACTCCTCAGACCCTTCAAAATGACTTAATTGCCGGAGACTACGATCTAAAAGAGGTCTCCCTTATCATTTTTGATGAATGCCATCGAGCGATAGGCGATTATGCCTATTGTTTCGTGGCCAAGAAGTATATGCAAGACGCAATTTCTCCGCAGATCTTAGGATTGACCGCCAGTCCGGGCTCCACCGAGGAAAAAATACGGGAAATTAAAGATAACCTCTTTATCGATCATATCGAAATTCGCACGGATACGGATGGGGATGTAAGGCCTTACGTGCAGAACGTCGATAATCAATGGATCAAAATCCCCTTGCCCCCAGAGTTCAAAGAAATTCTCAAAATGTTAAACGAGAAACTGAAAGCGTGTTACAAATTCTTAAAAGAGCAAGAGCTTCTTCATTCCTATGATCTCAGTAAAGTCTCTCGCAAAGACGTACTCAAGATGAATACTGAGATCAACAATCGGATTGCCGCCGCCCGAGACGATAATGAGCGCTTTCAGCTGTTCTATGCCAAAAAGTTGGCCGCCAATTCGATTCGGCTATCACATATGAGTGAGCTTCTGGAAACTCAGGGCATTAATGCGCTCCAAAAGTATATGGAAAAAAACGAGCGGAAAATCCAGAAAAATACCGCCAATAAATCCTTAAAAGAACTTTTTGCGGACAAAGAGTTCAAACAAGCGAAAAGTCTGACCTTTAAGCTATCTTCAGAAGGTTTGGTTCACCCTAAACTTGAGAAATTGGAGGAGCTTCTTACCCAACAACTCAACCAGAATAAAGAGTCCCGAATTTTAGTATTTTGTCATTTTCGAGATTCAGTCAATAATATTGTCGACTATTTTGAGGACAGTGAGGCGGTGCGCGCCCATAAGTTTGTTGGACAAGCCAATAAGGGCAAAGATAAGGGACTCACCCAGAAAAAGCAAATTGAAATCTTAAAGGCGTTCAAGGAAGGGATCTACAATACTTTAATAGGGACCAGCGTGGCAGAGGAAGGTCTGGACATTGCAGAGTGCGATTTAGTAATATTTTATGATGTGGTGCCCAGCGCCGTGCGCTCCATCCAACGACGGGGACGCACAGGCAGAAAAAAGGAGGGAAAAGTAATCATCCTCATGGCGGAAGGCACCCGCGATGAAGGCTATTATTGGGCAGAGAAAGCAAAAGAAAAGAACATGAAGCGTAGCCTCCGCAACATGAAAAAGGAGGTGCACAATTCGGATGCGGGACAATCAAATCTGCTCGATTTTGTGGCAAAGGAAGAGGAAAAAGAGAAAGACGAGGGGGAAAATACCGAAAAATATCTGCGCGATATAGAGCAGATAAAAGGAGCCGATAATTACCGCATCCTCTGCGATCATCGGGAGACCGCCTCCCCGGTGGTGCGCATCTTGTCCTTGATGGGACTTGACCTCCAATTGGAGCAATTAGCGGTAGCCGATTATCAGATCTCCAGCCGGGTGGGCATTGAGCGAAAATCCGCCCAAGATTTTAATGATTCCATTAAGGATGGGCGCCTATTCGATGAGTTGTTTGCGCTTAAGGAAAATTTCGAGAGGGCAATCCTCATTTTAGAGGGAGACCCTTTCTTAGAGAGCCATATCAATGAAAATGCGCTTTATGGGGCCCTTACTTCTGTGATTCTGAATGTGGGTATCACGGTGTATAAAACCCAAGATCCGCGAGAAACCGCTCGCTTTTTGTACCAATTGGCGAAAAAAGAGCAGAGCCAATCGAAGGCTAACTTTAACATCCGCTATGAAAAAGCGCCCATCGAAATGTCAGATCTATTGGAATATCTCATTGCAGGAGTTCCGGGGGTAAATTCTTTGCGGGCTAAAAATCTGCTAAAGCACTTTAAGACCCTCCAAGAGATTTTCAATTCTGATATCCCAGATTTGACGAAGGTAGAGAATATTGGGGTCAAGATCGCCCAAGAAATTTACAAAATTGCGCGATTTCAATACAAAGGGGAAGACTAAGCCTCTTAGCGTAAAATAGGAGTAAAATGCTTTCTCTGGTTTTGAAAAAAAATCGAATCAAATAAATTTTTAATATATCTTGGACATATTATTTTATTGAGATAGGATGATTTTTGATGGGAGATTTAAGTCTTATCGAGGATCAATAATAACTAAATTTAAATCTCGTATCATGTTTACTGGTTTAAATAATTAGCATAAGAGATGGAAAAAGCCATGATAAAATTCAAGGTTGTTATCGCAGGAGCCAAAAACGTAGGAAAGACCAGCCTTTTAAGGCGCTATGCCACGGGAAAATTCGATAAAAGTACCTTAAGTACCATTGGAGTGGATTTTGAAACGAAAAAAGTCTCCATCGAAGATGAGGAAACCCCTTCAGATGAATCCATTGATCTTCTCCTCAATTTATGGGATTTCGGCGGAGAAAAGAAATTTCGCTTATTATTCCCCTCCTATGTGTCCGGAGCCTCTGGAGCCTTATTGCTTTATGATATCACTAACAAAGATTCCTTAGAAGATTTACACGATTGGATAAATATTATTGATAACGTGCCCAATCCTCCCAGAACCAAAATTTTAGTGGAAGCGAAGATAGATTTAGAAGACCAGAGAGAAATCACTCGAGAAGAGGCGCGGGAAAAAATCTTCGATCACTACAAATTCCAGGGAGAAATCATTGGAACCTCCGCCAAAACCGGGAAAAATGTGGAGGATGCCTTTCAGATGCTCGGTCGCACCATCTTAGAGAAATCTTTGAGGAAATGTCCGAATTGCGGCAAGATGTATCCCATTGAGTTGAAATTCTGCCAGTATTGCGGGCATAAAACCCAATAGAATCTTAATCTATTTTTATCCCTAACCCACTCCATTTTCTCTTAAAAACCCAATTTTTCTTAAAACCCAAGGATAAAAGCGGAAAAAAAAGATTATATCCTAAAGTATATTTTATTAATCAATTCACGTTTTAGTGATTATAACAGTAAATTAAAAGTGTACTCAAGGAAAATGTCATACGAGATAAGTCAGGATATCGAGGAAATAATCCAGCGGCTTGAGAAAGAGGACATTAGCTTCCAGAATAAGACTGTGTTGGTTACAGGGGGAGCGGGCTTCTTGGGCTCTTGGGTTTGTGATGTATTAGTAAAACAAGGGGCCTTTTGTATATGCATTGATAATTTATCCTCGGGACGGTTCGAAAACATCGCCCATCTAATGGATAAAGACAACTTTCGATTCATCAATCATGACATCTCCAAACCGATTTATTTTGGCCTCACCCATCATCCCAAGGCGATTTGTATCGGGGATATAAAGAGAATTGACATTGTTATGCACATGGCCAGCCGAGCCTCACCGTTCGAATTTAAACGGTATCCCATTGAAATCATTAAGAGCAATACCTTAGGGACGATGATCGCTTTAGAGATCGCCAAGTCCCATAACGCGCTGTTTTTCTATACCAGCACCAGTGAAGTTTACGGCAATCCCCCTAAAGAATGGGTGCCCACCCCCGAAACCTACTTCGGGAATGTAAATCCCGTAGGACCTCGTTCTTGCTACGATGAATCTAAGCGAGCGGGAGAGGCTATTATTAAGGCCTATGAATTAGAACATCGATTACGCACCAAAGTAGTACGTATTTTTAATACCAGCGGTCCCAGAATTCGGTCCGGTCCGGAATACGGGAGAGTGATCCCCAATTTCATCCATCAAGCCTTAAATGATGAGGATATCACGGTCTTTGGAGATGGCTCTCAGACCAGATCTTTCACCTATGTCGTCGATGAAATTGAGGGATTCTTAAAAATACTGGCCCATGATGACTTTTTACGCGATGTCATGAATTTGGGAAATGATAACGAATACACCATTTTGGAATTAGCGGAAACGATAAAGAATATGACCAATTCCAACTCCAAAATTATATTTAAAGCCTTGCCCATCGATGACCCCGTGAGGAGATGTCCGGATTTGACTAAGGCCAAAGAAATCCTTCATTGGGAGCCCACCACCCCCTTAAAGGAGGGATTACGAAAGACCATCGCTTGGTTTAAGCAAAATGAGTGAAAAACGCACTAACAATCCAAAGGATATTGACGAGCGAATCGACTTAGAAGAAAGTCAAAGAGCTCTGGGCAAGATTGTAAAGATTTCTCTCATTTTAGGTATTCTCGTGGTCTCTGGTTTCATCATTTATTACGTCTTAAATCCCGAGCCGGGATACGTAACGTTTGGATTGCTCAATGAAGATAAGAAGGCCGAAAATTATCCTACCGATGCCGCCGTGAATGAAGAAATTTATTTTTACGTCACGGTGGGAAATTACCTACGGGAGGAATTTACCTTTCGCCTCAAGGTATTGAGAGGCGACAATGAGACCGAATTAAGCTCCTCGGGCTCTGAGGGTGCGGAGCTCAATTTCACCACCAAGGAGCGGACCTTAGAGCATCAAGAAGAATGGACCTCGGAAAAGTACTCGATCTCGTTTTCTGAAATCGGCGAGAATCATATTATCATTGTCGAACTTTATCAAATTACCGATGAGGACAAAGAAGAGTTCTACAACATCTTATTTCTACGCATAAATGTCACCGCGTCTTAGAAAAACAATGAAGCTAGGCAGAGCCTACAAATTGTACCTGCTTAATTTTAACGTAGGGGACGTGATATGCACCATACACTTCAGATTCGCGGGAGATCTGCTCGATGTTTTTATAAAGATCCAGAAGATTAACCGCAAACATCGTTTCATTTAAAGGGCTGTCAATCTCACCATTCTTAATCAGATTTCCTTGTAGGATGAGCCCCGAAAAATCGCCCGTGGCGATATTAGGAGAATCCCCCGTATAATCAATTAAAATGCCCTCTGAGATATCCTGAATCATCTCCTCTTTGGGGGCGGATCCCGGTTGGAGAATTAAATTAGAAATACCTATGGAGGGCAGAGATTCATACGAGCCACGTGCCGCATTCCCGGTGCTTTCCACCCCTTCCTTGCCCGCGGTATAACTATTGTGGAGAATATTCAAGAATTTCCCTTGTTCAATGATCTTTTTGTTTTTACAAGGCACTCCCTCGCCGTCAAAGAAAGCAGACCCCACCGCGCCATCAATGAGGGCATTATCTTCCACTTGCAGAAGTTCCGAACCGATCCCTTGTTCCTTACGACCTACCAAAAACGTGCGATTATATTGAAAAGACTCTGCATTGACCGCAGAGGCAATAGGCCTCAAAATAAAGCTAATGGCACCTTTTGGGGTAAGGATAAGGGGACATTCTAAACTGTTGATCTTAATGCGGTTTAAATTTCTTTTCGCGTTCTCCAAAGCAGTGTGCGCAATTTGCGTGGCATTTAGATCTTTAAGGTCCCGCTCTGATTGCCACTCATAACCCGAAGAGGTTTCGCCGCTTTGGGGATCCTTTACGATGATATTCGAGGAAAGGGAGCAAGTAGTATCCTTACCATGGATCTCTAAGCCATTAGTATTAAAGATATAGATCTTCGAATAGTCTGCCGAAAAGCCCGCGGATTGAGAAATCGCCTCCTCATCCTCCTTGCATACTTGAATCAATTGCTCCGCATAATCCAGAGTATCTTCTATTTGAAGGTGTTTGACCTCAGGTTTGTATAAACCCTTGACGGTGGGATAAGACTCATAGCTTGAAGGCAAGTGAGTAAGATCGGGGTCTCCGGTACCGCTTTTCATTAAGTTTAGAGCCGAATTTACCATCTTTTTAATAGAGTTCTGGGTCAAGATATTAGTAATGGCAAAACCTAAAGATCCTCTCTTATCAATCATACGAATCGAGGCGCCAAAATCTTCGCCCATTTCACTATGTTTTACCGAATTCTCCTCTATTTCTACGTTAATATATCGATTCTGGTGAAAAAATATTTCAGCGCTTTGGCAGTTAGAATTATTCTCCGCCTTCTTTAATCCAAGATTGGCCAGCGAAAAGATATCAATTTCTTCTTCCATCTTAACCTAAACCTCCAATGGTGGTATCTTTCACTCTAATGTAGGGACCTCCATCGCAAACCCTTACCCTTTGGCCGCCCTTACCACACATCCCATCGCTAAAGCTGACTTCTTTTCCAATGGCAGAAACTCGATTTAAAACTTCTAAAGTCATTCCAGAAAGCGCCACATCGCGCATCAATTCTTTCTTTTCTCCCTTTTCGATTTTATAGGAGAGACTGGTTTTAAATTGAAAATTGCCGGTCGTAGGGTCAGTATATCCATATTGAAAATCTTCGCAATAGACCCCCTCCTTCGTATCCGCGATCATTTCGTCCAAACTCCAATCTCCCGCTTCTAATAGGGTAATTCCCATGCGGACTTGTGGTTTTGAGGAAAGGCCACCTGCTCGTCCATGTCCATTGGGTTCCACCCCCATCCTTGAGGCCGTTTCTAAGGAATGGAGATGATTTTTGAGGATTCCATTCTTTATAATATCGGTATGCTGAGAAGGAACACCCTCATCATCTACATAATAACTTCCAAAGAATTCATACTCTAATCCATATTTTGCCCCCAAATTCATACCAGGATTATCGATAATGCTAATATTTTCTTGGGCCACTTGTTCCCCGATCTTTCCTTCTAAGATACTTTCTTTATTGAGGATATGATCTGCCTCCACGGCATGGCCGAATGCCTCATGCACAAAAGTGCCTGTGAGCTTTGGATCCATAATGACGGTAAATTTTCCTCCCTTGGGAGACTTTGCTTTTAATAATTCCACCGCCTCTTTTGCCGATTTAGTGCTTATTTTGCTTGCCTTTGAGGTCTCCATAATCTCAAAACCCCCAAGCCCTCCTACGGAATTTATACTTCTCTGGATAACTCCCTCTTCAAAGGCATATACGGCAGAAAACATCCGAGCCACGCTGAGATCTTGATAAATATGACTCCCAAAGGAATTCAAAAAGAGCATATGGGTCAGGGTATCAAAATACATGCTGCGGGTATTTCTCACTTTAGGAGAATACTCGACGGCGGTTTTTTCATGATGTTTAACCAAATCGACTTTTTCATCAATACCCACCTCATCCAAGGGCTTTTTTCCCAAAATATGATAGTCCTTTTTCAGCGGATCCCGTTCTTTTATGGTAAAATTAGTCTTAGTGAGGGATGCCGATAATTTGGCCAATTTTACCGCTTTTTCAAAACGATTCAGCAGAGTTTTCTCCTTTAAATCTTTCAACACCACAAAACCCCACCCTCCATTGGTAAAGGTCCGAATTCCGCATTCGCAACTCTCATAGGAGGAGATTTCTTTGCTCTTTTGATCGGTAAAATCCACGGTGGTTCCCGTGGTGACTCCGCATCGAATATCCCAATAATCGATTTGATGTGCGCCGAGATCATGAAATTTTCGTATCAGCGCCTCATCTAATATCTTTAGCTGGTCAATCATTATATTCCTTTCTTATTTTTTAGCTTTCTAAGTATTGTAAGAAACTCTACTTTTCAAACATTTTTAAAAAAAGAAGAAGCAAAGCAATTTAAAGATGGGGGTTAAATAAATTAAAATTTCTCAATTTATTCCCTTAAAGGCTTAACTGTCTATATTTTTGGACTCTTATCGATTTTTCTTCTACATCCTTCTTTTTTAAGGCTTGAATGTAGGCAATGGCATCTATCCGGTTACACACTTTTGAAAACTTTGCGGATTGTTTAAACTGAAAGGTTTTATTGCACTTGATACATTTCTTGGTCTTTAAGCGTTTTTTAGTATAGTACCACGCCCCGCAAGAAGTGCAACGAAAAAAGTAATATTTTGCTGTGGCATACATAATGCTATTAAAAAAGAATGGGTTAATAAATGGTAAAACGGATGTGGTTTATTAATTTAATATCTTAAGGAATTGGTCCGCCCTCAAATAGGAGGAGTGGTTAACAAAATCAAGAAAGACCGCTTTTTTAATTATTGATTGTCTAATAAATAACATATATTTCTTGGGGGTTCATTATTTAACTTAGGATGTGAGAAAAAGATGACGCATAAATTTATCCATCCCGTAGAGACCCGCTATCGAACCGAGATTGCCGAGTTATTCACGGAGGAGAAAAAGCTAGAGAACTGGATGTTGGTAGAAGCTGTCTTGGCGAAGGTTCATGCGGAGATGGGAACAATTCCTCAAGAGGCGGCGGAAGAGATTGACAGAGCTAGAAAAAGAGTGGAGGTAGAACGGGTAAAAGAGATTGATCGGGAGATCCATCATGATTTAATGGCCATGGTAAAAGGTTTGGCCGAAAAATGTGAGGAAGATGCGGGAAAATATATTCATTTAGGGGCCACCAGTTACGATATTGAAGATACTGCCACTGCCTTACAATTAAGAGAGGCACTAAATTTCATTAAAAAGTCCTTAATGAGTTTATTAGCAGAAATAGTTAAAGTTATGCAAGAAACTAAAGAATTGGTGTGTATTGGACGGACACATGGCCAACAAGCCATCCCTACAACTTATGGGATGAGGTATGGAGTTTGGGGGTATGAGATAGATCGCCATTTGGATAGGCTTTCAGAAATATTGGACAGGATTTCTTATGGAAAGATGTCAGGAGCGGTAGGTACCATGGCCAGTTTTGGAGAGAAGGGAATCGAAATTCAACGGGGAGTAATGAAGGAATTAAACCTAAATCCCGTGCTGATTGCAAACCAAATTGTTCAAAGAGATCGTCACGCAGAGGTCATTCTTTTAACGGCGATGATTGGTCAAACCTTAGCCAAAATCGCTCGGGAATTCAGAATCCTCCAGAGAAACGAAATCGGAGAGATGTTTGAGCCCTTTAAAAAAAAACAAGTGGGCAGCTCCACCATGCCCCATAAACGTAACCCTCATAAATCAGAAAGAATCTGTAGTTTAGCCCGAATCCTAAAATCTAATGTAATTGTGGGATTAGATAATATGGTTTTA
>Ga0180433_10008640_pt1 | contig 12629 bp, 12 predicted proteins | sample SS_ome_8_FD_132980 | JGI IMG/M metagenome (GOLD analysis project Ga0180433, IMG submission 132980) | Hypersaline lake sediment archaeal communities from the Salton Sea, California, USA - SS_1_D_1 metaG | ecosystem: Environmental > Aquatic > Non-marine Saline and Alkaline > Hypersaline >... | reverse complement strand
TTTGGCTTCCATAGCTTCTCCAGTTTTTTGTTTATTAAATCTTTCTGGAGATTATCCTACGGAAGCCACTTTTTTACAAATTTCAAAGATCATAACCAAAGCTTTAAAGGTCACAACTTAGGTAATAAATAGTAGCTACAAAATAATACACATTCTTGAAGATTAGAAAATGAATGGAAAAAAAGACAAAAAAAGAAGGCAATAGTTATAGCTCTTGGCTCTCGCCTTAAGCGGCTGCATGTAAGTTTGCTTATCGCCCCCTTCATACAGTCACCATCACCTTCAATTACAGTTTGACAAAATTTGGCCATTAAAGTCAAGCTTTTGGTCGAAAAAGTTTTGAAAATATTTTCCGGGTTAGGGGTTTTTGGGTGTTTAGCCGCTTTGGATCGTACATATGAAACTTGCAAAAATCTCTTATTTATAGGACAATAGTAACGATTTTTGTTTGAATATGAAAGGATATGAATGAAAAAAGTATTATCATTTTTTATGATTTTTTGTTTGCTGATCAGTATTGGGTATGCAAGAGGAATGGAGCAGCTACAGGTGCGAGAGGCAAAAGAAACGTCAAGCCAAACAGGGGAAGAGGTATTTGAAAAAGTTCCTTCAGAAAGATTTAAAAGCAAAAAAAAGAAAGCGCAGAAAAAACGATATAAAAAGAGGGCGCTTGGTTTTTCTCAAGAAGCTGCTTTATATGTAGGCGGTGTTATTGGCTTTATAGTTCTTTGTATTGCTTTATATGACCTTGCTCATATGGTATGCGCTCAAGGTGAACATTGCGAGATTTAAGTAAAAAGTTATATGGTTTCTTGAAGAAGATTTAAATAGCTTTTAAGCTTCGCCACTATAAGTTCCGTAACTACTTCGGGAGGTAAATTGGTGGTTATAAAATCAACACCAAGGTCTTTGAAGTATTGTAAGTTTTGACAAGTATCTTGTTCAGGGTAGACCCATATGCCTATGGCTTTTTCTTTTTGATGGACGGTATCTATAATATCTTTTGTTACCAAGGAGGGGTTGGCCTCAAAGTCAATGCCATCAAGGCCTGCGTGTATTGTTTGATTAATACTTTGATGTATGTCACCTATGGTAGGAACTTGTTTTTGATATCTGATGTATAAGGCCGCACAATACGGAATTGTTTTTTTTATACGTTGCATCATCTCAAGATCAAAGCCTATAAATATAATAGATTCAGAAACTGCCTTCTGCGGATATTTGTGTAGCACCTTTTTTAATTCTTGTATAACGGTAATATTATCTTCTTTGATCTCCACCTGAATCTTTTTTTCTTTTTGAGGGGGGAGTAAGATGATATCCAAGACTTCCGAGAGGGTTGGTGTTGTTTCTTCAGTCCATTGTTCTCCATTCCAAAGGCCAATATTAATATGTTGAATATCTGCATAATGTAATTGATCAACCGGGGTATTTATTATGCGCTCAAAGGTTTCTTTACTCATTCCTGTTTTTTCTGCTAGCTCACTTGTATAGGTCGCAACTCGTTTTAGTGTTTCGTCATGCATAACAATGATCTTTTTGTCGGCGGTCATTCTTATGTCGACTTCAACACCATCAGCGTCCAAGGAAAATGCCTTTTTTATTGCAGCAAGAGTGTTTTCAGGAGCATGAAAAGATGCTCCTCGGTGTCCAAATACTAATGCCCTTCGAATATGGATTGAATCTTGCCCTCCTAGATTATTAAACACTATTAATGCTACAAAAAGTATTGTTTTTTTCTCCATAATATATCCCCCTTTGTATTTCAATAAAAGCCTATACTGTTTTTTGTAAGAGGAGCAAGGAATCAGTTTTTTTAATCTTAAAAGTGCTTTTCTTGCTTCTTGTTTTTGTAGGTGTTTACAATTTTAATAGTAGTAAAATGTAAAAAAGGGAGTTTTTTATGACAACGTTATCTGAAATAAAAGAGGTATATGCTATTGGGGCTAAGAGATTACGAAATAATATATTTTTTTTAAAGGTATTACTTGTAAGTATAATCATATATCTAGCAGCGCTGGTTGTTGCAGGTGCTGTTTTTTATCACTATAGCCCTGTGTTTAAGGTGTTGGTCTTGACCATAGGATCTATGGCCATTTCATATCCAAAAGACTTGGACGCATGGGAAGCACCAATACGAAAAGCATTCCAAGGTTATTCGATTGATAATTTTATTTTTTATCTCGTTTTGGTTTTTTTGTTTGTATCATGTATTAAGTTGGTTGCAGATTATGTGCGTTTGGGGTGGTATAATGTTCAATTTGAATATGCTAAACATGGAGCAAGTTCTATTTCTACGTTCTTTTGCCGTCCTGGAAGATTTATACGTTATTTTTTTGCAACTAAGGTATATGAGTTTTTTAATATGTGGTCGCTTGCGCTGCTTATGTTTTATTTATTTTTTGTTGTTGCTTCATTGCCTGTTTTTGATGATATGAAGATTCCATTTTATCAAACTATGCGTTCGGCTATATTTTCTATGCCTGTAGAAACCTTTGGTGTTGCCTTGGCGGTATATATATTATTTTTTAATCTACTATCGTATGTGTTTGGCTATACATTAAAATATTATTCTTATTTTATTATTGAAGAAGATGCTGGACCGTTTTCGGCGCTGAAAAAAAGTTATAGAGTTGTGAAGGATGATGAAGAAGAGCGTAAGCAAAGATGAGGGTTAGATATGTATAAAAAAGCGGTATTTATTTTTAGAAGAAGTTTGAGGTTAGATGATAATATTGGGTTGATTAATGCTTTAAAGTTATCAAAAAAAGTGATACCTATTTTTATTTTTACTCCTGAACAGGTTGTTAAAAATCCCTATAAATCAAGTAATGCAGTGCAATTTATGATTGAATCCTTGCAAGATTTGGATGTGCAATTACAAAAAAAGGGCGGCCGCTTATTGTATTTTTTTGGAAAGCCGGACAAGATCGTACAAGAAATTATTGAGAAAGAACCGATTGATGCGGTATTTATTAATCAAGATTATACCCCGTATTCAGTAAAGCGTGATGCTGGGATAAAAAAGGTATGCGAGAAGTATGCCGTTGATTGCAATAGCTATGAAGATCTTTTGTTGCATGCTGTTGGGTCAGTACTTACGACAAACGGGAAGCCTTACCAGAAATATACTCCCTATTATCGTAAATGTAGCCGTAAAAAAGTTGCGAGCCCGCAAAAAAATAACCATACCAATTATATGGCAAGACGATTTAAGGTTGATTTTGCCTATACGGATACCCTTTCTACATTTTATAAACCAAATGATGCAGTTTCAGTGAAAGGTGGGCGGCAAGAGGCGCTAAAGATTCTCAAGCAAATAAAACAGTTTGAGGGTTACGATAAGCTAAGAAACATGTTGACGTATCAAACGACGTTGCTTGCTGCATACATAAAATTTGGTTGTGTATCTATCCGTGAAGTTTATTATGCGATCAGGTCTATTGGCTCAGTAGATCTTGTACGGCAGTTATATTGGCGTGATTTTTATTATAATATTGCTACCTCTTTTCCCTATGTTTTTATGGGTCCCATGAAAAAAAAATATGCAAAAATTCGTTGGAAGGATAATAAGAAATTATTTGATGCATGGAAAAAAGGAAAAACCGGATTTCCGATTGTTGATGCTTGTATGCGGGAGCTGAATGCTACAGGGTTTATGCATAACCGAGGTCGCTTGATTGTGAGTAACTTTTTAATAAAATTGTTGTTTATTGATTGGCGTAAAGGAGAGCGATATTTTGCTACGCAGCTTGCCGATTATGATCCAAGTGTAAATAATGGTAACTGGCAGTGGAGCGCCTCCTGTGGGGCAGATAGTCAGCCTTATTTTAGAATCTTTAATCCTTGGATTCAGTCAAAAAAGTTTGACCCAACCTGTGAATATATCAAAAAATGGATCCCGCAACTGCAAGAGGTAAAAAATATAGATATTCACAAATGGGGTGAGCGGTATAAAAAATATACGCATATAAAGTATCCATTGCCTATTGTTGATTATAAAATCAAAAGGGCTGAAGCTTTAAATCTTTTTAATCGCTATGTATTTGGATAATTTTTATAGCAAATATGTTGCATTTGTATTTTTCTTTTTTGTACAGTAAAGCAAAATTGATATCATAAATCTTTTAAAGAAAGGATGTGTAATGTTTCATGTGTCTCCGATGGAAGCCGTTAGATTTGGTTTTCGTACATTTTTTAGGAAATTTTTCTTTTTCCTTGGCGTTGCTGTTGTCGCTTTTTTAACTATGATTGCCGGCATTGTTGCTTCACTTATTGTGAGCATTCCCTTTTTATTTCCGCTTTTTAAAGTAGGGGGAAAGCTTTTTGCTGTATTGGGGAGCCTTGGTTCAGATGGCGTAGACAAGCAGGCCGTTGTGCTCAAGGTAAAGGATTTTGTTGCAACGCTTTTTTCATCCGGCATGTGGGTGGTGGTTAGTCTCGTATTGGGATTTGTTATAGTCGCTCTCTTGATAAAGATGGTCTATGATTACCTGCTTTTTGGGATAATTAGAATTTCTCTTGAATTATATGATAAAGGGAAAAGCTCTATTGGAACTCTTTTTTCTCCTTTGGGAATTTTTTTCGATTTTTTTCTTGGTACATTTCTCTATACCTTTATTTTGTTGTTCGGTATAATTCTTGCATTATCACTTGGGGCATTTTTAGCATATTTGACAGGTGCTCCCATGGTCGGTGCAAGTTTTCCTCTTGTTAAGGTTATGGCTGTGGTTATAATATTTATTCTTATATTTTTACCATTTATCTATTGGCTTATTAAATTTTGGTTTTACCCATATATTATTATAGCTAAAAATAGTGGTCCAGTTGATGCATTGAAAAAAAGTTACAACTTAAAGGGTGGATTTAAAGCTGTATTGCTAACAGGTCTTATCTTTCTAGCTATTAATGTGGTTTTAGGAATTATTTTCAACTTTACACCTATAATAGGTGGTCTTTTAGATTTCTTGTTAAGCTTTAGTTTGTACTTTACTATTGCATTGTCAGGTGCATTTTTATATAGAAAACTTACAACTCCTGTGGTATTTGGAAAAGCAATAGGAACGAAAAAAGAGGGAGAATAGTGAGAAAGATATATGCAATTGAAGCCTTTAAGTTTGGCTGGAAGACCTTTTTTAAAAATCCATTATTTTTAATTTTTGCATTTGTATTGGCTAAATTAATGTGGGTAGGTGGTTTTTTGGTGAGTGCACTTGTTTCGGCCCCATTCTTTTTGCCATTTTTTAAAGCTATTTCAAAAATAATTGGGTTGGTTAAGCAGGTAATCGGCATTGTTATGACAAAGCTGTTACCCCTTAAATCGATGATCTCTGCAGAAGGAGTCAAAGAAAATGTGAAAGATGTAGCAGAAGGAGTTGGACAAGCCATGGCCGGAGGCGCTCCAGAGTCTGGCGGTGGTGGAATAGGAGGGTTTTTTGGGAGTGTTTTTGGTGGGGTTGGAAAAGCCGTTAAGGGCGTTGTGCCACTGGCAAAGATAGGAACGAAACTTGCGGGAGCAAAAAAGGCTTTCTCGGGTGTGCTTGAAGGGGGTAAGGACATCAAGGAGGTCGCGTTACATGTTTTGAAAAATCCATGGATATTGTTTCTTGTTGTTGTAGGCCTTATTGTTCTTGTTGTATTGGTAAAATTGACATATGACTATGTAATGTTAGGGTGGACCAAGCTTTCTTTAGATTTCAGTAAAAAAGGAAAAAGTGATTTTTCAAGATTGTTTTCAAAACCGCGTTTATTTTTTAGATATTTCTTAGCAACGGTATTTTTTGCTGTTATTGTTTTTTTGCCCTCGAATTTAATGTATATCATATCACCGCTACCTAAAGGGTTTGTTATAGGGCTTATTTTGAGTGTTATTGTATGTACGTATTTATCGTTATCCTTCTGGTTTTATCCTTACTACTTAATTGATAAAAAGTCTTGTATAACAGAAGCGTTTAGCTTGAGCTATAAGCTTGAAGGTGGCTTTATTAATTTATTTTTACTGTACCTTATTGTTCTTGCTATAGTGCTACCAATTGCCGTTATAAGTCTTTTATTAATTCATGTACTAGGATTTATTATAAGTTGGTTTATATTTGGTATTTGTGTTGCTATTATGTGGATTATTGCCTTTCTGGCGACCGCGAATTTGTATGTAAGGCTAAATCCAAGCGAGTAATGAAGGTATATGAAAACAGCAAGGCGGTGCTGTAATTTGAATAGTTTGATATAACTATAACGTTCAGATGTTGATGACGCCCTTGATGTTAAAAAAAAAAGAAAAAAAAGCTACATTTATAATAAATAAATGTTTGTAAAACAAAAAAAGGCCTCCGAGCAGCGGGGGCTTTTTTTATATTTGAATAAAAAAAAATCTTTTATTTGAAAAGCTTGGTTTTTAGGCTTTTTTCTTTTATTATATCCTTGCGTTGGAGTTGATATTATCATTCTTAAAAAGCAAAATGGTTCAGAGTGTGTGTGTCTGTGAATCTCCGTTAATTTTTCATGTTAAAGGGTTTAGAGTATAGAGGTCTTTTGTTTCTATAATAGTTCAATCTTTTTTGTAAGGATATATGTTAATGAATAATGTTTCTCCTGTTAAAGCTATAGGGTTTGGCTTTTCTTCTTTTTTTAAAAATTTTTTCTTTTTCTTATATGTATTTTTTGTAGGTGTCGTTATATTGTCGTCTGGCTTTTTAGTTTCACTGATAATAGGATTGCCTTTTTTGCTCCCACTTTTTATGATGGGTGGAAGGCTTTTTTCGTTTTTTGTATCTATTTCGGGAAAGACTGATCCTCAAGTAATTGCATTGCAATTGAAAAGTTTTGTAGATGTATTAATTTCAGGGGGTATTTTGTCAATTGTTGGTCTCGTATTTGGTATTATTTTGGTTTTAATATTAAATAAGATGACTTTTGATTATGTGGTATTTGGATTAACCAGAATATCTATTGATATCTATGATAAGGGGCGGAGTTCAATAGGAAAATTATTTTCTCCTTTTGCAATGTTTTTTAAATATTTTATTTCAACTTTATTGTACAATTCCATTTTATGGGTAAGTATATTTTTTGTATTTTTATTGGGTTTTTTTCTTGCGGCTCTTATGGGTGCGTGTGTCGGTCCTCTTGGTGGGGCTATAGGCGCTTGTTTGGGAGTGCTAGGTGTAATACCGTTTATTTATTGGGTTATTAAGTTTTGGTTTTATTCTTATTTGATAGCAGATAAAAATTTTGGTACTATTGATGCCTTTAAAAAAAGCTACAATATAAAAGGAGGATTTAAGGCCGTTTTTTTGACCAATCTATTATTCTTTATTCTTTTTGCTTTTTTGGGAATGGTCTACTATATACCCCATATAGGTGGCATTTTGAATCTTGTTCTCAGTGTTATGACGTGGCCTATCTTTATATTGTCAGGAGCGTTTTTATACAGGCATCTGACAGGCGAATAAATACGTTTGAGGGAACAAAAATAATTAGTGGCAAGCTATAAAAAAAGCCTCCAAAATCTGGAGGCTTTTTGTTGCTTAATCAATTAACTTTCTACATTAAACTTACAATTATCGTTCCCCAAATAGTTAAAATGAAATTACCAAATGCATAGGGTATTGTATATCCAAGTGCTGGGGTTGGGCTGTCACATTCATTTTTTAGAACATTCAAAGATGGGGTTGCCGTTCCGGCGCCTGTTAATGCTCCAAGAAGTAAAACAGGATTTAATTTCAAGAATAGTTTGCCAAATAACAGACTTAAAAAGTGAGGGATAAGGGTGAGCGCGATACCTGCTAAAAATAATGATATCCCTTGTGTTTTTAGTGCCTCTATGGCACGAGGCCCTGCTGTAAGTCCAACGCATGCAATAAAGAGATTTAATCCTAAGCTGGTGAATACCCATTGTGCGCTATCAGGTATTTGTCCAAAAGTAGGGCGATATGATCGTAGCCATCCAAAAAATAATCCTGCTAGTAGAACGCCACCACCGACTCCCAAGGTCAAAGGTATTTCTCCTATTTTTATTACGGCTAATCCAAGGAGTGTGCCTAAAAAGCATCCAAGGCCAACCATAACAAGGTCGGTTATTTTTGTCTGGCGTTCAGGGTGCCCGATATTTTTAGCAAAAGCTTCAATATCTTTTTCCATGCCGATCACTTGTATGCTATCACCTTTATGAACAATGGTGTTTTTTGCGACGGATAGATCGTGTCCTTGTCGTGTAATATCTAATACAAAGCATCCGTGTCCATAGTCTGCCATAATTGATGAAAGGGTTTTGCCTTCGACTTCTTTTTTTAAGACGCAAATCTTGAGTAGTTCGCCTGGCAGAGCTTCTAGTGTTTGGTCAAACACCTCAGTGCCGATTGTATTTTCGACATCGATGATCTGTTTTCTGTAGCCAACAACAGCAACTATATCGTTAAGATTTAATGTTGTGTCTGGTTCTGGATCAATTATTTGTAGTCCACGTTTTATTTTTTCTATCGTTAGTTTTCCTGCAAAGAGATCCTCTAAGTTGCTTGTTGGTTTATTAATTAATTCACTGTTTGTTACTCGGTACATTCTCAAGTTTGGTCTTGTATTCCAAGAAAAATCATCCGGATCTGTTTGCGCTATTTTTCCAGATAATTTTGTTTCAAGTTTTTGAGCTTCTTCTTTGAGGTTTATTTTTAGCAGGCGAGGAACGATTTTGTAAAATAGAATCAGTCCTGCGACACCAAAAATATAAGTTATAGCGTAGGCGACTGCAACGTTACTTTCTAGCAAGCCTTTTTGAGCTGCAGAAAGTGAGAGCTTATGTATAGCACCTTCGGCTGTTCCTATAATTGATGATTGTGTTAATGCGCCACTCATGAGCCCCGCGGTAGTTCCTTTATCAAATCCAAGAAGCTTGCCCAGTATAACGGCGGTAATTAATGCAACGACGGCAAAAAAAATAGAGATGATTATATAGCTGAACCCTTGTTTTTTTAATGATCCAAAAAACTGTGGCCCTACCTTATATCCGATGGTGAAAATAAAGAATGCAAAAGCGACCGTTTTTATAAGTGGTGTTACCGTTACATCCATCTGTCCTAATACAAGAGCGGTAAGAAGTACGCTTGCTGTTGATCCTAAGCTGAATCCAAAAAATTTGAGCTTACCGATATAATAGCCTATACCAATGGAAAGGAATATTAAAATTTCCGGGTGGTTGCGGCATAATACGACAATATCATGTAATATCATTATTATTACTCCCTTATTATTTTTTTGATTCCCAATGTTTGTAATATTGTTCCAGCAACCAGCTTATTGATTTGCCAATTTCTTCATAGGCTTGGTCTGGTAAGTTTGCAAGTGATACGCGAACAGACATATTTGGTGCATCAAATCCGCCACCATCAAGAAGTACGACGGCTCTTTCTTCTGCAAGTCGAACGACAAAATCGATTGGCTCAAAGGTATTTACCAGATATGTGGCAAATTCTTTGCTATATCTTTTTTCTGCGAGTTGTGGAATATTGATAATGGTGTAATAACGTGCGCCATATGGATCTTTTGGGCAATCAATGCCAATTGCGTTATATAATGATTCAAATCTTTTGCCAACAATCTCATGAGTGCGTTTTTTGTATTCACCTTTTTTATCAAGTAGGCAAAAGGTAGAAAAGAGGGTCATCATTACTTGTTGTGGGGTTGAAACTCCAGAAGTATGGTGCAAAGCTACTGACCGGCTATCTGCGACCATGCGTTCTATAAATTTAATTTTCTCTGGATATAGGGCAACGGTGCTATATCTTTTATTTAGTTCGGCTTTATCTTTTTCTGGTAATGCAGCTATTTTTTTATCAAAAATATTGTTTTCATGGATAGCAATAACACCCAGTCTCCATCCTGTGGCTCCAAAATATTTAGAATATGAATATACTAAAATGGTATTGTGCGGGGCCGCTGCGGCCAAAGATTTGAACCCATCTACAAAAGTTCCATAGACATCATCAGTAATAATGATCAAGTCAGGTCTTTTGGTTTTGATCAAATTTGCTATTTTTTCAAATTTATTAGGGTCCATGGTAACCGATGTTGGGTTTGATGGATTAATGAGGAAGAATGCCTTTATGTTTGGGTCTTCAAGTTTTTCTAATTCTTTATCTGTATGTTGCCATCCCTCTTTTTCATCTTGTTCTATTGCTACAGAAACAAATTTGTAATCATTTAAATTTGGGATTTCAATATATGGAGTAAAAATAGGGGTTCCCAGTGCAATTGTATCGCCCTTATGTAAAATTTTATTTTCCATAAGACTGTTGAAGATGTATGCCATTGCTGCTGTTCCACCTTCAGTGGCAAATAAATCAAATTTTCCTAAGTTGCCACCCCCTAGAACTTCCTTGTTGAGGTAGGCATGGGCTGCTTTATCATTGAATTCTAAGATTCGATCAGGCGTTGGGTAATGATCACCTAAAATAGCATCTACAATTTGGCTTATAAGATCGGATGGCTCCATATCGAGTTCCTTGTGCGCATAATGGACAGTGTCTTTTAAGAGTTTGATACCCGGAATATCAGTATGCTTGGTTGTAAATTCGTCAAATCGCGATACAATTCCCTTTTTTTTTGCGGGTCCACCAAACCCGGGTTTTAGTTCGTGTCGGTGAGATTCTTCCATTGCAAAAAGACCAAGTTGAAAAAATGCTTCTCGTGGTTCAGTTGTAATCCAGTTGGGATTACCACGTCCTGCATTTAACATCATGCGTTCTGCGTTTGATTGTGCCATTGAAATAAGTTTGTTTTTAAGTTCAAATGGGCTTAAGCGCTCATAGCGCTTTTCTTCTGTGATTTTCATTGCTTTGTTCTCCTTTTTTTGGTGTAACTTATATTTATTAAAATGATACATTAGTAAAAAAATATAATCAAAGATTAAAAATCGATTTTTTTTGAGTCAATAGATAGTAAAAAAGTTTTAAATTATTTTTGTTTTATATTTTAAAGATAGGATATTTTAGAGTTTCCTTTTCTTTTTTGAGATAAAAACTTTCATTCTCTTGATTTGCAAATAGTAATTTTTATATGCTATTAGTAGAAGGACGGTGTATTATTGTTAAAAACCTAAAGAAGGAGATGTTCTCATGAAAAAAGTATTGTTGTTAATGGCGTGTGGGATACTTATATTTAGCAAGGTATCTTTGTCTGTGGAAGGGGTTACTCTAACCGATCAAGTTGCAATTCTTGAGCAAGCGGTGAAGGGATTTAAACAAGCGGGTCGAAGAATAGAGGATCTCAAAAGTAAGGGGAAGTTGTCAGCCAAAGAAGAGAGGGAGTTGAAGATGCTTATAAAAATGAGAGAAAGAGCGGCTCAGTTTATGATAAAGAAGTAAAAGGAGATCGGTTTTTTGAAAAAGACAAAACTCTTTATTTTCAAATGGCAATTTTTATGTGCTAAGAATAGGTAGAGGTTTAATCGTTAACGTTAGGGGAGAATTTAGTATGAAAAAAATAGTATTATTAACTTTATTTGGACTGCTTTTATGCTGTAAAGCATATGGTAAGCTGCCTTGGGCTATCCAAAAGACCAATAACCTTAAGGTTTTGATGAAATACTTAGATAACAATATAAGTGTAGCAGTGTCAAAAGATTTAGGTCGGATGAAGGAGCTTGTTGCTAAGGCAAAAAAGCTGAAACCAAAAGGGAAAAAGCTTTCAGCTAAAGAGGTAAAAGAGTGGACTATGCTGAAAGCGAATTATAAGAGTTATAAAGAAGTCCTTAATGAGTTAAAAGCAAAAGGTAAAGTATTAGCAAGATTTTGGAAGGTTGATTCAGGAAAGCAACAGCAAATAAGGCAAATGAATAAGAAGCTAGATAAGATACTTGCTTTATTAAGGTAAACAGTAACGTTTTTTGAGAGAACGGCCGGCTTTTCTTTTTATAAATAGCAATATGGAGAGACCCATTAAGATAAAGAAAGATATTGCAGAAAAATATCTCTCCAAAGTAAAGTCAAGAACGAGGTAGGACCAGGCTCTTGTATATATATTGATAAAGATTAACGGTATCATTGGAAAATTCTCCAATGATACCGTTAATCTTAAAACTTTCTGAAAAGGTTTTATTTTTTGTTGGTTTCTAAATCGTAAATATTTCATGTTGTAAGTAGCCATGAAGAAGAAAGTGGTATTACCTATAAGGCCAAGGGGGGGCGGTGAAAAAAGTAATAGTTATAGTAGTTTTGTTTTTAGTCTTCGGATATATGAAAACATATGGCAGGTTACCTTCTATTATAAAAGAGAGTAAAAACATACAATCGTTGCAAAACTATATGCATAATATATTAAAGCCTCGTATTGAACAAATGCAAAATAAAATTAAAAAGCTTGAGGTAAAAGGAATAAAAACAACGAAAGATAAAGGCGTTCTTGACAATATTAAAAAAGAATGGGCTGTTACCCAAGAAGATGTAAAAGAGCTTATGAGTATAATGAAGAATTTGTTGTAAGCAGGGAAATAGGGTTAGGTAAGTATCAAGATAGTGTTAATTAACGCGAACTCGATCTAAGCAATAGTCTTTTAATCTTTTTAAAAACAGTAAAAAGGCGGCCCAGCCGTCGGCCAGGAGAGGCCTTTCAATCAAAATTGATTTTCGAATTTGCATTAA
>Ga0180433_10008638_pt1 | contig 12631 bp, 10 predicted proteins | sample SS_ome_8_FD_132980 | JGI IMG/M metagenome (GOLD analysis project Ga0180433, IMG submission 132980) | Hypersaline lake sediment archaeal communities from the Salton Sea, California, USA - SS_1_D_1 metaG | ecosystem: Environmental > Aquatic > Non-marine Saline and Alkaline > Hypersaline >... | reverse complement strand
TATATACCCGGCATTGATATACTGGTCACCACTGTAATTACTTGCCAGTTGTTCAGTTTCCTGAATATATATACCAAATATATTATATATATTGCCATCCGGAGCAGTCCAGGTGCCTGTCTGGCCAAGATTTGAAGTATCAAACAACTCAAATATATCTCCATCTGCTTGTCGCAGAGTTGTTCCAATATCAGAATCTGGTTCATATTTAAATCTTCTTTCCGTGAAAACTCTTGTTTTGTATGCACTGGATATACCAAATTTTACATTTCCAGTCTTGCTGTTTTCAAATAAGATGATATCGAACTTACCTTCATATCTGTCCTCATCAAGATAACGAAAATATCGTTCCTGAGGTATATTGGTTTTAACACCATATTTGCCCGATGCAGTCTGATAGTAAGTGAAAAACCTGTGATCAGGTTCATCCTGGATGGAATTGGCAAAGGAAAGTTTCCAATCAACCCTGGTGCCCTTCAAAGATTTTAATAAGTGTTCACCATGCAGCTGATACGAAGAAAGTCTTCTTTCATTATACAGCTGAGAATAGACTTTATAAGTATCACCCTCTTTTAAATCATATGGAAAAGCACCATCAAAAAGTCTTGCTTTACTTAATCCATTTTGATTATGCATAACAGTAAAACTCATAATATTTACCGGAGACAGTTTGAGAGATGTTTTGAAATTTGCACCCCATAACACTTCGTCAACAGTTTGATGATCATTCAAGTTGAATATATTCTCCAGGCCAGTAGCCTGATCAGAATATGCTTTAAGAACCCAGCGTGCATATGTTCCTGAATCATAATTATTGTAACTTCTGTTATAGGTTAAACTCCCGATATATCCCAGAGTTTTTCCCAAAATTTTTGTTTGATTACCAATAGAAAATGAGTATTTTTGATTTAGAGGAATTTGCATTTTTTTAGGTGACATGCTGTTGTTGAAAGCCTTTGTCGTCTGATCAATATACTGTGCCATATTACTGTCGGTTCGTGCTCTGATAATATCAATCTCCCTGAGGGTGTCCGGTACAACTTCAGGTATATCCATTGATCCATCTGATATTCCCAGCCACAGTAAATTACCTGCATTTCGTATACTTAGTCCATTATCATTAAAGCTGGTTTGAGTGTTGTATGAGGTTGAGGCAGAAAAAGACAAATTGAAATTACTGGGGAAGTCTTTGGTGTGGATGTCAACTGTTCCACCTGAAAAATTACCAGGTTTGTCTGGAGTAAAACTTTTAGTAGTAACGATATTATCAAGCAGGGCAGAAGAGATAATATCTACATTGGCTGAACGTTTATAAGGATCAGTACCCGGCAGTTCGATACCGTTTAACTGAGTACTGGTATATCTGTCACCAAGACCTCTTATAAAAATGTATCTGCCATCAACTACAGAAGCTCCTGTGACCTGATTCATGGCTTCAGCTGCATTACCGCTTCCGGTACGACTCATAGTTTTAGTGCTGATTGCATCACTGACTGTTGCTGATTTCTGGCGATCCTTTAAAAGAATTGCTTCTGTATTTCTTATGGCTTTGGCAGAGACAGTAACTTTTTCTCCCTGAATTACTTCAGGGATCATTGATACATTAATTTCTGTGACTTTCTTAGGTTTCACTGTAACATCTGTTATTTCAGAAGATTTATATCCCATATAAGTTATTTTCAAAGTGTAGGTTCCGGCTGGAATAGTACCTATACGATAATGACCTTTCATATCTGATGCAGTACCCATACTTGTTCCCACAAGATAAATGTTTGCACCAAATAAAGGATTTCCACTTTCCTTTTCTACCACAGTACCGGAAATTATTCCTGTCTCTGAAGATTGAGAAAATACAGTGGATGGTATAACACAAAGGAAAATTAAAAATATAAAAAATTTAAATATTCTCTGCTGAATTTTTTGATTTACAATCATTTTTCCCTCCCTTAAAGGTTTCTAAATGTTTTCAACTAATCATTCATTTAAAAAAGATAAGAAATTATATTAATCGTTAATTAAGATGATATTAAATATTTATTTGAAATTCTTTAGAAAATCGTTAGGAAAAAACAGGTATGTTTATTGGTAATTTCGTATGTAAAGGTGGAATATATATTGTATAATTATTGTAAGAAGAAAATATGGTATGAAATAGGTATGTACATGGTTTATGGCATAATTTTAGCATTGTATTTTTTTAAAAATATATAATAATTTTTGATAGGGAGGGTATATGACTGATTCCTATGTTAAATACGATGAAGAAAAAAACCGTATTTATTTAGTATTGAAAGGATCACATGATGTAATGGAAGCGAAAAGAATGAGGGATGAATATGCTAAAGCTATTGAAAAAGCACGTTCAGGATTTACTGTATTAGCTGATCTGAAAAACTATACTCCTGGTTCAGAAGATGTGCAAAAAATTCATGCCAGTGCAGTGCATTTGGCTGAAGAAGCAGGAGTCTCTAAAGTTGCACGAGTAACAGGTCAAACACCTCTGGGAGAAATGCAGATTTCCAGAATTGCAAAAAAGGAAGCTTCCTATCCTTCAAAAAGTTTTATTACGGTGGAAGAAGCAGAGAAATTTCTTGATGAAAAATAAATTTTATTTTTAATCTTTAAAGGATTTTCGGTTTAAACCGTATTTTTTCATTTTATATCTAAGGGTACCCTCAGAAATATTCAAAGCTTTGGCAGCACTGGTCTGATTACCAGCATATCGTTTCATAGTTTTAGTAATGAGATATTTTTCTACTTCATCAACTGCTTCAGGAAGATTATAGTCAATCATGTATTCCAGTGGATGTTTTTTAACTTCAAATGGTAAATAACTGGTATCAAGTTCATCATTTTTTGACATGAGTACGATATTTTCCACAGATTTCTTTAGTTCAGTTACATTACCAGGCCAATTATAATCAATAATTGATTCGTATAAATTTTCCGGAATATCAGGAATTTCTTTATTATTTTTTTCACAGGTTTGTTCAAGAAAATAATTGAATAAAGAAGGGATATCCTGTTTTCTTTCCTTAAGGGGCGGGACGATTATAGTATGATTATCTAGAAGAGAAAGAAGATCTTTTCGGATACTGTTTTCAGATTTTATTGTATAATTTGTTGTAATTGCACATATTCTGAAAGTAATATTATGTTTCTTTTTGGAATAGGGATTTACATATTCTTTTTCTTTAAGTACATTAAAAAATAGTTTTTGGTATGTTGAAGGAATTTCACCTAAATTTTCAAGACAAAGGGTTCCTTTATACACTTGTTGGAAAATACCAGTATTTTCATCTTTTATATCGGTTTTACTATAAAGGTCAGAATCATTTATCGTGTTTCCCAAAGTGGAACAATTCAGAAATACAAGCTGGTGGTTTTTATGTCTGCTTTTATTGTGGATTTCTTTAACTATGGCTTTTTTCCCAGTACCAGATTCTCCGATAATCAAAAAAGAATCTTCAGTTTTTGCAAGTTGATTGCAATATTTTTTAATTTTTTTTATCTGGGGGCTGTTTCCTATTAACATTGATTTCTCCTATATTCAGTTATATGATATTGCAAATTACCGGAAAAAATGATATACTATGTTTGACTAATTTTATTATAATTAAATTTATTTTTAAAAGCAACTTTTTAATAAAAAATTATAAAGTTAGATATAGTAAATTTTAAAGATAACAGTGTTAAAAAAAAATAATTATAAAATCAAAAGATTCATCAGTTCTGACGGCTGTGAAATACTTGCCGGAAGAGATGGTGTAAGTAATGATTATCTTACTTTTAAAGTCGGTCAGTCAAATGATTTATGGTTTCATGTTAAAGGTGAATCGGGGAGTCATGTCATTTTAAAATGCCCTGATTTAAAAAAACAGACCCCGCCCAAAAAAAGTCAGCAGGAGGCTGCTTCGGTTGCAGCCTGGTATTCCAAAATGCGAAAAGGGGGCAGGGTGCCGGTAACAATGTGCAGGGTAAAGGATATCTCAAAACCCAAAAACGCAGATCCCGGACTGGTAAGAGTCCGCAAAGTAAAAACATTGATGGTAATGCCCGATTTATCAGTTGAAAAAAAAGAGTAATTGTTTCTCAGTTTTTATTTTTCTTTTTATTTTTATAGTATTCCGGATATAGTTTTTCCTGACATTCCGGACATATTCCGTGGCTGAAGTGTGCTTCTGAATGATCGCTTATATACGATTCAACCTGCTGCCAATAGCCATCATCGTTACGGATTTTTTTGCAGGAAGCGCAAATAGGGAGAAGTCCTTTAAGAGTTTTAATTTTTGCCAGGGCCCCCTGAAGGTCTTTAATAAGCTTTTCCCTTTCATTTTCTACTTTAATCCGTTCTGAAGGATCTCGTAAGGTGGCTAATATAGCTTCTTTCTTATTCCAGGGAATCATAGTAAAAGTTAAGTCCAGGGTGCGGGAAGAACCGTCAGCTCGACAAAATTCATCAACAAAAACAGAACCATACACTTTTATATTTTCAATTCTGTTTTTATATGATGATTTTGATCTCTGAGGGAATAGGACAGAAAAATTTTTACCTATAAGATCTTTTTTTTTGTATCCGAGTATGGGTTCAATTGCTTGATTTACTTCCAGAATTTTTCTGGTTTTAGCATCAACTATTAAAAGAGCGTCAATAGATTTTTGAAATATGGAATAATATTTACCTTTTGTTAATGTCATATAATAGAAAGAAGATTAAACATTATTATTGATAGTAAAGATATCTGTAATCTTCTATATTTGCTTCTTCCTTAAGATTAGTGTACCAGGAACGATATATCTGCTGCATTTTCTGCTGCAGATACGTATTTCTATAGCTGTCTTTTACTGACTCGAAATCCTCTTTGCTTATACGATTACGATCGATAACTTCTAATAAATAATACGCTCTGTTACCTTCGACTGGTTCTGGTATTTCGCCTTCTTCTAGAGCAAATGCTGCTGCAGAAAAATCTATATTTCTTCCAATCTTTGGAATGTTTGCTTCTCTTTTAAAATGACCGGTAGTGTTTAGAGTGAGTGAATTCTTTTCAGCGATTTTTTCCAGATTATCAGCGGGTGCTATCTGCTCATACATTTCTCTGCATAACTGCTCTGCCTTTTCCATCTTTTTTTCATTAAGGACTGCTGTTTGTACTGATTCTCTGACTCCCTCAATTGGTTTTACATGAGGTTTTTCTATATCGATAAGCTGGAATATATACAGATTGTCTCTTATATTAACAGGACGGCTGAACCAATTTTTATTATTCTCAAATACGATTTTGTTAATATTTTCCGCTAATCCAACACCTGGAATAAATTGACCCTGCTGAAATAAAGGAGTTTCCTGCGGTTCTAAACCAACTTCCTTGACTATTTCAATAAAATCTTTACCTTTTGTATCTTTTAATTCCTCATAAACATAATTTGCATCTTCTCTGATGTTTTCTTCTGTTTCAATACTTGCATTATATTTTAGAAGAATATGCCGGGCATGTATCTGTTTTTCACCATCCTGATATCTTTTATCCAGTACTTTTATTATATGTAATCCAAAATTTGTTTCTACCGGGCCTACAATGTTACCGGTTTCTGCATTAAAGGCTGCTTCTTCAAAAGGTTTTGTCATCGATCCTTTGGAAAAATAACCCAGATCTCCGCCTTTAGAAGCAGTACCAGGATCTTCAGAATAAGTTTTCGCAAGTTCAGCGAAATCCTCTCCTTCCTCTAATTGGGTCAGGATATCCTGTATATCTTCGCGAGTGGCCATGCTATCTTCTCTTGAGGGAGTAAATTCAAACCGAACATATCGCAGTTTTCTTTTCTCCGGTTCAGTATACAGATCTTTATGAGATTTGTAATATTCAATTATCTCTTCATCCAATACTTCAATATTTTCAGAACTTACACTATTCTGATTAAATTCAATATATCTAACATTTACTTCTTCATTTTTCCAGGTATAATCCTGATATAATTCAGTATCTGTAACTCTTATGGTGGAAATTATACGTTGTCTGAGTTTCTGTATGGGGAGTTGATTTCTGATCATATTTTCAAAAGGAATCCACTGCTGGTAATTAGCAGGATCACGTAAGGCTTGACGATATTTATTGATATCAAATTCACCATCAGTCTGAAAATCTTCCACTGATTTTATATATTCAACATATTCTGGTGGAATATTTTGTAAGGTTTGCAGATTATATACAACTTCTTCGGGAGAGGTTGTAATATTCAATCGTTTAACTTCATCCTGAAAAAGAATTGATTGAACCATTTGTTCCCATACCTGATCTCTTATCCTCTGAAGTTGAAATTCGGATATTTCCTGATCAGGTGATTGTTCTCTTATTTGTGACACCTGAAACGTTACCAGTTCCTGAAATCTTTTATATTGAATTTCCTGTCCGTTAATCTTGCCAATTATGCCTTTTTCTACAGTTGATGAGGATCTAAATCCGCCCATTCCCCAGCTAAAAACCAGCATTATAACAAAAGCAACTGCTACAATACCGAGAATATATTTCATGTTGTCTCTTAATGCCTGCATCATAAGCTAAAGTTCTCCTTTAATATAAATTTTAAAACCATCTTTATATATTTTAAACAGTGTAAAATATAATATCAATAAAGCATTAATGCAAGAAATTTGTCAGACTGTATTTTATCAAATAAATTTAATTTACTTTAACTGCAAACTTGATTATTATCTAAGTCACCTTTATATTATTTCTGAAAGAAGATTGGAGATTTGTACTATGTTTGGAAAAGGATTAAGAAAAAACAGACAGTTTTCCTTCAAACCTTATTATTATCAGCCTGAGAAAGACAAGACAAAAAAGCGGAGAATAGAATTTAAGCGGAAATCCAGAAGAAAAGCTGCAAAACAAAAATCATTGATTTCTTTGATTATTTTACTGAGTATTATTATATATATAATTTATATTTTAAATAATTTAGGAAAATAAATAATATTTATAAGGTTTAATGAAGTCTAAAATTCATATATTAACTGATCACTTAATGAAAAGGATTGCTGCAGGTGAAGTGATCGAGAGACCAGCTTCCGTAGTAAAGGAATTATTGGAAAACAGTCTGGATGCGGAATCAACCAAAATATCTCTTCTAATCGAAGAGGGAGGGATTGAAAAGATACAGGTGGTTGATAATGGATCAGGTATGACAGAGGAAGATGTTTTACTGTGTTGTGAACGTCATGCAACCAGTAAAATATCTTCACAGCACGATCTCGAAAATATTCATACGTTTGGATTCAGAGGAGAAGCACTGGCCAGCATCAGTTCAGTATCGAGGATGGAAATAATCAGTATGACTGAAGATGATAGTGAAGCAACTCATGTTTTTCTGGAAAATGGCAAGATCAAAGAAGTAATGAAATCTGCTCCGAGAAAGGGGACAACTATCACAGTAAAAGATATTTTTAGTCATATACCAGCTCGCAGAAAATTTTTAAAAAGACCCTCTACTGAGCTTCGCCATATTATTGCTGCTTTCCGCAAGATATGTCTTGCGAATCCGGATATTGAGTTTACTCTTTTTATAAATGGTAACAAAACTTATGATTTAAGACCAGGGAAGCTGGAAAAACGTATACAGGATCTTTTAGGTAAGGAAAAGACTTCAAACCTCATATCAATAGAAAAAAAGAACAATTTATATTCCTTTTATGGTTTGATCAGCAAACCAACAGATCCGGTAAAAACAAGAGAAAATCAATTTTTTTTCCTGAATAAAAGAAGTGTTATCAATAAATCCGTAATTCATGCTATACTTTCTGCTTATGAGTCCAGATTAGCAAGAAATGCATATCCAGTATATATACTGTTTTTGGAAACGGAACCGCAGCGTTTTGATGTTAATGTTCATCCAGCAAAGATTGAAGTTCGTTTCCGGGACGAAAGGATTATTCATGATTTTATTCGCAGTGCAGTAAAAGAAGCATTAAATAAACCTTCAGTTATTCCTGAACTTAATGTAATCCATAATAAAAAACGATATGGAAAAACACAAAAAAGAATTGATGCTGCAGATATGGGACAATTAACCTTAGATGCTCAGGAACCTGCCGACGAAAATAATCAGAAACACTATCATGTAAAAGGATTTCAGGACACTCCTAAGCTCTGGCAGATTCATAAGCGGTATATAATATCTCAGATAAAAAGCGGTCTTACTATCATTGACCAGCATGTTGCACATGAGCGGGTACTATATGAAAAAGCATTGAATTCTCTCAAGGGAAACGAGGGTATTTCTCAACAACTATTGTTTCCCCAGACAATACAATTATCACCAGATGATTATATATTGTTAACCGAAATACTTCCTTTTTTGGAAAAAATCGGATTTTCAATTAAGGAATTTGGGAGAAATACTATTATCATTGAAGCTATACCAGCAGATATAAGGAGAGGTTTTGAAAAGGATATGTTAATCGATATAATTGATCATTATAATGAAACCAGGGATGAAACTTCGGATGCAAAAGATGCCGTAGCCAAGTCATATGCCTGTAAGTCTGCTATAAAATCCGGTAAAGAAATGACTGATGAAGAGATGGCTTCCTTGATAGATCAGCTTTTTGCAACTGAGAACCCTTATTTTTGTCCGCACGGTAGACCTGTTGTTGTTAATCTCAGTATTGAAGAAATTGATAAGCGATTCGGGAGATAATATTGGTGCAGGATAATGTTATTGTAATAACAGGACCAACAGCTTCTGGAAAAACAGAGATATCAATTAAACTTGCCTTAAAAAAGGATGCTGAAATAGTATCAGCAGATTCCAGACAAATATATAAATATATGGATATTGGTACAGCCAAACCCACTCAGGAAGAATTGCAAACGGTAAAACATCATTGTATAAATATCAAAGAACCGGATGAATTTTTTAATGCTGGTATGTATGGTAAAGTATCACGAAAGATAGTACAAGATATTTTGAAGAGAAAGAAACTGCCGGTTGTAGTAGGAGGATCCGGACTTTATATACGTGCATTAACAGAGGGGATATTCGAGGGAGAATACAGGGATACAGCAATTCGGAACAAATTAAAAAATGAATTGAATGAAAAAGGTCAAAAGGAACTTTTTTCACGTTTAGTAAATGTTGATCCAAAATCCGCAGAAAAAATTCATCCTCATGATGCCAAAAGAATAATCAGGGCACTTGAAGTATATGAGCTTGCCGGTGAACCGATTTCCGATTTACAAATCAGGTCCACCAAAAAAGCAGATTTTACACCTCTGTTTTTTGGATTACAATGGCCAAGAGACATTCTCTATAAAAGGATCGAAGAAAGAGTTGATGCAATGATGGAGGCAGGATTTGTTGATGAAGTGAAAAATTTGCTGAATATGGGATATAGTCCGGACCTTAACAGTCTTGATTCTTTAGGGTACAGGGAAATTATTTCTTATTTAAAAGGAAATTGTAACTACAGCACTATGGTTGAAGAGATTAAAAAGAATACCAGACGATTTGCAAAAAAACAATTAACCTGGTTCCGGAAAGACCGCAGAATAACTTGGATTGATATGTATGAATGCAGCGGAACACAGGAAGTCGTTGATATGATACTGGATAGTTCATCTCTCAGAAAAAAAATAAAAGAGTAAAGCTTAGATCTGGAAAAGAACATGAAGATACATAGGTAAGTTATCAGAAAATTTATAAAAAATGTAAAATGAAAAATGCAAAGTGAAGAATATAAAACCTAAAGCCTAATCAGCTAATTGCTAACTGGCCAACAAGCTGATGAAAAGGAGGTGTTCATGAAGAGTCACGAGATTGATTATAATATTGTAGGGGATGACATGCAGATGGTTGAAATTGAGCTGGACAGACATGAATCAGTTATTGCTGAAGCAGGAGCAATGAATTATATGGAAGATGGTATCACTTATGAGGCTAAAATGGGAGATGGTTCTAATCCCTCTGAAAGTTTTTTAACCAAGATAGTTGGAGTTGGTAAGCGGGTTATTTCCGGCGAATCTATAATGATGACTCATTTCAAGAATTTAGCTGCTGAAAAAAGACGAGTCAGTTTTGCTGCACCTTATCCAGGAAAAATCATTCCGGTTGATTTATCAAAAATCGGAGGAAAACTTTATTGTCAGAAAGATGCTTTTCTTTGTGCTGCGTTCGGCACTAAACTTGATATTGCTTTTACTAAAAGATTTGGAGCCGGACTGCTGGGAGGTGAAGGATTTATTTTAGAAAGAATCGAAGGGGACGGGAAAGCGTTTCTTCATGCAGGAGGGACTGTAGTAAAGAAAAAGTTAAACAATGAAATAATAAAAGTAGATACAGGGTGTATAGTCTGTTTTACTCAGGATATTGATTACAATATTGAAATGGTCCGGGGATTAAAATCTATGTTTTTTGGAGGGGAAGGTATGTTTCTCTGTACTTTACAAGGTATGGGTATTGTAATGCTTCAGTCTCTGCCTTTATCCCGTCTGGCTGACAGAATATTGCGTTATGCTCCTTCTGCCGGAGGGAAGAGAAAAGGAGAAGGATCAATTCTGGGTGGATTAGGTGATTTTCTTAATGGGGATTGAGATTATCTGACAAAGTATAATCGGGATTCGGAATCGGTATCGCAATCGATAATGAAATTATATGACTGGGATTTGGATAGCTACATGTATATCAATCAAGTAAATTTAACTTAGAGGAGATATGACATATTTTTTACAGTAAATAATAATCTTTTTAGGTCGACTACGATAACGATTCTGATACTGATTGCGATAAGAGCTAAACAAATACACTTAAAATTTCTAAAAGAACTATAAATAATAATAAGGAGTAAGAATATGAAAAAGATTGTATTATTGATTTTGTTATTTGTTCTGATAACATCAAACCTTAATGCCTGTACAAGCATTATTGTGACTAAAGGAGCAACTCAGGATAAATCTGTTATGATAACCTATTCCTGCGATGGAGAATTTCTCTATCATTTCAGAATAATCCCTGCTCAGGATCATGAACCGAATACGTATTATGAAATTAAAAACAGAAAAGGTGAAATAATTGCAAAGATCCCTCAGCCCTCACATACATATAAAGTTGTAGGGTTAATGAATGAACATCAGCTTGCTATAGGGGAAACCACTACCACAGGAAGAAAAGAATTACAAAATCCTGATGGTGCACTTCATTACTGGACTTTAATGCAGCTCGCTTTGCAGAGGGCAAAAACTGCCCGGGAAGCAATAAAAGTTATGACTTCCCTGGTAGAAGAGTATGGATATGGAAGTACAGCAGAAGCTTTTTCTATAGCGGATCCTGAAGAAGCCTGGATAATGGAAATGATTGGTACTGGTCCCGGAGGCGAAGGTGCTGTATGGGTTGCCAGAAAAGTTCCGGACGGATATGTCAGCTGCCATGCAAATCTTTCCCGAATAGGTGAATTTCCTTTGAATGACAAAGAAGACTGCCTTTATTCAGACAATATTATTTCATTTGCAGTTGAAAAAGGATATTATGATCCTGATTCAGGAGAACCGTTTAAATTTAATCTGGCATATTGTCCCCCTGATCCAACCAGTTTACGTACCTGTGCAACCAGGGTGTGGAGTATATTGCGCAGAACTGCACCTTCCAAAAATTTAAGTTCCGATTATCATCGGGGGGTAAAAGGAGCCAAACCATATCCACTCTGGGTTAAACCTGATGAAAAATTATCTGTAAAGGATGTAATGAAACTTATGAGGGACCACTATGAAGACACTGATTTTGATATGAGAAAAGGGATTACTGCCGGTCCTTTTAACAGACCTTATAGATGGAGAGGATTAACCTGGGAAGTGGACAGCGTTGAATACTGCTGGGAACGTCCGATCTCAACTCAGCAAACTTCTTTTTCTTTTGTTTCACAGTCACGTTCATATTTACCTGATAAGATTGGCGGTGTTTTCTGGTTTGGCTTTGATGATACTTATTTCACCTGTTATACACCTTTATATTGCTGTATTGACAAAGTACCGGAATCATTTACCAGCGGCAGCTTACAACGATTTTCCTTTGATTCAGCTTGGTGGATTTTTAATTTTGTTTCTAATATTGCGTATTTAAAATATTCCTATATGATAGAAGATGTTCAGGCGCTTCAATCAGAACTTGAAAACTATGCACTGAATATGCAGCCTCATATTGAAGAAACCTGTCTGCAATTATCAAAGAAAGATAAAGAAAAAATGGTTCGGAAATTTTTAACAGATTATTCTTTTAGCAGAGCAGAGGATGTAGTAGAGAAATGGCAGACTTTAGGAAAAGATCTTCTCACAAAATATAATGATGGATATGTCAAAGATGAACATGGAAGACCACGATCGGAAGGATATCCTCAGGACTGGCTGAAAAGGGTAATTGAAAATAATCCGGAAAAATATAAACTTCCTGTCTGGTAATCCACTGAACCAGGAATATTGATTAGCGATAAAATGTTAGAATCAATATTCCTGGTTTTTTATAGGCGAATTCAACAAATAAATGCAACACTTGTTTTAAATATTTTTTCATAAGGAGTCTTATAGTTCAATCTTTTTCTTGGTCTAAAATTAAGACGTTGTTGAACAAATGGAACTTGCTTAGC
>Ga0180433_10008636_pt1 | contig 12631 bp, 10 predicted proteins | sample SS_ome_8_FD_132980 | JGI IMG/M metagenome (GOLD analysis project Ga0180433, IMG submission 132980) | Hypersaline lake sediment archaeal communities from the Salton Sea, California, USA - SS_1_D_1 metaG | ecosystem: Environmental > Aquatic > Non-marine Saline and Alkaline > Hypersaline >... | reverse complement strand
TAGTCTAGTCCATAAATACTGGCGGCTTTGAAAGATCAAATAATTCAGCTCTTTGTACTGACTTTTTAGTAATTACAGTCTCTTCATCTTTTTGAATGTTATTCGCTTTTAATGTCAAAGCATTACCCTTTGGCAAAGGCAAATTTACGACTTCATTTTTCACAACCCATTCAAATTCTCTTTCATTCAGACCATCCATATTAAAAACATACGTTTGCACTTTACCATCACTACTTGCAGCAATTTCTTTACCTGTTTCTACATCAACAAGTTTCATATGATCGATCAAAGGATTGGTTAAAGAACGATACTCTTTGTATTGTTCACGATTTTTATCATCTATATAAGGTGTCAATGTATACAGACCATCCCATGTCAAAAGAATTTCAGCAGCAGTATCATTCGTTTGTACTGTAAATCTCCAACGATCTTCGACACCCTCTTCATGCATGTGGTAATTGGTTTTGTATGCACCGGCAGGAACACCATCTGGATCAACAAACACCACATCCAGATAAGGTCCGGTAAAACGGCCGTTAGAAATGAGTGTATGCTTGACAACTGCATCAGTTGCTTCAAGTGTACCCAATTGTGCCGAATTTGTTTTTAATGATCTGCTTGGATCTTCAGCCACTATTCTGATATACCAATTGGAAGGCTTACTCTCCTCTTGAGCGACAGGGTTCTCTTCTTCAGGTATCTCTACAACCGGTCTCTTCGTGACAGTTGATGTCTCAGTTTCGACACCGTTATCAGTATCGTTTTGATTCGTAGATTGACATCCAAGCGACATCAAAATAAACGCCGATGAAATAAATATATTTTTTTTCAATAACATTATCTACTCCTGAGGAATCAACAGTTTAACTGTTTTTGTTAACGTAGGAACAAAGACTTCTATCCATGCTCCATGATAAGGGCTTAATTGACATTCTCCAGGTGAAGTATCTGTACAGTCTTTATAATCTGTAGAAACAACATTACCGCCAGTACCACTTCCCTGACCACCTGACCATAATGATATGGTCCGTGATGCATATCCCGCTGCTTCAGCCTCTTCAGGAGTCAGTACTTCCACATTGCTTCCCTCAATATCACTCACTATAAAACGACAGTCACGCCAATTCACAGGTGTTTCTCCTACGAATCCACTTAAGTTATATCGTTTAGTTCCTGTTCCATCTGTCCCGTCATTTGAAACTGATCTAAGGTCTACTTCAACACAACGCTTACCGACACAATCTGCTGTTCCGTTATAAGATGAGTCATAATTAACCGCTTCAAGTCCATCAACGTCCCAGGAGACTGAAACTGTACTTCCCAGCCAATACCCTTTTCCAAATTCAATGCTTTCATTGTTGGCATAATCTACTTTTACCCACTCTGCACTGTTGTTAGTGTCACTGAATACACGTTTCCAGAGGATCCAACCGTTTACATCTCCGGCATTATAATTTGCACCTACAAAATCATCACCAAATACCTCTTGTACCCCAACAGATGATGTTCTGCTTTCAGCCGGTATTCCGATCATTTCCCAACTGTTCGCTACAATGGAAGTACCACAAGTAATTTCTGCTCTCTGTGTACCATTATAATTTTTAGGGATTGACTCATTACTGTAAATACTGCCTATCTCAGCTGTCGATAATGCACTGTTCCATATTTTTATCTCATCCAAATTACCCGAAAAATATTGGTCATTATCTCTAGTTGCAATAGTTACCGGATTACTTGTCATATTAATATTTCCGGTCTGTGCTTTAGATGCACTCGGTGTACCCTGATCAACATACAACTTCATACTCACCCCATCATATGTTGCTGCTATAAAGTGCCAATTATTAAGCCAATTTTCGGGCTCATCCAATCCTACTTGTCTGAAATTATTACCAATTCTAATTCTAAATTGAATTCTATTAGAGTTATAATTTCGTTGATCGTAATAAACATTCCATCCCCTGTTTACACTACTTTTAGCTACGAACGTCTGATCTTTGGTATTATCAGTGGGATAGACCCAAAAAGAGATACTTAATTTATCTGTTACCTGAAACTTCGGGTCATCATCAATATCAATATAATCACTCACTCCGTCAAATAGCCCTGAACTAGTCATTTGATAATTGACTGTATCTATAGATGCATTATTATAAGATGTACCGTTCAATCCGTTAAAACTGCTGTCCATAACATCTTTATAGGCACTGCCTAACCAGTAACATTCATCCATACGATATTCAGCTACAAGAGAATTTGCTACTGTGATCGTAAAACTGTCTGAAATTGATGTCCCATCTTTGTCTCTCGCAGCAAGACTAAGCGTCTGAGACTCAATTACCCTTGGCATACCACTGATGATACCGGTGGCACTGTCAAATTCAAGTCCGGAAGGGAGTGTACCTGTCAAAATATACTCAAGTACAGGATCACCATCCGTAGGTGTTACATACTCAGAAAGATCCAAAGAAAAAGAAAGATCTGCTTCTGCCTGACTATCTGGTATATCACCCATTTGAGGCGGTGTTGGCAGTTGACTAAAATCAATATGTAAAAGAGGAGCTGTTTCATCGTCACCATCATAACTTACTGCCTGCCTGAGGCACTCTGCAGTATTACAGTTCGCATCGAAAGGCTTTAACATCAAGGCCATTGCATTACCCGATTGCCAACCGCCTAAATTTACAATTTCTTGAACGATAGGTGTAATATCAACTGTCTGATAATCTCCTCCCTGTAACCACGCGGGAACATTTAACCAGTTCACAGAAGCACTTGTCTCCGAACGGCTTGTAATGCCACTATTACCTGTCGTATATATAGCTGCATCACTACTGTTCTCTCCTACAATAGTGATATCTGTCTGCCCTGCTTCATCTCGTGTTGCACGAAACTGGATGTATGCATTATTGATTACTGCCCCATTGGGTATTTGTATATCAATAAAACGTAAACCTACTTTTTGAACGGCTACGTAACTCCCGTTATACACAACAATATCAAGCTGACCTTCTCCATTATAGATATTCCCGGTATTAAGTTCTTCAACGGCATCATCACTACCGGAGGCAATGCGTACATCAACTGTAGCAGCATCCACCAATGAAACAAAGAAAACCAAAAAAATGCTTATTAAATAAAATTGTCTCATGTTTCCACCTAAATATTCTTTCTATAAATCTTGTTTAGCGTTATAGAATCCAAGTTCTATACTCTTCTAAGACTATCTTAAGGTAACCCTAATTTTTAGTAATATATCTAAATCAGATAATTTTACTCTTAATTTCTAACTTTTGCAGAAGTATAATCTAAACTTGTCAAAAAATGTCACATTTATGTCATATTATTCATTAAATAGGGCTTAAATCAGATACTAAAACGGTTGTCGTTAATGTAGATATAGTTTTATTTTAAGGACTTGAGGTAAATTTTATTATATCTTAAAGTATTCTTAACTAAATATCAGGTATGTGTCATACTTTTAGGGAGCTTGAAGTAAATTACTCATCTGATCTTTATTTTTAGTAATATATCTAAATCAGATAGTTTTACTCTTAATTTCTAACTTTTGCAGAAATATAATCTAAATTTGTTAAAAAATGTCACATTTATGTCATATTATTCATTAAATAGGTTTGAAAGTAGATACCCAAAAGGTTATCGTTAATGTGGGTATAATTTTATTTTAAGGACTTGAAGTAAATTTTACTATATCTTTAAACATATTCTTAACTTAATATCAAATATATAGATCATATTTTAGCGAGTTTAAAGCAGATGTCCCATCTGATCTTTTTTAACCTTCAAATACCCTTCATTATGCGGATTTGACTCTATTTTTATGGGGAGTCGTTCAATGATCTCTATCTCACCCAGACTCTCAATTTTTCTTGGATTGTTTGTAAGCAGTTTCAGTTTTTTGATGCCAAAATACTTCAAGATGAACTCTACTATCTCATAGGTGCGCTCATCTGCCTTAAATCCAAGCTGGTGATTGGCTTCAATAGTATCAAAACCTCTATCCTGAAGTGCATAGGCATTGACCTTATTGAGCAATCCTATATTTCGCCCTTCCTGGCGATGATAGATGATCATTCCGCCCTCTTTTGCTATGAGCTTTTGCGCATAATGAAGCTGTTCTCCGCAATCACATTTGGCTGAACTGAGCGCATCACCTGTCAGGCACTCCGAGTGTACACGAACGATAGGCTCATCTGTCAGATTATCGGTAAAAATGGCCAGGTGTTCTTTACCTTCACCATCTTTTTTCAACTCTTTAAAGGCCTGTATCTTAAATATTCCGTATTTGGTCGGTAAGGTAGCGATCTGTGATATATCTATGTTATTCATGATGAGATTATACTTTAAAATTAGAAATTAGAAATTAGAAATTAGAAATTTTAGGTAAAATGTTACAAATATTACTGTAAGGGACCAAATGTTCGCACGTTTTAGAAGAAAAAGAATCAACCCGGTCTTAAGAGACCTCCTCCAGGAAACACATCTTTCTATCAATGACTTCATCTACCCTCTTTTTGCAAAAAGCGGTACAGGTATCAAAGAAGAGGTAAACTCTATGCCCGGAGTATACCAGATGAGCATAGATGAGATCGTCAAAGAGTGTGATGAGCTCAAGAAACTTGGTATCTACTCTATCATTCTTTTTGGTATCCCCGATACCAAGGACTCTGTAGGATCAGATGCATTGTGTGAACACGGTATCATCGCACAGACAGTACGTGAAGTCAAAGCGGCACATCCTGACATGTTCGTAGTGACAGACCTTTGTTTCTGCGAGTACACGGACCATGGGCACTGCGGTGTCATAGATCCGGTTCTGCATACGGTTGACAATGACATCACACTTGACAACCTGGCTGCACAGGCTGTGGTTCATGCCAAAGCAGGTGTCGATATGATAGCGCCTTCGGGAATGATGGACGGGATGATCACTGCCATTCGAAATGGACTTGATGGTGCAGGGTTTGACAACCTTCCTGTCATGTCTTACTCCACCAAATTTGCTTCGGCCTACTATGGTCCTTTCCGTGATGTGGCTGAGTCGAGCCCAAGTTTTGGTGACAGACGATCTTACCAGATGAATCCGGCCAACAGAAATGAAGCGATACTCGAGAGCGTGGAAGATGAAAAAGAGGGTGCGGACATCCTTATGGTGAAACCTGCACTTGCTTACCTTGATGTGGTAAGGGACGTGAAGAATAACACTTCACTCCCACTGGCTGTGTACAATGTAAGCGGTGAATACTCCATGCTCAAAATGGCAGCCAAAGCAGGTGTCATAGACTACGATAAGGTAATGATGGAAACTCTCATGGCATTTAAACGTGCAGGGGCGGATATTATCATCACCTACCATGCAAAAGAAGCTGCGGCATTACTGAATAAATAACCCATATTCACCTGCACAGCATACGCAAGGTGCAGGTTTCTTCAACTTTCAACCCTTTTATGGTAAAATATTCCCTTTTAATTTTTCAACCTACTTATGGATGAGACACGAGGACACAGTGATGAGACACTTTTTAACGCTCAAAGATTTTACCAAAGATGAGATCTTGGAGATGATAGCACTAGCACAAAAGATCAAAGCACAGACAAAACAGCGTAAGTTCGTACCTTACATGGAGCACCAGACACTTGGAATGATCTTTGAAAAGAGCTCAACACGTACACGTGTGAGCTTTGAGACAGGTATCTATCAGCTGGGCGGTGTTGGTCTCTTTCTTTCATCCAATGATATACAGTTGGGACGTGGTGAACCGATGAAAGATACCGCACGTGTTATCAGCCGTATGGTTGACATGGTGATGATCCGAACCTTTGAGCAGTCTAAACTTGAAGAGTTCGCCCACTACTCTAAAGTCCCTGTGATCAATGGGCTGACTGATTCATATCATCCTGTACAATTGATGACCGATTATCTTACTATGATCGAAAATGGTAAAGATACGGATCCTGTAGTTGCGTATGTTGGTGATGGAAACAATATGACGCACTCTTGGCTTATGCTTGCAGCTAAACTGGGGTTTGAACTCAGGGTCGCAACACCTGAAGGATATGAGTGTAATGCACGCATTGTAAAAGAGGCACTTGAAGTAGCCAAAGAGAGTGGCGCAAAGATCACCTTTGGCAATGACCCTAAAGAGGCGGTAAAAGGGTGTGATGTTGTCACCACTGATACTTGGGTCTCAATGGGACAAGAGGATGAAAAAGAGGAGCGTCTTCGTGTCTTTGATGGCTATATGGTAGATGATGCAATGATGTCTTTAGCCAAACCTGATGCCATTTTTCTACACTGCCTGCCTGCCTACAGAGGGTATGAAGTGAGCGAAGAGGTATTTGAAAAACATGCCGAAGTGATCTTCAGTGAAGCAGAAAATAGACTCCATGCACAAAAAGGCATCATGGTCTGGCTAGATAGCCACCGTTAAGTTTTCACTATTAAATAAGGTCACGGTGAACGCCCTTGAAAGCGAAGCGATTCGAGAGCCGTGACGATTTTTGCCTACTTTTTCTAAAAAAGTAGAGATACAATTCGCATATAGAAGAGTTTAAACCTTCATAAGGAAAAATATTGAGTAACATAGATTTCGAAAAATTCAGTAAGTACTCCAAACCCGGGCCAAGATATACCTCTTACCCAACAGCTTTAGAATTTAATGATGATTTCAAGTATGATCAGTATATAGAGTTCCTAGAGAACTCAAAAGAGAAACTTTCACTCTATGTACACCTGCCATTTTGTAGATCAGCTTGTTATTTCTGTGGGTGTAATGTTGTCTTTACCTCCAAAGAGAAGAAACTCTCTGCTTATATTGAGTACTTGAAAAAAGAGATAGACATACTGGCTGAACACATCGATACATCCCGTGAAGTGATACAGTTTCACTTTGGCGGGGGTACACCCACCTACTATAAATCTTTTGAGCTGGATGAGATCGTCTCGTATATCAAGTCTAAATTCCCCAACTGGCGCAAAGAGGCTGAGATCAGTTGTGAGATCGACCCGCGTTTCTTTAATGAAGATCATATGAAGGTCTTTCAGAAACACGGTTTTAACCGCATCAGTTTTGGTGTACAGGATCTGGATGAAACGGTACAAAAAGAGATCCACCGTATACAACCGCTGGAACTGACCAAAAAGGCTGTTGATCTGGCCAGAAAGTACGGCATCACCTCTATCAACACAGATTTTATCTACGGTTTGCCGTATCAGACACTGGAAACATTTAAAGAAACCCTTGAACTCTCTACACAGCTTGATCCGGACAGGGTAGCTGTCTTTAACTATGCGCATGTACCCTGGCTTATGAAAACACAGCGTAAGTTTGATGAGACCACACTACCGACACCAGATGTAAAACTGCAGATATTCCAATATACCATTGACTTTTTTGAAGGTAATGGATATAAGATGGTAGGGATGGACCACTTTGCCAAACCAGAGGATGAACTCTTCGGTGCCATTGAAAAGGGCGAGCTGCATAGAAACTTCCAAGGGTATACGACCAAAGGCGGTGCAAACCTTATAGGTATAGGACTTACGAGTATCGGAGAAGGCGAGCGCTATTATGCACAGAACACAAAAGATATGAAAGTCTATGAAGCTGCACTGGATGCAGGGAAACTGCCTTTTGAAAGAGGTGTGGTACTCGATGACGATGATTTTCTTCGAAAAGCAGTGATCATGGAACTTATGGCAAACTTCTCTATCGATATGAAAAGAGTTGAAGCGGAACACCATATAGACTTTAGATCCTACTTTGCAGATGCCCTCAAAGCACTGCAGGAGTTCGTAGATGCAGGACTGGTCACTATAAACGATGACAAGATCGCAGTCAGCACCACTGGTACACTGCTGATAAGAAACATCGCAATGCCATTTGATGCCTATATGAAAAAATACGCCCAAAGCAAAAAAAGCTTTTCAAAAACGGTATAATACCTGCTATCAATAAGGTTGATCCGAACGCCCTTGTAAGCGAAGCGATTCGAGAGGATCAACGATTTTTGCTCTACTTTTTTAAAAAAGTAGAAAAAGAAATACAAACTATAACTAAAGTATGCATTCCCAAACTAATATGGGAACAAGCACTCAAAGAGGAAATACAAGAAACTATGAGTAAAAAATTAGAAGAAATTTTTAACTTCACCGAAACCAGTGATGCCTGTATCAAATGCGGTAAATGTATTCCTGTGTGTACTATCCACCAGGTCAATCCGGATGAGACCACCTCTCCTCGTGGATTTATCGATCTTTTAGGTGCGTATCAGCAAGGTCATCTGGAGTTGGATAAAAATGCGAAGGACATCTTTGAAAGCTGTTTTTTATGTACCAACTGCGTGGATGTCTGTCCTAACTCATTGGCAACCGATATGGTTATCGAAGAGGTACGCGCCGATATTGCGGACAAATTTGGTATCGCATGGTTCAAAAAAGGATTCTTTTTCTTGTTACGCAACCGTAAGATCATGGATCTTGTAATGAAGTTTGGTTATATGTTCAAGACCTGTGCTTTGGCAGAAGATGACAATGGAAGAGGATTACGTGCAAGGTTCGCACTTCCAATGGTAAAAAAAGGAAGACTGCTTCCCTCTATGGCCAAAACCAGCTTTTTAAACAGCTACCCTGAAGAGATACCAGCAGTTTCACAAGAGAAAAAAAATCCTCGCGTGGCACTTTTCATAGGGTGTCTGGCGAACTATAACTATACAGGTATCGGTGACTCTCTGGTAGAGATACTGGCAAAGCTCAACATAGATGTTTTTATACCAAAAAAGCAGCTCTGCTGCGGTGCACCTGCCTACTTTACAGGAGATATGAGCTCTGTAGAATATATGACAAAGAAAAACATAGAGTATTTTGAAAGCTTTATGGATGAGTGCGATGCGATGCTTATACCTGAAGCTACCTGTTCAGCGATGGTAAAACATGACTGGCTGGTCTTTTTTGAAAACCATGATATGCCCGAATGGAAAGAGCGTGCCAAAAAAGTAGGTGAAAAGATCCATATGGCCACAGCCTGGCTCCATGACAATACTGATTTGGAGTCAATGCTTAAAGAAAAAGGCAAGAAGTTTGATGACATTGTCACCTACCATGACCCGTGCCACGCAAGAAAAGTACAGGGAATATACCAGGAACCTCGAAACCTTTTGGCACCGAACTACTTTATGGTAGAGATGAGTGATCCTAACCGCTGCTGCGGATTTGGAGGGGTGACGATGCAAACTGAGAAGTTCCATTTTGCAGAAGCTGCAGGGAAACCGAAAGCTGCGATGATCAAAGAGACCAAAGCACAGTATGTCAGTGCAGAGTGTTCTGCCTGTAGAGTGCAGTTAAGTGAAGCGATGAACAATGCTGAAGTAGAGACCATCTTCAAAAACCCTCTGGAGCTTATCGCTGAATCACTAAAGGATTAACCTAGACGGCAGGCATCTCCTGCCTTGATGATAAAGATATTGTATCCATCCACATACTTGTAATCCAATCCGCAACCCAGTTTTTCCAAAATATTGTGTACGATATAAAGCCCCAGTCCAAAACCTGAACTTCTCTTCTCCTCCTGAGAAAAGGGTTCTATATAATAAGACAACGGATGCTGCAGTTCTTCACCTTTGGAAACAACCTCCAATCCACTACCAGCTGATCTGAGGGATACATGTTTGTCTTTAGAGTACTTGATACCATTATCAAGCAAATTTTTAATGGCCAGTGCAAGCAATTTGACATCTGTTGCCAAAGCGACATTTTTAACATCAACAGTCACACTATCCGGTGCGGCCATTAGGAGTTCCTGACTTCTTCGTATCACTTCATCAAGCATCACATACTCAAACGTTGGTTCAAAACTTCGTGTGGTTACTCTCTCTATCTCTGCAAGCTCTGAAATAAGCTCATTCATCCGTTCAAAAGCACGTACAAGTATCTTTTTACTTGATTCATCTTCCATCATCTCAACAACGATACGCCCTTTGGTGATAGGTGTTTTAAGCTCATGCATCAAATTGCGCATAAAGAGGTTTTTGGATCTGCTCAAATTATTGATGTGTACAATGGCATCATCAAAACTTTTAGCGATCTTTCCTATCTCATCATCATAAAGATAGGTAACACGTGTATGCATATCTCCCTGGGCAAAACGCTGTATCTGTTTATGTAGTTTTTTAAGCGGGTAGAGTTTTCTGAGTACGGCCAGATAGAGTACAAGCAGTAAGCCGATGAGGAAAATGGCCAAAGCAATGGCAATTTCAAAATAATACTTTTCCGGCCTGTCGTCTTGAAGCAAAAGATTGTGTTCCATACGCTGTACATAGATATAGTGTTCCGCATCTATTTCAAATACACGTACCTGCCCTATTGCTGAACCACCGGTAAATACCGTTTCACCTTCTGTTTCTATCTGCTTTTTGATTTTTAATTTAAGTTTATCGGGTACTGCTTTTACACGTAAGTCCTTATAGAGTTCATCCAAAGCCTCTTTACCCGGATTTAGCTGTAGTTTTGAAAGAAATGTAATAGAGATGAGCTAATAGCGTTTATACTCATCGATCTTACGTCTATCCTTATCCCAGGAGAGAAAAAGCATGAACGTAGCGATCAGGATCAAGATCGCTACAGAAAAGAGAATATGTATAAACGTAGTTACAGATAAGTTCCTCATAGTTTATACTCTATCTGTTAAAAGGTATCCTACACCGCGAATAGGTTTGATATAGACATTGTCCGGATCTATTTTTGCGATCTTCTGTCGTATACGTGAAATGATCACATCAATATTTTTAATGGAACTGTCATCATCGATATGTTCACTCTCATACAGAAGTTGTTCTCTGGAGACCGAACCGTTCTTATGCTGCAGAAGCATTCCCAAGATATCATACTCTGCTGCTGTGAGTTCTAAAGGCTTTCCTTTAAACCTTATCTCTCTCGCACCGGGATCTGCTTCAAAAAGCTCTATAACTTCCGGCTTTTTCTCCTCAACACTGTGCATACGTCTCAAGATCGTCTTAATACGCGTTACAAGCTCTCTGGGATCATAAGGTTTTGGCATATAATCATCAGCTCCGCGCTCCATACCGATTACTTTATCGGTAATGTCATCTCTTGCTGATGAGATGATGATAGGTATGTTGCTTATCTCTCGTATCTTGGGGATCACTTCAAGTCCATCCATACCCGGCAGTGTCAGATCTAAAATGATCAGATCGAACTCATGCTGTGTTAACAACGAGAGTCCTATATAAGGATCTTCCGCACCTATCACTTCCATATCATATTTTGTGAGGTAATTCGTTAAGATGAGCGCCAATTCCGGATCATCTTCTATAATAAGTATTTTTATAATGATAGCTTCCTTATCTACCTTAGGTAGTCACTTTACTTTGCTCTTTATGATTATAATCTATATATACTTTAGTAATCGCAATCAAAAATGATGTGATCGCAGGACCCAAAATAGTTCCCCAGAAGCCATATGTGCTCATCCCTGCTATGATCGAAAAGAATATAACGATCTCATTGATCTCAATGGTACTTTTGAGCAGATCCTCTTTGATCACCTTTATGATCACCGGTTTAACGAATGTATCAGCAATGATAGAGATCACGATTATAGAATACGTCGCAATGAAAATAGCCGTATTGGCATCCATATGACTCCAGCTGTAGAGCGCAACAGGTACCCAGACCACAGCTCCTCCAATGATAGGGATCAAAGATGCAAAACCATAGATCACACCAAAGAGCAAGCCATTAAAACCAAAATAACTCACCATGATCCCAAAAAGGAAACCTTCAAAGATAGCAGTCACGACAATAGAGTAAAAAACCACCTCCATCGTTGAAGAGACCTCATGGATCATCTTGGAACTTCTGGCTCTGCTCACAGGCATCAATGCCCGTATAAGGTCAAAAAAGCCCTCACCGTAATAGTTAAAAATAAAGTAAAAGATCAATACCAGTACCATATTTTTCACAAAACCCAACCCTGCACTTCCTGCAGTTGTCACATAAGAGGTTGACTCCTGAATATACTCAGCGATCTTTTGGTCGCTCAAACCTGTCTGGCTCCACTCTTTTACATACGGGATCTTCTCCATGAACTCTTTGACCACTGATGTAACTTCATTGATCGTTGCAACATCAAGTTCTGCAATATACCCTACTCCGATGGTTGCCATATAGACAATAGGTGCAAAGAGTATCAATATTAAAAAGGTTAACGTAGAAATAGCGCTTACCTTTCTGGACTTAAAATATTTGTTCAGTTTTTTTGTTAAGTTATAGGTAGCCATCGTCAGCAGCATCGCCACGACAATAGAGAGTATAAATGGCTTGTAGATGCTATATGCCCCGATCAGAGAGAGTAGAAAAAGTATGGTGATCATGATACTTTTATTTGATATCAAAAAGTCCGTCCTTCACTCCGCCGAGTTTAAAATGCTCATAGCTCTTTTGAGTAGCTATACGGCCTCGAGCCGTTCTTTCTATATAGCCGTTGGCGATAAGATACGGTTCCAGAACATCTTCGATCGTACCTTCATCTTCACTCAGTGCTGCACCTATGGTACTTAGCCCCATAGGTTTATTCTTCGCAGAGACAAGCAG
>Ga0180433_10008635_pt1 | contig 12631 bp, 14 predicted proteins | sample SS_ome_8_FD_132980 | JGI IMG/M metagenome (GOLD analysis project Ga0180433, IMG submission 132980) | Hypersaline lake sediment archaeal communities from the Salton Sea, California, USA - SS_1_D_1 metaG | ecosystem: Environmental > Aquatic > Non-marine Saline and Alkaline > Hypersaline >... | reverse complement strand
ATCTACCATCAAATTTAAGTATCTTCCTCTCCTATTAATTGTTGTGATTTCCGTGGGTGTTGACCGGATTGCGTTCTAATTTTAGACTTTTATTTAGTTTAAATTCTAAATTGTTTGATAAAGATATGAGGTGTAGCTATGGTTAGTGTTAAAGAAAAGGAAGAAGAATTGCAAAAATTCTGGGAAAAGAATGGAATTCCGGAAAAAGTATTGAATATGAACAAAGAAGGTAAGAAATTTTACTTTTTAGATGGTCCACCTTATGCAACTGGTTATATTCACTTAGGCACTGCCTGGAACAAGATTCTGAAAGATTCATTTCTTAGATACAAAAGGATGAAAGGTTTTAATGTAAGGTCACAACCTGGTTATGATACTCATGGATTACCCATAGAAAATAAGGTTGAGAAAAAACTGGGAATAGGTTCAAAGCAGGAAATAGAAAAATTGGGTATAGAAAAATTCAACAAAGAATGTAGGAAATTCGCCACTGAATTTATAGATATTATGAATGATCAGTTTAACAATTTAGGAGTATGGATGGAGTGGGATAATCCTTACCTTACATTAAAAAAAGAATACATTGAAGGTGGCTGGTATACATTCAAAGTAGGTTATGAAAAGGGGCTTCTTTACAAGGATAAGTATAGTGTTCACGTCTGTCCACATTGTGAAACTGCTGTAGCTTATAACGAAATAGAGTATAATAAAGTCACAGATCCTTCAGTCTACGTCAAATTCCCAGTTAAAGGAGAAGAAAATACTTATTTATTAGTCTGGACTACTACGCCCTGGACTTTACCCTCAAACACAGGTATAATGGCTAAACCTGGAGCACATTATGCTTATGTAGAAGTCCAAGGTGAGACATTGATATTTGCTCATGAATTGGTTGAACAGGTAATGGAAAAAGCTGGTGTGGAAAATTATGATGTGGAAAAAGTTGTTCTAGGAGAAGACCTTGAGGGCATAGAATATACTCATCCTCTATCAGACATATTCCCATTTCACAAGGATATTAAAAATGCTTGGAGGGTTGTTATGTCAGATCAGTTTGTAACGCTCGAAGATGGAACAGGATTAGTACACACAGCTCCTGGACATGGTGAAGAGGACTATAAAGTTGGTAAGGAGAATAATTTACCCGTAGTTTCTCCCTTGAAAATGGATGCTACTTACAATGAGAACTGTGGAAAATATTCTGGGATGTTTGTCAAAGACGCAGATCCAAAAATAATGGAAGATTTCAAGGAAAGAGGATTACTATTTGCTAAAGAAAATGTAAATCACGATTATCCGTTCTGTTGGAGATGTGATTCTCCCTTGATTTTCATGGCAGTTCCTCAATGGTTTTTCCGAGTGACCCAAATAAGGGATAAGTTGATTGAAGAGAATAAGAAGGTTAACTGGGTCCCTGACTGGGCAGGTAAAAGATTCCATAACTGGTTAGAATCATTAGGTGACTGGCCAGTTTCAAGGCAAAGATACTGGGGAATACCTCTACCAATCTGGGAATGTGAAAAGTGCGAGAATACAAAAGTAGTAGGTTCCTCGGATGAGTTACCTGAAAAACTGGATGATTTGCACAGACCATATGTTGATGAGGTTACTATGGAGTGTGAAAAATGTGGAGGAAAAATGAAGAGAATACCTGATGTTTTGGATGTATGGTTTGATTCAGGATTGGCAAGCTGGGCAAGTCTTGGCTATCCAAAAAGGAAAGATTTATTTGAACAATGGTGGCCTAATGAATTCAATCTGGAAGGCCCTGATCAGATAAGAGGTTGGTGGAATTCCCAGATGATAACTAGTGTGATAACTTTTGACAGAAGATCTTATGAGAATATACTATTCCATGGATTTGTCCTGGATGCTCACGGGGATAAAATGTCTAAATCCCGCGGTAATATAGTAGCTCCAGAAGATGTAATAAAGAAATATGGTAGAGATGTTCTTAGGTATTATTTGCTTTCCAGTGCTGCTTGGAATGATTTTTACTTTAACTGGACTGATGCGGATACTGTCAAGAAAACTCTGAATATTGTCAGGAATACATTCAGATTTGTCAAGACTTATGTTAAGGACTTTCCAAAAAAGAAACCAAAATTGGAAAAAGAAGATGAATGGCTATTATCCAAATTAAATTCCATGATCAAAGAGTATGATACTCACTTCAGTAAATACAAGAACCATAAATCTGTTGAAGCACTTGAGAAGTTTGTTCTTGATGATTATTCCAGATGGTATATTAAATTAGTCAGAGATAGAACATGGCCAGGATATGAAGGTGAGGATAAAAAGGCCGCTTTTTACACGATGGGATTAACTGTTAACGCTTTGACAAAACTATTTGGACCAATCTGTCCATTTTTAGCAGAAAAAGGTTATCAGGATGTAGTTAAACCTTTGATGGGAGGAAAAGAAAGTGTTCATCTTGAAGGATTACCTAAAGTTCAAGAGGATTTAATAGATGAGAAACTGGAAAAGGATATGAAAGTAGCCAGGAATTTAATTGAAGCTTCTCTATCCGCAAGACAAAAAGTTAATCTTAAATTGAGATGGCCTGTTAAAAAAATGTTTGTGGTCTCAGAGGATGAGGGAGTTAAAAAGGGAGTGGAACATCTTCAGGATATAATAGAGAGAAGGGCAAATGTTAAGGAAGTTGAAGTAGTTGGAAAGAAACCAAAAGGTGAATTAGCTAAAGAGAAGTTTAAAAATGGAGAAGTTTTCTTGGATTTATCGGAAGATAAGAAATTAATGGAAGAAAGACTTTACAGGGATTTATCGAGAAAGATTCAATCTATGCGAAAGAAGGCTGGTTTAAAAGTAAGTGATAGAATAGAATTGACAATGAAATCCGACTCAGAAACTGAAAATAGCTTGAAGAAATTTTTTGATGATCTAAAGAGAGATGTTGGCGCCAGTAAAGTTGAAGTTGGAAAATTAGAAGGTAAGAATGAGGATAAATTGAAATTTAGAGATAAAGTAGTTGAAATTAGATTCTAGTATTAACTCCTATCTCCCCAAACACCATATCTTTGGACAAGTAAGTAAAACAGGATGTAAATAGCAACTATAAACGCCACCGCTATAGTAATGAACAGGTTGTATGACTCTTCCATAATTATTAGTTGAATTCTCAGTATAAATCATTAATATTGTTATCCCTAAATAATATGCTATGCAAGTCAAAGGTGCTATGAATCCAAAAGTCATTGTTGCGAGTAAAGATATATCAGTTAAAGAAGCCGCAAGATTAATGGCGAAGTTTAAGATTGGCTCTCTTGTTATTGTTGAAGAGGGAGAAGGAAATATAAACGGATTGATAACTGAGAGTGATATTGTAAGAAAGGTTGTTGCAACCGGACTGGACTCATCTCAAACATTAGTAGAACAAACCATGACAAAGGATGTGATAACAGTTGATGAGGATATAGACCTTGGGGAAGCCTGTAGAATTATGGTTGACAATAAGATTAAGCGTTTACCTGTACTTGAAGATGGGGAATTGGTTGGGATACTAACTACTACGGATATTATAGCTGTTGAGCCTAAGTTGATAGAAGAGCTCGCTAAAATTATGTTGTTTTCTGAAAAACAGATGATTGCTGGGTAAAGATATTTAAATATTTTAATCTGTTATTACTAATCAATTAATATGGCTCTAAGAATATCAATAGAAGATTATGAATCAGTTAAAAAAAGTAGAAATAGATTACTATCAGAAATTGCGGAAAGACAAGGGATTATTATTAGTTCGTATTTACCTGCAGACTACAGGGTTCTCGCTCAAAAAGAGGGTATTTCACCCCTTTATTGTAGTGTAAAACCCAATTCAGCTGCTGAAAGAATTATAACCAAAAGAGGATTTAGAAGATATAAGGCTCCAATAGAAAAATACTCCTCTAGTGATGTGAGATTCTATATCTCACATTTGTAAAAACCAAATATTTATCAAATAATTTAATAGTTTTCTCCTATAATTATTAGCTATGTTAGACAAAAAAACACTCAGGAAAAAATTCCAAAAAGAGTGGGAAAAATATTACAAAATAGATTTTCTAATCAACAAAGGATTTCAGAGGAAAATATGTCCTAAATGTGGTAAAGGTTACTGGACTTTGGATCCTAACCGAGAACATTGTCCTGATCAGCCTTGCCAAGATTACGAATTCCTTGGAAATCCACCTACAAACAAAAGATATAGTTACATAGAATCCTGGCATGAAATTGAAAAATTCTTCAAAAAACATGGTCACAGAAGTATTAAACAATACCCAATTGTATGCAGATGGAGAGATGATTTATTTTTCACAATAGCTTCAATAATCGACTTCCAAAGAGTTGAAAAGGGACAGGTAATATTTCAAATGCCTGCTAATCCCTTGGTCGTTCCTCAGTTCTGTCTAAGATTCCCTGATATTCCTAATGTGGGTGTGACCGGGAAGCACTACACTGCATTCTGTATGGTAGGTCAGCATTCGATTTATGATGGAAAGCAAGGCTACTGGAAGGAGAAATGTATAGAACTGGACTACAAGTTACTAACAGAAGCATTTGGCATTCCTAAAGAAGAAGTAGTTTTTATTGAAGATTTATGGGTAGGCCAGGGAGCATTTGGTTCATCAATGGAATATTTTGTAAGAGGATTAGAATTAGGTAATGCTGTTTTCACCGAATTTCTGGATGTCAATGGTAACATAAAGGAAATGAAAGAAAAGGTCATAGACATGGGGGCCGGACTGAATAGGTTCCCTTGGGTATGTAATGGAACTCCTACAAGTTATGATGTTGTGTTCGGACCAGTTATAAACAAACTAAAAGATATGGCTGGTGTGGACCATGACCGAGAATTTTTCCTTAAATACTCTAAGTTAGCAGGAGGGTTGAACATAGATGAGGTATCTAATATCAAAAGAGCAAGGCGTAAAGTAGCAGAACAACTAGGAGTAACTGTGGACATTCTTAACAAGAAAGTAAGACCTATGCAGGCATTATACGCAATCTGCGACCACACTAAAGCCTTAACTATGGCTATATCTGATGGTATGCTTCCAAGCAATACTGGAGGAGGATATAATCTTAGAGTGATCTTAAGAAGAGCTTTAGGATTTATTGATGAATATCACTGGAATATTGACTTAAGGGATGTATGTGAGATGCATGCTAAACACCTGAAGCCGATGGTACCAGAACTTGAACAAAATATAGACTGGATCAAAAAGATAATAGAAATTGAGAGAAAAAGATTCCATGAAACCAAACTAAGAACCAAAAATATAGTCAAGAGGATGGTTGAACAGGAAGAAGATTTTACCGAAGAAAAGATGATTGAACTTTATGATTCAAAGGGAATTACTCCAGAATTGATTCAAGACTTTAAACCTGATTTAGAAATACCTGATAATTTTTACACCAAAGTCACTGAAAAATATGAAAAACCTGAAAAAAGGGTCGAAAGGCAAGATATGGATTTAGAAGGTTTACCACCTACCCAATTACTATATCGGGAAGACGAAAAAATGTTGGAATTTAAGGCAAAGGTCCTGAAGATGATTGATGGTAAATGGGTTGTGCTTGATCAAACCGCATTTTACCCTGAAAGTGGTGGTCAGAAGGCAGATTTAGGTTTTATCGGAAGTTCACCTGTTTCAGATGTACAAAAAATAGGAGATATAGTCCTTCATAGAGTCATGGGTGAGTTAGAAGAAGGAAAAGAGGTAGAAGGTAGAATTAACTCTTATAATCGGAAAATATTGACCCAACATCATACAGGTACCCATGTGATTAATACTGCTTGCAGAGAAATATTGGGACCTTGGATCTGGCAACATTCTGCGAAAAAGACTAGTAAGAAAGCTAGGTTGGATATAACACATTATGATTCCTTAACAGATAAGGAAGAAGAAAAAATTGAAGAAAAGGCTAACGAAATTATCAGAAAAGGTTACCCTGTTATAAAAAAAGAATTACCCAGAGAAGAGGCTGAAAAAAAATACGGTTTCCGAATTTATCAGGGAGGTGTAGTCCCAGAAAGTACGGTTAGGGTTATATCAATTGATAAAATTGATCATGAAGCCTGTGGGGGGACACACGTTGATAACACCAAAGAAATCGAGAGCATTCTTATTACCAAAACTAAACGGGTTCAGGATGGAGTTGTTAGGATTGAGTTTGTTGCTGGGGATTTGGCTGTTAAACAATTGAAGAAAAGTGAAAAATTGTTGAAAGAGGCCTGTGAAACCCTTGGAGTTAAAGATGAGGGAAAATTACCTGAGAAGGTTGAAGAAGTGTTTAACGAGTGGAAGGAAAAGAGAAAGGAAGTTAAAAGTATGAGGAGATAATTATGCAAATTTCACAAAAAGAATGGAAAGAACTTAAAAAGAAGCAAACATTACTCAAACAAGCATCTGATGTACTTAGGGTTGAACCTGAAGATTTGCCAAGAGTCATAAAAAGATTCCAAGATGAATTAAAAGAATTCAAACAAAAACTAAAAAGTTAAATCTTTTTATAAATAAATTAAATTTTAATCAAATCATTTTTTAGAAGATATGAGTATTTCCATACCTAATCCAGCAAACCAAGAAATCGCTGAAACTATAAAAGGAATAACTTCATCATTCTTGATCTTTATACCTTTTCTTCTTAAAATCCAAGGTCTTATTACTAACGAGCAAAAGGGTATGGATATAACACCACTTAATGCATACAAAATAGGAAAAGAAGAATGGATGGAACCTCCAAATTCATCGAAGGGATCAAACATACCTAAAAATTCATAAGGGGTTAACCCAGCTAAAAAAGGTAATGCAGTATAAGAAAGAAATGCTGAAACCCTTGCTCCGGTTTTCGGTGACCTGACCGATCTTCCCCTTATACCTTTGATAGGAGAGAGTGAAAGTTTGCTTTTAAATATTGATACTTCCGGGTAACCGCTAATATTTAACAGATAAGCCTTTTCTTTATCTCTTAAACCATACAATCTACCTTCAGGGATGTATACTCTCTCCCCTTGAGCTATTTGGAGATCTGGATTAAATCCTATTTTTCCAGCTAAAACTTTTGATAAACGTTGATCATCTTTTAATTCGGGAGAATTTAGGAGTTTATATAATTTTCCACCTAATCTACTTTCTCCACTGATACAGTAAAGGGCGTTCAAAACATCTTCTTCTAAAGAATCATCCAATCTTAGAAATCTTCCAAGTTCATCTCTGATATTTTCAGGATACCCTCTTGTGATTTTTTTCATACTATTTATTTGCCACGTATCTATGATGTAGTCTTCCTCAGACCCGCAAAACCATACATCATCTACATTTTTAACAGGCCTATAAATTATTATTGCTCCCAAATTTCTATTCGGAGCTACACTAAGAGATCGGTAAATCATTATACACTGAATAGTAGTATAAAGATAAAAATCTTCTTCTTGTGTAGGGGAGCCTAATCCTCAGACAGAAAATCAAATCCTAAAACTTTAAAGGCGTCAAAATCTACCAAAATCCTGTAAAATAAAAAGTAACTAAATGGATTTTTAGAGTTCCCGATATAATCCAGAAATAGATGACTAATAAATCCAAGGAGTATAGCATAAGTCATTATTCCTTCAAAGAGAAAATTCCCTAAAATGTAAATTACTGGTATCAATTCTATTGAGTGAAAAACCACATAAATCTTTCTAAATTCTGCCTTGTAAAAATAGTCAAAGAAATCCTCACCAAATGAAAACTTCTTACTGTGGATCCAAAAATCAATCAAATGATCCAAATCTATAAAAATTCCGACTAAAAGACATATTACAGATGGAATCAAAGACCTCGTAAATAGAAAGAATATAGCTGCCATTAATAGTGATAATATTAAATGGTATTTGTGTCTCAAATCAATCACCTAAAGCTCAAGGCAGAATAAGGGATTCGAAATAATTAACTCACAGATTTTATCCTGGGCTTCTGTTGGTGTAGGATTATAAATTATTTCTTGGCCCCGAAGACTTGTCACGGTTAATTTACTCGAGGAAATATCATCTTTCTGAATCTCCTGAAGGTATATCTGATTATCCGAATTCGTTGTCCAATATTCAAGATTATTTAAAAGAGTTCCACATTCCAGGCATCCAGAAGGATATTCATACTCAATAACAGTCTGGTAACGTGGCTGACCAATCAGGTTTTTGAGTTGAAGTTCAGTCAATCTATACTTGATAATTCTGTTATTAGGTAATTCTATTTCTTCAGAAGGCTTCATAAAAACACTTACAAACATTCCAATAGTTGAACCCATCATTAGGACTATCAGGATTGCCGCAACAGGCTTTGATAACTTTGCTTTTTTCTTCTTTGGCATGTTATAATTCTACAGATTTAATGATTTTAATAATTACTGGTAGTTCTTGATAAAATATTATTATCTTAAAACCCATAATTTGTAAAGATAATATGATTGCAATAAGCCTGTTCACTTTAGTGGGTTTTGTTACTGTCCTAGGATTTATTGGTAATTATATATTCAAAAAAACAGGCGTACCTGATATACTCATACTTTTGGTTCTAGGATTACTTCTGGGGCCTATTACTCAGATAGTACCCTCAGATACACTTACTGGATTTTCTCATATATTTTCGTCTTTGGCCTTAATGATTATACTTTTTGAAGGTGGTTTGAATCTGGATCTTTACAAGGTTTTACAGGAAAGTTCTATGGCCATAGTTCTGGCTTTACTTTCTGTAATAAGTTCTATGATAATTACAAGTTTTTTCACGATGTTTTTTCTTGGATGGGATTTACTTCCAGGTTTGTTATTGGGGGTGATGGTCGGGGGTTCAAGTTCTTCTATTGTTGTACCTCTTGTAAGAAAGATTAAAACCAGTGAGAAAATTGTTACTTTATTGAGCCTTGAATCAGCATTCACAGATGCATTAACTGTTGTTATTGGTATTACCCTTCTTCAAGTTTTGGCAGTTCCCACGAACAATGGTGTGTATTCGGTTTCTCATGGTATAGCAAGTGAACTCTCGATAGGTGCGACACTAGGATTAATAATAGGTATATTATGGTTAAGGATTCTAAAATCGGTAGAGAATGAGCCCTACAAGAATATACTTACTTTGGGAATGGTATTCCTTGCTTATTCATTTGTGGAAGGTGTGGGGGGAAATGGTGCAATATCATCTTTAATGTTTGGTTTAGTTCTAGGTAATGCCCGTACTATATCCTATATACTTAGATCAAGAGAAAGTATGAAAACAGAAAAGACCATGAAAGAATTCCATTCAGAAATTTCATTCCTTGTGAGGAGTTTCTTCTTTGTTTATTTAGGAATGATAGTTGTTTTTGAGAGTTATTTCCTGTTTTTACTTGGAGTTTTATTGTCCTCGTTACTTCTGATCGGAAGAACTCTTTCTGTACATTTAGCTACAATAAAAAAGCCGCATTTAATGAAAAATAGAAAATTAATATCAGCAATGCTTCCAAGGGGTTTGGCAGCTGCTGTATTATCACAATTACCTGTAGTATACGGTTTAAAGAATGCACATGTATATCCGGATATTGTTTTAACTGTAATAACTAGCACTGTTATTCTCTGTACCTTCGGTGTATTTATCATCTCAAGGGTAAATAATGGTAAGAGGAAAAAGGATGGGAAATCCAAAAAATAAAAAAATACCTACATACGGTGTTTTAGGATTCCTTCTAATTATACTTGTTAACGTAATCCTGTGGCTAAATATTCTGATGGAGTTGGGGGTTGAATTTTTTACCCAATATTACTTTCCTTTTATCTGGCTGGGATTTGTTTTGTTTATAGACGGTTTGGTTTATAGATTTCGAGGAAATTCCTTGATAAAAAATAATTTTAAAAATTTTATCGGCTTATTTGTTATTTCTTTTCTGATTTGGGTTGTGTTTGAACTTATTACAAATTGTATTCAGATTTGGAGTTACATTGAAATAGGTGATTTATCCTCTTGGGAACATTTTATATTATCCTCAGTAGTTTTTTCGTTTGTTTTACCGTCCATATTTGAGGTGACGGATTTAATCAGTACTTTAACTAGGTTTAAATACAAAACAGGAAAATTTCGAGTTAATAAATTTTTAATTTATTTAATTACTCTTTTGGGGATAGGATTATTCTTATTACCTATATTTAGACCTGAACTTATCTTCCCCTTAATTTGGATAAGTTTCTTCCTGATATTTGATCCTATTAATTACCTTAATGACAATCCATCTATTATTGGAAGCATAAGCAAGAGTGATTGGCAAATACCTGTTTCTCTTCTTGTAGCAGGGATAATTGTTGGGTTTTTCTGGGAATTCTGGAATTTCTGGTCATACCCCAAATGGACAAATAGTATACCATTTTTCGACTTTTACAGGTTTTTTGACATAGATATGCTTGGTTATTCACTTTATTTCTTTTTCTCCTGGGAATTATTTTCTATGTACCATTTTATCAGAAATATAGGTAAGAGTTATTTACCGAAAATCACCAATTTTATTAGAGGTTTGTTAGTTAAGAAATAAAGGTGATTGGATGGAAGATTGCTATGATACAAGCTCATTTCCAAGTAATGTTAAGAATTTAAAGAACGCAAAGGTAGCAGTATTTGGAGTGCCCCTAGATTCAACTGTAGATTATCTACCTGGAACAAGATTTGGTCCTAAGATAATTAGAGAGGCAGCTAATTTTATTGAGCCCTTTGACATTGAAATTGAGAAGAATCTTCTGGAAGAGGTTAAAATTTTAGATACAGGTGATATTTCTCCTGTAAGAGGGAATGCCCAGAAAACACTTGAAAAAGTCGAGAAACAGGTTAAAAAATTAATTGAAGCCAAGAAATTTCCTTTAATGTTAGGTGGAGAACATCTTGTAAGCTTAGGTGCTGTACAAGGTTTACCTAAAGGTTCAAAAATCCTCTGTTTTGATGCACATTATGATCTTAAAGAAGTTTGGGAAGGAAGTGAATACACACATAATACCTGGTTAAGAAAAGCAAGTGAAATAGTTGGAAAAAATAAGATTTGTTTAATCGGTCCTAGAACTGGAGACGAATTTGAATATGAGTATTCTAAAGATATTCTAATTAATCCAGGATTTAAGGAACTTGAGAAATTTGTTAAGGGTAGATATGTTTATTTAAGCGTGGATATGGACTATTTCGATCCCTCTATTGCTCCTGGAGTAGGAACTCCTGAACCAGGGGGAGAAGGGTATCAAGATTTCATTGAGAAGATAAGGATGATTTGTAATTACTCAAACCTCATTGGTATGGATGTGGTAGAAACAAGACCATTAGGGGAAAACAAGATAACTGAAATTCTTGCTGCGAAAATAATATTTAAAGTTCTAAGTTATGAATTTATTGGGTAAGCAGGGGTCGGATAGTCTGGTCAATTCCGCTAGGTTGAGGGCCTAGTCCCTTAGTGGGTACGTGAGTTCAAATCTCACCTCCTGCATTGATTGAAATTCACACCTTTTTATTTCGATAAACTGATAAATTAAACATGGTTAAATCAAAAGAAGATGATTTTCATCCCGTCTTCTCTGAAAACCCAAAAGAGGAAAAATTCTATTGGAGTGTTCTCATTATATTATGGTTAATTGTGATGATTATGTTTGTTTATTTGTGGATAAAAGCTAGGACAAACGTTTGAATTTGAGTAAGTTATAAAAAACTAGCAAACAAAGGAATATTATGGGAGAAGAAACTGAAAAAAAGATGGTTGGAAAAGTACTTCATTACTTTACCAATATAAACGTAGGAATAATTGGACTATCAGATAAACTCAAAGTGGGAAACAAAATACTGATAGAAGGTAGCACAACATCTTTCCAACAAAAAGTAAAATCTATGCAAATAGAGCACGAAGATGTGGAAGAAGCTGAAGCTGGGGATGAGATAGGACTCAAAGTCAAAGAAAGAGTAAGAGAAGGGGACTCTGTGTACAAAATTGAATAATTTTTTATTTTTCTCTTCTAATAGCGATGATACGTCTTACCTTTTATAATACTGAAGGCTCGGTAAATCTGTTCAATGAGTAATAATCTTGCCATTTCATGAGTTAAAGTCATTCTAGAAAGAGTAAAAGTATGATCGGCCTTATCTAAAACTCTTTTATCCAGTCCATCGGGGCCACCAATTATAAAACACAAATCCTGATTAATATTATCCTTGAAAAATTTTGCAAATTCAACTGAAGTCAATTCCTTTCCATGTTCATCTAAAGCAATTGTTTTAAATCTGGTTAATTTCTTGATTTTTTCTAGAATTTCATCTCCTTCCTCTTTTTTACTGGAATCATCTAACTCTATAACTTCAATCCTCTTGTTTTTCATTCTTTTCATGTATTCATTAATACCCTCGGCTACATAGTCCTCCTTTATTCCACCAACTGCTAAGATTCTTATTCTGGTCATCCTAAATCTAATTTAGATTTAAAACTAAAATTTATTTAAAGTTAAAACAGTATAACACTGTTATAGAAATTTTGGTTGATCAAAATGAATGTAGAAAAACTCCGCAAAGACTTCCCAATTCTTCAAAAAAAGATAGAAGGAAAATATCCGATTTACTTTGATAATGCATGCCAAACCTTAAGACCAAACCAGGTAGTTGAT
>Ga0180433_10008634_pt1 | contig 12631 bp, 4 predicted proteins | sample SS_ome_8_FD_132980 | JGI IMG/M metagenome (GOLD analysis project Ga0180433, IMG submission 132980) | Hypersaline lake sediment archaeal communities from the Salton Sea, California, USA - SS_1_D_1 metaG | ecosystem: Environmental > Aquatic > Non-marine Saline and Alkaline > Hypersaline > Sediment... | reverse complement strand
GTCGATCTCTACGACGTCATTCGCTGGGACCGTGAAATACGGGAACCTGCTCCCGCTGAATGACCTCGATCGTATCCGGTAGTGATTCGGGCCGACATGCACGGCGCCGCTCCGTCTCGCTTTGACACGTGTCGCGCTAATTACTGGGTCGGTATCGACGTCTGAGAACCAAACGCTCATCGGCTCGATCGAGTTCGTGCGGATCAGTAGCGTCGATGGCGTAGAAGAGACGGTTTGTGACCACACTTTCATGCCGTCCGGCACCGGACGGAACGAGAAACTACCCCCCATCGTCGCGGATCCTAGGTCCCGGCTGGCGACGAAATGAAAATCGCCTGATAAAGCGTTCGTGTTCCCCGTCAGCTCAATTTCCTGTATCCCACCGCTGTCTTGGCTAACGATCTCTTTACTGACCGTGTCAATATACCCCTTCGCCGTAGCCGTGAAATTCGTGCCCCATCGCGCGTTTACCTCTCCGTGGACTGTGGACTCGGTCGTAGTGAGGATCGATCCATTGACGGCGTCGGCCATCTCCGATATTGAGTTCTGGTCCGGCGTCCCTTGCCCAATCCCGCCGTCGCTGATCAGTGCGTTCAGCTCGGCGAGTGTAGCCGTCCCGTGCTGAGATGTGTCCCCAAGATCGTGTAGTAGTTCGTGTGGCATTATGCTCCCTCAGGGTAATCGTATTCTATGATGGCGAACATCAGTCGAGCCTCTCTAATATCTGCATGCCCGCGACTGAGTTCGACACGCTGCCTGGGCTCGACATCTCGAACGTCTTGTCCGCGTCTGTCAATCCGCTAAACAACACATAATTTTCGTGAGCCTGCGCGTCGGCTTCGATGGTGGCCATCACCTCGAAAAAGCCTCCTTGCCATTTTCCAGCCGGGTTATCCCGTGACCACTTCGTACTCACCCCGTCCGTGACTGATACAGTGCTCGGGGATGCTGCCGCCCCGGCATTCGTGCCCAGGATTATGATCACATCATACTTCGCGTAGACCATCCCCGTCAAAACGATTTGCGTGGTCGCCGGATCTTTAGCGATAGTCACCACCCGATCAAATAACTTCCAGTTAGCCGAACCGTCGTCCGGAGAAACCCCCGCATCGTTCCGCGCCACGCCAAGAGCTTCGGCCGTCGCGGTGAGGACTGTCCCGAGGTCGTCCGTTAGTGCTGTCGGCCCCCATGCAGGAGTGCCGGCGTACTGTAGCCACCCCGCGCGTGGGACGACTCCGACCACATCCGCCGGTGCTACCGATGGGCCGAACCCGAGGTCCATCCCGATCGACCGCCCATAAACCGGGATCGGTTGGCCCGTGGCGTTTATGACCCCGGCGGGGGGTGCAGTAATCGCGGAAATCGAGGTGATCGCGGATGTCATCAGGTGGTCAGCTGTACGCCGTAGATTGACCCGCCAACCTTCAGGCCGAGGTAGACCTTCCCCGAGTCGACGAACGTTATCAGGCCGTCGTTCGCTAGGTTCGTGTCCCCCTGAGCCGCCGCTAGGCTGGCGTATGGTGTCAAGTGTAGGGATGACCCGAGTTGACCCGTAGTCTCGATCGTGGCGGGGGCCTCTTTAGGGGTGCCGTCGGTGTCTGATACTAAAACCGTGTGCTCGGTTGGGGTCGGAACGCCGAGGGCGTCAATAGCGCCCTGCACTTCAGTAACCCCAGTAACTGTGCCGGGGGTGTAGTCGACTTGATCGGCATCGTAATCGCTGGCTGCGGGAGTAACGACCCCCGCACGGGAGTTGAACGAATGGACCGTCCCTTGGAGGGTCGTGTTTACCCACGCTGCGGTGTCGGAATCCCACGCCCAAATCGTGTCGGTTTCCCCGACAACGGCATACCACCCGTCCGAGCCTACCGCGTAAGCGAGGACTAGCGCCGCTTCGGTGGCGAACCACCCCTTGTCATTAGCCGAACCGCCGCTCCCCGAAGGGCCTGTTATCTGCCAGCTCATTAACGGCCCCCGAGGATGCCAACGGTTGCGGCGAGCCCAGTCTCTCGAATGACATAAACGAATGCCACATCAGTGAGTTGCAGAACAACCGATGCGCCCGGGATCAATTCGATGCCCTCGCCGGAGGCTATCGATGCCCCGCCGACATAGACATTCCCAGTGGAACTAGATCTATTCTGAATTATGATTTGAACCGTCGATTCTGGGAGACTAATCTTCTCCGCGACGTCTGTGCTTAGCGTCAGAGTATCGTGCGCGATATACTCGGTTGCCACATTCTCTACGAGATGTCCGGCGCGATCTCTTGAAATAGCCATAGTCGGGGGTCTCTTTGTTTGTGTTGCCCCCAATTATCTATCTGCGCGGGATTACATCAATACCGCAGGGGTATCTATGGACGTATATTTCCTAAGGAAGATATATTTTTCTTTATTTTTCCGACTGTGCTAAACAGGGCGGACGTCACCCGGAAGAGACTTGCGGGAAGTATGTCGGGTCGCCCTGTCGATAGAGTCGTCGGCTTTTCGCTTAAACCGCTCTGCTTGCTGGAGGTCGCCCCCATCCTCGATCTCGATTAGATTCGCCGCAACGAGATACGCGATCCCATCATCAGTGCGGAGCAGGGTGGGGATCGATGGGTGTAAAGTGTCGGCCTCGAGACTAAGCGGGGGGAGCGTAGCATAATATTGGATGTGAATTTCAACTTCTGAGAGATTCAGCTCCCCTACGTTAGTCAGAGCGGTAGCGGAAAAGTGCGTCATCGATGCCCCCGAGGTACTATCCGATCCGGTTGCGGTTAGATATGAGTCCCCTGATAGGAGAGCGATGATAGCGTCGTTGTCATTGTCATCGTCGAATAAGGTGAAGGCGTAAACAAGCGGATCTTCCCTTGTGCTGCTGCCGGAGGTCGCTAGAGACGACGTTCCCGATGCTCCTCCGTCAATAAACGATACACTGATACGCTGAGTCCCCGTTGCGATCGAGGAGAAAACAAGGTCTGTCGTACCCGGAAGATCGGCTGCTTCGACCGTCAGGGTTGCCTCGCCTGCCGCGTATGATGCGTCCGCTTGCCACATAAGATTTTGATCATTGTAGGTATCGACCCAAACATCGTCTTCCGCCATGTTGTCTGGAACATCAGCTTGCCGATATACCGTTCCGGAGGTTAGGTTTTCCCCATCGTAGGTCGGGTCAAAAATAAACTCATTGTCCGAAGATAGGTCGCGGAAGAAGATCTTCTCACCCCCAACCCTACCAAATTGCGTTTCCCGGAGCTCGCGAGGGTTGGAGAGGAATGTTCTGTTGAAACTCGACTCGGATCGGACGAGGTAACTATAGGATGTTGGGAGGATTATTTCCCCGCTAATATCTGTCATTGTTATTTGCTTGAGCTCAAGCATATCCGACGGAAACTGATACGTCATCTCATTTTCGACTACCTGTATTTTTGCGTCTCGGGCATAACAGAGCGTCCGGCTTGATACCTCTCCAGTGATGACCTCATTCAACTCCGCGAGTTTCTGCGCTCGGGTGAAAGTGACATCGTCAGTATCCCCCATAAAGAGCCCGACCCGGTTGATAATGCTCTCTGCTGTTTTACTCATTTGCTAAATTTCCTTCGCTTGGCCTTGGCATAATCTCTATAGAACTTCGCTTTAGGATACCTCTCCGCGTATCTTCGACGGAACTCTCCTTTGTCTGCGGTACTGAGCCCGCTATAGAAGTCGCGGAGGCTCTTCTGCTCTCTTTTATCTCTGGGGCTCTTAATCATCGCCGCCATGTCCCCCCATAGGGATCTGTCCCGCCTCGCATAGTCTGACCATACGAGCTTCCCTATCGCTTTTAAAGGGCGTCCTTCTGCGAGATCCTCCGATGCTGCCCCTAGCCCTTTGGCGAATTTCGACGCTGCGAAGTACGGGACGCCAGTAAAAACCGCAGTATGACGGGCGACTCGGTCCGCAGTCCTCAAATTCATCCCGAACGAGCGAGCGGTCGGGACGATGTCACTAAAGATCTGTTGGACAGGAGTCGTGAACTCCTCCCCATAACCGAATTGACTACTGAAGCGCCCGCCCCTCGCGTACCGGATTGCCCCCGTTGTGGTCGATGCCGCTACCCCCGAGAGGATATTCGCCAGTGGAACACCACTTAGGAAATTCGATACGAATGTTCTCGCCCACCCCTCTGGGTCTTCCCAAGGGAATTCAGCGTTGGACATTCCATAGATAATGGCGGTGGGGGCTACCCCGATCCAGAAGAACTTCCCGGCAATTTCTACCCCCGTGCGGTCCTTGATTTTATTGAACTCCTCCCACGCGAGGTTTAAGTTCTGGTTCGGCTGGTTGCCGAACATAGTCAAAGCGCGGAATAACCCGGACGCTCGGTGAATGCCCGGTGCATGAATGACTCCACCAATCGGTTGCGTTGTGCGGATTAACTTGTCGGCGGCGTCGACTGAGTCCATCTCGCTCATACCCTTATCTACCGACTCGTTGTACTTGGCGAGCCAAAGTGTTCGGGTTGTTGCCAAGTCGATGACTGAGATCCCTTTCATCGCAAAATCGCGGAACTTCTTGAGTTTTTTCTCGGAGCCGAGAATGTTATCCATGAACTCGCTTTCTCTCCATTCCGCGATTATCTGCTCATAACTCCCGTCGCGGTTCTTCATCATCACTGACTTGGAATTAACGAAAGACTCAACTCCGCCCCAATCCGATGCGAGGACTCCAGCGGCTTGGGCGATTCGCTTCTTGTCCTCGATATACGCCGCCCCCTGCGCCAGAGAAGCCCCCTGCTTGAGCATGGTGACGGTGTTCAAGCCCAATACTGCCTGCGTGTAGGTGCTTCGGAAGGAGTCGAACAATCTGTTATACCAGACATTGCTTTCCGGCGGCTTGACTTTCCCCAGAGCGACCGCGCCCAGCCATTCAATAATCTGGTTATACGCTTCCTCACTCTTACTGATCATCGTCTCGCGAATATCGCGATTTCTGAGAAGGCGCTGAACCTTTGCTACCGGATCTTGAAACGCGAGGTAGTGCTCGGTTTGCTGCATATTCTTTAAAACAGTTTGGAGATAATCCAAGTTCTTGAATGCCGCTGTCGATCGAATTCTAGACTTCGTCAACCCTTTGCCGACACCAGACTGTAAAGACGAGTGCTTCGCAAGGAGGTCGGCGACGACGGCATTTTCCGCTATGGCCGAGTCTACATTGAGAATAGGAAAATAGTTTTCCTCTTTTGGTAGGTCGATATGGTTATCTTTCCGGAACCGCTCCGAAATGCGATCATACTGAAATTCATCATAGTATTTGATTTGATCGTCAACGATTGCCTTGTACTTCTTGGGGAGCATTGCGATGGCGTCAAAAATAAAATCAGTACCTAGCGACGGGTGAATCGTCCCTGTTAAGTGCAAAAAATTGCTGCGGTTTTTGCTGTTGGCATACATGAACATTAGTGTATTGAGGCTCAGCTTGATGTCACCTTGACTTGTCTTGACTGTTGCGAAGTCCGCGTAAAGATCCTGTTTTAAAGCTTCGGCGTGTCTAGCTTGAAATCCAGCTATTGCAAGTTCCATATTTTCCAGCTTCGTTCGCTCGGCGTTCATTATTGGATTCCATAGCAAACGCTCCGCAACGCTATTGTCTTTAAACCCGCCGAAGTAGCTGATAATGCGTTCCGGACGAATATTAGCCCATGATGCCTTTTTGATGAGCTCTAGGAACGATCTGCGCTTATGGGCCTCGGCTCTCTGTCCCCCAGCGTCAAACTTATCAATGCTCGCTTGAAGTTTAGACGCCTCGGTTACTCCCCCGAGCTCAGTGGCTAGCGCTGCCATGTCAATATTTGCCTCTCGTTCCTTGGCTTCGATCTCGGCTTTCATAACTGTACGCCCGCTAGACAAAACGTCCTCGATGAAATTGAGGTTGTCTGCTAATTGTTTGGAGGACATGCGGTTCAAGCTGGAGGCAAAGACCTCCCCCAGATTCTTCATGTCTTCGGGAGTGATCTCGACATTAGCTTTCGAGTCGAGTAGCGTTATCTTATCAAGTACGGCCTCTGCATCGGACAGCATGTTTTCCTTCTTTGCAGGCCCTAACGAACTGAGTAAAGCCTCGATCCTTCTATTCGTGGCTAGGTCAACCGTGCTCTTCCCCCTGCCGCCGATCTTACGGAGGCGGGCTCTTTCGCGGGCGAGGACTGCCTTCAACTGCCTTCGGAGATCCCGAGCTTTCAACGCCTCGTATTTCTTGTCGACCTCATCGAGTACCCGCTCCAACTGCAACACGGAAGTGGTGCGCTTGAGCTTAGGCACAACGTTTGACCCTTCAAACTTCTCGATCTTTATGTCGCGGATATAGTCGATCGCTAGATTCTGAAGCTCGCGGAAAAGCTTAGCTCGCTTGCTTTGTATCTCCGCACGGGTGGCGGAGCGTTTCTTCGTCTTGCTCTTAGGGAGAGAATTGAGTTGATCCTCTAGGGCCGCGATCTCCGCGTCGGCCAATTCGCTGATTTTCCCCTCGTAGGATTCCGATAACTGCTTCAACGCCGAGATTTTAGTCCGTAGCTTAAAGCGTTTCCCGCTAAGTGGGTCCGTGTCCTTGGGGCGCGTTGCTTCGTTATTGAGCCGCGTGGCCTCCTCCGCTATTTCTTGGCGTGTCCTCCGCGAGAAAAACTCTCTTCCGTTTGAGTCAAGCTTATACGAGTCGGATGTTAACGCTACCCCGCCTTTTCCTCCGTTAAATGACGCTTCGAGATACCGGATTCCGAGGGCTTGCGCCAAATTGGCGAGATTGGCCATACCGGCATCAGAGGGGATTTTTGGCGAATAGGTGATAAAACCCGTAGCATTCGATGTCCCAATGTCCTTATAAAGCCGCTTTAGCTTCTGCTCGCCCCCGAGAAACGCTTCAATATCGCTCGACCGCATCTTCTCGAAGTCTTTTGCCGAGTCCACTTCGCTGAATGCCACCGGCCTATTCGCTTGGTTAACAAGAATAAAACCAGTCTTGTTTTGAATCCCGGCCCCCTTAACAAACGACTCGATAGTGTCTGGGCCTAACTTTGCCGCGTCAGTCAAGACATCAATCTCGCCTTCGTATATGTCGAGATTTAACCCAGCTTCCGCCCTTGGGTCGACTTTTCCTCGATATTGCTTCCTGCCGATGGTTTCAGTGAGATACCCGCCGTCCGACCCGAGGATACCTTGCCCGAGGTATTCAATCCCCGAATCAAGGAATATTACCTCCATCTGATTCCCGAACTTTCTGTCGGCCTCGCTGAACTCGATTTGCGCGGAAGGGTGATTATGAATAACCCAGAACCGCTTTGTGTTTGGGATGTTTGAGATGGCCCCGACTAAATTTTCAAAATAGATCCCACTCCGATTCGTGCCACCGCCGCTATGCTGGACAACCCCAGTTATTTTTCCGGTTGGGTCTGTGCCTATGAGCAGAACTTCTTCGCGGTTCTTCCTTGCAATAGCGACTGCCGTCTTCGCAAGGTCATCTGGTGTCGAGACCGTAGCCGTTTGCGAGGGTAGCTTTCCGGTTTTTAAGTACCTTACTGTTGTTCCCCATCGCTTCGCATCGGTATCCGCTGGCATCGTGATAGAATTGTCCCCCGGGTTGAGCCCCGGTGTCTTTACCTGCCGGGCAAATTTCACGCCTCCTTCGACGGACTTGTGCGCTTTGTTGATCGCCCTCTGCCAGCTCTTCCCATCATTTCTTTTATAGAAAAATACGGGGACACCATTCCGCTCTAGGGTCGTCGTGTCCGTTCCCCTGGGGACAATAGCCGCCTTGAAATCCTCAAGCTCGAGGATGTCATTTAGCTTAGCCTCAAAATACTCAGTGGGCGCGGTCCTTAGCTCCTCGACATACTTTTGAATCCTCCTAACGAGATAGTCCGGGACGTTCTCGAATGCCATCGACCGGAGGGCCGACGCGGTGCGGGCGGGGTTGTTCGCAGCCTTAATGAGAGCCTCTACAGCGTCGTCATACGAATATCTGGCCTCGTATTTGTAATACCCGCTCAGCTTGTCGTAGAGAGCGGTAAACAGGTCTTCGTTTTTATATGCGTTGAACGTATCAGAATCTACTATCTGCGCTTTTGCTTTGCGTAACTGATCCATCGATTTGAATTTCTTCGTCGCTGCAGCGCGAATGGCCCCCACTGTTTTCATGCCCTCCTGAGCGACTATGCCCTTGCCCATCATCACGCGGAGGACATTTTCGGCGGTGTAGGGGAGCTTTCTCTTGCCCTTCAAAACATGAGGCTTGACGAACATTTTGTCCATCTTCGCCTTCGCCCATCTGAGGACATCTCCTTGATCCTTTATCTTCTTATCGAGGCGATCTCTCAATTCGTAAACATCGACCTCCTTTGTATTGTCCTGAATTAAATACAAGTCTGAAATAAGGCGATCCTTCGGCCCGAAGGGGAGCTCCTCCTCACTGAAAAATTCGGGGTGGAGCTCTTGCGCCCGTGCTGCCCCATCTTCAAGGGAGGAATACATATCAGTGTAATGATCGGCCATCAGCTTTTTAAGCTCAGCCTCTTGCTCTTTGGTTATATCTTGGTGACGTTCTTTAATATTCTTTTTGGCCCAGTCTACTACCGCCTTGTTGTCGCGGAGCCCAGAGGTATTTGTTCGCTTGAACTGCTTGGGGATTCTTACATTCTGACCTTTCTCTCGAAGATAGGCAAGCTTTCCGCCTCTCGATGTTGCTAAATTGCGCTCGAGGTCAGACCGTTCCTCCCCCCAACTGCTTTCAAATACCTGCGAATGGAAACTATCCTCCTGCGTCTCTTCAAATACCGGGTCGAGCTCCTCCTGAAGTTTTAACTTCTCTTTCCTGAGAATGTCATATCTCGCCTTGGGTTGCCGCGGGGAGTACACGTCGGCGTCGTAGACACTGGTCTTAGCCGGGTCCACCATCTCGGGGGATGCTACGAGGGAGATTCCTCCAAAATCTGTGAAGGGGACGCCATCCTTAGTGATGGCGATTGAAGGGGCCGGTAGGCGGAATTCATTGATAGCCCGGACGCCTTCCGCTGTTGTGTTGTGGATCGCGACCATTTCCTTGCGCTGGCGAGCGAAGCGGATGTCATCTTTCGCCTCCCTGAACCGCTCGCTCAGAGGAATGACGTTACCTTGATCGTCGTAAGTTACCGGATCGGCGGATTTGATTTGGTTGGGGTCGAAGACGACGTAGTCATCATCCAGCTTTATCGCGTCAAACCCCCTTCCCTCAATCTCTCCTAGCCCGAGTTTTTCGTATTCTTCCCAACCGGCGATGTTATTCGCTCTGAGATAAACCTCCATGATCTCACTAGTCCCGGAGGCGCCTGACTCCCCTCTCTGAATTCTCTCTTTATCTTCGGAGAACCAAAAAACGCCTTGCGCGGACCGCTGGCTGTCGAACTTCGCTCCTGTAAAACCCGGTGTCCCGTGATAAACAGGACCCGTTTTGTACCCCGCAGCCTTCGCCGCAGCATCGACCATCATCCGTAGCTTGGCCTCGTTCTTCCTCGGGTCCTTGGCAAGCTCGAGGTATTCGGCGCCCGCCTTTCGGGAGAACTTGATCGGCTCTTGGGTTTTACTGGCGAGCTTGACTTCGCCTGACTTCCCTAAAAGCTGATCCTCTTTCCCAAGCATGTCATACGCGACACTCGTGCCGGTTTCATCACTCAAGTATACACCCTCATATCCCATGGCCTTGCCAGCTTGCATGGTCAAATATTGCTGGTCCCAGCTCTTATCAGCGAAATCCGTGGGGTCGTCAAGCCATGTCACATCTGGAGTCGCCCTTTCGGTCAGAAGATCCTCTGCCATATCGACTTGCTCTTCTCGACCGAGTCCAAGATCGTCGAGTCCCCACAATTCGATCGTGTCCTCAATCTGTTGAGATGCCTTATCCCGAAATCCATCCTCGAAAGCAAAACGAGAAGGGTCGCCGATTGTGTTGGGGTCAACCGAAATCCGATACTGAAAATTAGATTCCCCCGGCCCATCTCCTTCGCCACCGAAGAACAAGAATGATCCAAAGCGCCCATCGGGGGTGATCTTCGTAATCGGAGTAAAAGAGTTATGGATCAGCTCTTCAGTATCCGCGTCGAGATCTGCTTTTCTGCTGAAGCGAATCCGTCCAACATCGTTGCCACGGACAGACTGGGCGCTAAAGTCCTTCTCTCCCCTCCAGAACTTCCGACCCAATACAGACTGATCTTTTGATGGAACAATAGTCTTTCCTGTGACCCTGGCCGCGAGGGTATACATCGCGGGGGCGACGCCCTTGCCCCGGTTAGGCTCTTGAACACTGACAAAATCAGCAGCATAAGTGCCTAACCCGGTGTTTGAGAATTGGACGTTCCCGATTCTCTTACCGCCCTCCCGATCCTTTGCAATTACAGTCACCCCGTCGGGGTCGACCCCCGCCTCTAGGTATATGCTTTCGCCTCCCGGAAGCTTACCTTCGGATGCCCAAGACTCCTCGCCGGTTGCTTTATTCTGGAACTTGAGGCGAATCCGTCCTACATCGACCTTGCGGAGCGCGAACGCTACATCATCCTCCGCTAAGGATTTTCCCATATCGGGTTTATCCAGTGCTTTTTCCGCTTCTTTAACGGGGCGGGCCTTCTTTGGTGGCTTTTTCTTGATCTCTGCCTTGCCCTTTACAAACCGATCGTATCCCTTTTGCATGAGCTCGGCGGCGGTTTCGGGTGCAACGTCATACCCGAATTCCCTCTTGATCATCCTAGAAACACCCTTGACGAGTCTTGCCATACGCCCGGCGCCCGTCGATTTCAATTCGGTTTCTTGCGCCCAGTATGCCATAGCCTCCTCAAGAGCAGAGTCTTTGATATTGCCGTTTTTGTCGAAGTAAGAACTTGAACCGTCCTCCTCCTTAAACTGCTTCATCATCTCGACTTGCTTCTGCGCGAAGGTTCCCTTTTTGATCTCGCTAAGGATAGTCCGAGTTAGTGCGGGGTTCGCTTCTGCCATGAAAGCATGGACAAAGGCTTCATGATTCAGTAGCCCCTCGAGCTCCTGTTGGGTAATCTGGTCCGCGAAAAGTTCTACAGTCCCGTCTACCCGGCGGTACAAGCCCTTGGCGTCTACTGCGTCGTACTTCTTAGGGCGTGTTGTGAATATCTTGATTTTCGTATTCGCTAGGCCCTTATTCTTCGCTGCGGTGTCCGCGATCATGTCGCGGATTGCCTCCGCTACTCTGCGTTTTAAGGACTTGAGGACAACGTCGCCGGATTCCTCTACCTGCGCGTCTCCCCTCGAAAATGGTTCGTCAGACAAAAAATCCTCGTCCGGCTCCACATCGGGCAGGGCGGCGAAGGTTTCCTTCGGCGTTCCGTCCGGGCTATAGTTTTTGAACTGATTATCAAAACTCCTAAAAATCTCTGAAATTTCCCGATCAGTTGTCCCCCTCGAGATGAGTTGAGTTGTGTCGCTGCTATATAATCGATCTATCGCTTTCGAGAACTCTTGGTATTCTTCTGGGGTAATAGGTAGGCCGAGATCTGTTTTTGCCGCCAGATTGAGCGGAGCCCCGTCTGCATCGAACTTTCCCTCGAGTCCCGCCGCACGAATCCACTCGTCGATTGACGCCCCGACTTTTTCGGCCTTTGATTCTTTTTCTGTTGCCTTGCGGGAATCGATCTGACCTGTGATGGCCTGCCCCTGAGTGTAAAACTCTTGAACGTCTTTGCGCCCGGCGAGTTCGGGCGAGGTGGGGGTGATCTCCCCGGACATGATCTTCGGGGTGAGGTTGGCGTCTCCGACCATCTCCGCAAGCTCCGCCCGTGCGAGGAGGATTCTTTGAGCGTTTCCGAGCGATATGCTCGGGCCTGAAGTAGCACCCGTCCCCGCAATCCCTTTCACGATCTCCACAAAAGCTTCGGCCTGCTTCTTCGGTAGAGCCGTTTTGAATTCTTGACTCTCGTAAACCAGCCCTGCGGCTTCAGCGTTCTTAAAGTCAGTCTCCCAGTCAAAATTGACAAGCTCAATTCCGGCTTTCTGCGAATATACTTCGATCCATTTTCCTATCGCTGCCTTCCCGTCCTTCGGGGGCTTCGGGATACTTTCTCCCCTGCTTTGTGCAATCCTGTAGATTCTCGTCGAAAGATCTTTAAGAACAGCGAGTCCCCTTTTCTTCTTGGGCGTGACAACACCGGGGATTTTATCGACATTCACCGGGTTGGGGATGTAGATCTTGTCCTCGGGGATGGCCCGAGTCTCTTTCTTGGCCTTTCGGATCTTTGCCCTGAGTCCCGCTCTTTTTACCGCATTCTTGGCCCGCGCCTCCGCCAATACCACATTCTTGGGAGTCTTAGCCTTTTCTTCGGGGGATACCTCTTGTTTTGGCGCCTCGACCTTTTCTTCATCGGTGCCGACTTCCTTAGTCAACGTCTCGACTAAATCATCGACTTGTTGCCGTCCGGCGGCATCGACTGCTTCGGCGGGCTGGGGTCGGGCCGCTTGGGGGGCTTCTGGCACGGCCCGCTCTTCTGGCATGGCCTGCTCTTCTGGTATGGCCCGCTCTTCTGGCATGGCCTGCTCTTCTGGCATGGCCTGCTCTTCTGGTATGGCCCGCTCTTCTGGCATGGCCTGCTCTTCTGGCATGGCCTGCTCTTCTGGCATGGCCTG
>Ga0180433_10008633_pt1 | contig 12632 bp, 7 predicted proteins | sample SS_ome_8_FD_132980 | JGI IMG/M metagenome (GOLD analysis project Ga0180433, IMG submission 132980) | Hypersaline lake sediment archaeal communities from the Salton Sea, California, USA - SS_1_D_1 metaG | ecosystem: Environmental > Aquatic > Non-marine Saline and Alkaline > Hypersaline > Sediment... | reverse complement strand
TTCTCAGTTTGAAGAAGTGGAGAAGTTTGCCCGTTACAGCACCAGACTGGATGAAGAAACCCGGAAAACACTCAAGCGGGGAAGAAGAGTCCGGGAAGTATTAAAACAAAACCGTTTTCAGACACTGGGTGTTCCTGAACAAATCTCAATATTACTGGCGATTACTAAAGGGTTATTTGATGAGACAGATATTGAATTTATTCACAAAGCAGAACCGGCAATTCATCAAACAGTCAGGGAAAAACTGCCGGATATATGTCAGCATATAGAGGCGGGAAACTCTCTGGAAGAAGAACAGGTACATAATATTCAGAATATGGCTCAGAAAGTAATAGAAGAATTAAAACAGGAGAATAATAATGCCGACTCTAGAAGCACTGGGCAATAAGATCGATAATGCCAAAGATCTGCATTCTGTGGTTAAAATCATGAAATCTGTATCTGCTGTCAGTATCCGCCAATTTGAACAAGCTGTGGAATCGTTAAATATATACAGCCAGACTATTGAAAAAGGACTTCGGATTATTCTGCAGTCTCAGACCGGTTCTCATCCCTGGTTGAGAGGGAAAAAAATTGAGAACTGGGGATCCGTTGTTTTTGGTGCTCAGCAGGGTATGTGTGGCCAGTTTAATGAAGTAATTGTAGAATATACGCGAAATCAATTATTGGACCTGCTTCCTGATATAAACCAGGCCCACATTATTGGAATGGGACCCCGGATCCAGGGATTCCTGGAACAGAATGATCTCCCGGTAGAGGATATAATGCCTTTACCCAGTTCAGTTCAGCATATTGTGAAAAGTGTTCAGGAATTGCTTCTGAAGCTGGAGAAATGGATAAGCAGATCGAATGTAGAAGGTATTATTCTTTTTTATAACGAAAAACAAAGCGGATCAGCGTTTAAGCCCGGGAAATTAAACCTTTTACCCCTTGATCCAGTCTGGATTCAATCCTTACGGAAGCAGACCTGGGATTCACGAACCCTCCCTGAATTTACCATGGATTGGCAGAAATTGTTTTCCAGACTGATCAGGCAGTGGTTTTTTATCTCCTTATACCGGGCATTTGCAGAATCCCTGGCCAGTGAAAATGCCAGCCGTTTAGCGTCTATGCAGGCAGCTGAGCAGAATATTCAGGATTATCTTGCAGACTTACGACATCAGTATAATCAGCAGCGGCAGACAGAAGTGACCAGTGAGTTGCTGGATATTATTTCCGGATATGAAGCATTAAGTCAATCAAAATAAATGTTTTAATAAAAAGCTGACTCATCTTCAGTTTTTTTGAAGAGTAAAATCAGAAACTTACCTATTGAAAACTTCCCTCTGTTTTGGTTTAATTATAATGTAAAGAGTGTAACTATGGTTAATATAAACATAAGATTTTATTTTAAAAATCAGGAGGATTGAATATGAAGCATTTAGTATCCAAATTTTTTATTTACGGATTATCAACAGTATTTGTATTAACGATTATTTTTAGTGTGAACAGTATAGTTAATCCGGTCAGGGCTCAGAATAATAAAGAACTTGCAGATGAGGATATTACAGTTGCTGTTAAAAATGAATTAAAATATGATGATGGAGTTCAGGCTCATCTTATCGATGTGGAAACACATGATGGTATTGTAACCCTGTCAGGATCGGTAGCGAATATTCTGGCAAAAGACAGGGCAGAAAAGCTGGTCGGAGCCATAAAGGGGGTAAAATCAATAGTGAATAATATTGAAGTAAAGTCTGTAAACCGTACAGATGAACAGATACAAAGAGATGTGGAAAACGCTTTGTTAAGAAATCCGGTTACAGAAACCTATGAGGTTGAAGTTGAAGTAGAGGATAACAAAGTTATATTAACAGGAGAAGTTGGGTCCCGGGCAGAAAAAACTCTGACAGAAAAGGTTGCAAAAGGGATTAAAGGAATACAGAAATTTGAAAACAATATTGATGTCGAGTATGAAGGGGACCGTACAGATAGTGAGATTACGGAAGAAATAAAGAGAAAACTTGAGTCCAGTGTATGGATTGATGATGCACTTATTGAAGTAAACACTTTAAACGGACGTGTAACCCTGAGCGGAACTGTGGGCAGTGCGTTGGAAAAATCAAGAGTATATAATGCAGCCTGGGTAGCAGGAGTGAAATCAGTAAATGATGATAATCTGGAGATAGAATGGTGGGCTCATGATAACATGCGGCGTCAATCTAAATATGCTGAAAAAACTGATAAAGAAGTCAAAAAAGCAGTAAAAGATGCCTTTATATGGGATCCGAGAATTGTAAGTTTTGGTATAGAAGTAGAAGCAGATAATGGTGAAGTAATACTCAAGGGAGTTGTCGATAATTACGAGGCAAAAAGGGTTGCTGAAGAAGATGCAAAAAATACCATCGGGGTGGTTGATGTTGAGAATCATCTTAAAGTGCGTCCCACTATTGTTATAACTGACGAAGAGATCACTCAGAAAATCAAAAATGCATTACTGGTAGATCCGGTATTAGAGCAGTTTGATTTCAATGTTAATACAATAAACAATAAGGTGTATCTTTACGGAAGAGTAAACTCTCTTTATGAAAAGAATCGGGCTGAAGATGTTGCTTCCCGCCAGATTGGCGTTGTTGATGTTGAGAATAAGGTCCGGGTGGATTATGATTGGGAAAGGAAAGCTGATGCAGCTATAAAGAATGATGTTGAGGATCAGCTTTTCTGGAGTTTTGCAGTTGATGATGATGAGATTGAAGTAGAAGTAGATAACGGAATTGTAATCCTGGGCGGTAAAGTTGATACCAAAAGAGAAGAAAATCTGGCTGTAAAAAATGCTTTTGACGGCGGGGCAAAAAAAGTAAGAAATAATCTGGATGTGAAATATGATTACGACTGGATAGAAGAAGGAAGAGAATACGAATGGCTTGATTATCAGCCTTATCGATACTGGCCTTACTATCCCTGGTAAAAAAATATTTAGTTTCTATTCTGCTGGTAAGAGAAATTGTCCGTTTTTTTCCGAAATTTAACTGAATGAATATCAAAAGAGAAAGGCCAAAGCAGATAGAAATTCAATCTTAATTAAATGTTAAACCGGAGCCTGATTGAATGTTATTTCTGAACAGTCTCCTCAGGTTCCGGATTTTTATATTCATCATCTGAATAACATAAAATTTTTTTTCGATTCACATACTGATTGTATATTCCATCCTTATTATTGTACAGCAATTCCACTATTATTTTCTTGTTTGATTATGGTAATTTTACTATATTATTTATTATAGAAAGATATTTATTTTGATTCAATCTCAGTATTGATAATATGAAAAGTATGCAGAGGGATACAGGAAAAACAGAGGAGGAAATATTATGAAGATCAAGCATATACTGGTTCCTGTGGATTTCAGTGAATTCTCCACCAAAGCAGCAGAATATGCCCTGTTTCTGGCAGAAAAATTTTGTGCCCGGGTGACATTATTTCATGCTATGGTCCTTTTTAAGGCAGATATTGATGAAAAAGAACATCTGAAATCTTATGAAGAAATAATTGAGAAAGTTAAGGATCAGCGTTTTAAACAGTTACAGGATCATTGTAAAAAAGGTAAAAAACGGGGAGTGGAAGTTGATTCGATCCTGGAAAGAGGCATTTCTGAAGCGGATACTATTCTGGATCATTGCCTAAACGGAGATTATGATCTTGTGGTAATGGGTACTCATGGAAGAACCGGACTCAAACGATGGACTACCGGAAGCGTAGCAGAAAAAGTAGTGCATCATTCTCCGGTGTCTGTGATCACTGTTCATAAAGATATAAAGAAATTTGCCATAAATAAAATTCTTATTCCGGATGATTTTTCTGATTTTTCCCTGCAGGCTATAGAACAGGGAAAAAGTCTGGCAAAATTATTTAAGGCACAATGTGTTTTCCTGCATACTGTCATGCAGAGAGAACATGAAATGTATTATAGTATCAGTAGTAAGCCTATTCTGGAAACCAATCCCCAGTTGAAGGACATAATCATTAATAACATTATAGACCGCACCGGAATGAAAAAAGATAAAGCAGAATATGTAGTAATGGAAGGAACACCTTATAAGATAATTGTTCAGTATGCAGAAGAGAATAACATAGATTTAATTGTCATGGGTACCAGAGGATTGGGAGCATTAATGCATGCTCTTATAGGAAGCAATGCAGAACGGGTAGTACGTACAGCTTCCTGTCCGGTATTAACAGTGCGCAAGAGTGATTGATTTTTTAAGTTTCTATAAATGAAAAGACGAGAGTTTTTAAAAACCACAGGATTGGTAGTCGGATCCGCAGCTGTTACTTCATCCTTATTGAATAGATGTAAAGCACTCAGTAAAAAACCTAATATTGTATTTATACTTGCAGATGATCTAGGGTATGGTGAACTGGGGTGCTATGGACAGGACATCATCAAAACACCTCATATAGATACTCTTGCTGATGGGGGAATGATTTTCAGCCAGCATTATGCCGGATCCCCGGTATGCGCACCTTCCAGATGTGTACTGCTTTCTGGTAAACACACAGGTCAGGCTTATATCAGAGGTAACGATGAATGGGAGGAGAGGGGTGATGTATGGAGTTATTCCGCAATGGAGGAGAATCCCGAACTGGAGGGACAACGGCCCATACCTGCAGAAACTGTTACTATGGCAGAAAAGCTGCAGCAGTCCGGATATAAGACAGCATGTATCGGAAAATGGGGGTTAGGGCCGGCATTCAGTGAAGGTTCACCGGTTAAACAGGGATTTGATTTATTTTTTGGCTATATTTGCCAGCGTCAGGCTCATAATTACTGTCCCACCCACCTCTGGAAGAATGAAAAAATTTTCTCTTTACATAATAAGTTTGTTCCTCCTGGAACAACACTGCCGGAAAATGCTGATCCATATGATCCTCAGAACTATAAAAAATTTCTGCAGGAAGATTATGCACCTGATTTTATGCTGAAAGAAGCATTACATTTTATTGAGTCCAATAAAAGCGAGCCTTTTTTTCTTTTTTATTCAACACCTCTTCCGCATGTATCTCTTCAGGTACCTGAGAAGTATGTACAAATATACAGAGATATCATTGGAGAAGAAGAACCGTATGTAGGCGGACATTACTTTCCCTGCCGTTATCCCAGAGCAACCTATGCAGGTATGATAACTTATCTGGATGATCAGGTGGGTAACATTGTCCGGAAGCTGAAAGAAGCAGGTATATATGAAAATACTCTGTTTGTTTTTACTTCTGATAACGGACCCACTTATGCCGGAGGAGCAGACACCCAGTTTTTTAACAGTGCAGGCATATTTGATGAATCCTACGGCAGAGGAAAAGGATTTACCTACGAAGGGGGTATAAGAGTTCCGCTGATTGTACAGTGGCCGGGTGTTATTGAACCTGGCACCGCTTCTGATCATATTTCAGCTTTCTGGGATTTCTTTCCTACTTTCTGTGAAATTGCCGGAGTAAAAATACCAGAAAATCCGGACAGCATAAGTTTTCTTTCTGCGTTGAAAAATAACAAAAACCAGAAACAGCACCAGTTTCTCTACTGGGAATTCCCTGCTTACGGTGGTCAGCAGGCTGTGCGTATGGGAAAATGGAAAGGTATTCGGAAAAATATTTTTAAAGGGAATATGCAGATTGAACTCTATAATCTGGATGCCGATCCTCAGGAAAAACAGAATATTGCTGTTTTCCATCCTGCAGTGGTAAAAAGAATTGAACAGATCATGAGGAAAGAGCATACTACGCCTGAGCTTGAAAATTTTTGTATTAAAAAATTTGATACTGGTTCGGATAATTGATGTGATTTGATATTACAGGTTAAGATTTAGATTGTAAGTTTTTTGTTTATTTTATTTAGTTTAAAAATTTCTGGGTCATTGAGTCTCTATGTCATAGAGTCCTAGAGTCCTAGTGTCTTTGAGTCCTTGAGTCTGAAGGTATTTGTGTTACAGGGCCTTCTGTTTACTCAAGTTCTTATGTTCTTACGTTCTTGAGTTCTTTCTTTTTCCATTTTCCTTTTCTCCCTTTTCCTTAAAAAGACCGCAGACCGCGGACGGCAGACCGCTTTTTAGAAATTAATGTTCTCAGCCTTTTCTGCTTAGACATTATATTTTTCAATTATGATAATGTATCGGAGTAACGGGGTATCGGGGTGTCGGAGAATACATGATCAGTATATCGCCCTTAAGGGGGCTTGGATTATAAGGGCTCTCCTCATTACTATAAATATCTCGCTCCTAACGGGGCTTCGATCTGATCATTATTCATTACCAAAGGCTCTTGCTTCTTGTTTCTCTTATCTTTTCCTATTCCCTATTCCCTATCACTACCTTCTCCTTTTCTCCGTATTCCATTCTCCATAGTAAGTTTTATCCTTTATCCTTAGTTCTCTTATTCTCACCTTCTATTACATATTTTTCTCGTACACAATCCTGCCGTCCACAATGGTCATATCAACCTGCATATCCAGAATGTCCTTGGGATTGATTTCCAGTAAATTCCGGTCGCATACAGTAATATCAGCCAGTTTTCCTTTTTTAATTGAACCTCGGATATGATCTTCAAAAGCGGCATAGGCATTGTTGATAGTATAGGCTTTCAGTGCTTCGTGAACGGATATCTTTTGTTCCGGGAACCAGCCTCCTTGCGGAGTATGATTGATAGTGGTTCTGTTCACTGCTGCATGGATGAGATATTTGGGATGAACCTTATATTCGGCAGCAGAAGTACCGGGCCAGTCCGACCCGAAACTGAGGGTTGCTCCGTATTCCAGCAATGATTTAAACGCGTACGCAGTTTTGCAGCGTTTATGACCTATTCGTTCTTCCATCCAGCGCATATCATCAGATAGGTGGTAAGGGTTGACTTCTGCTATCACATTCAGTTTTTTGAATCTGGGTAAATCCTGTGGGCGGACAACCTGAGCGTGAATAATACGGAATCCTTCCAGATCTTTGCCCAGATCATTCATCAGGCGTTCATAAGTATCCAGCATCAGAGCAACGCCTCTGGTGCCGATAGCGTGCACATTGGATACAAATCCGGCCTCATATCCGATTTTAATGAGATTGTACATTTTTTCCATATTCCCGGTTTTAAAACCAGGATCATCACTGGTATGCCGGCGGTAATGACCATAGTTGCAAGGCTGATCGTCATAGGGCTCAAAGAACAGGGCTCCGTGTGTTCCCATGATGCCGTCAATGTAGCCTTTGAGTGCTCCATACCGCAGCCAGCGGCTCTTCTGTTTGGTTTCCGGATGGAGCCCCGGTCTGAATCCTTTTTCTTTCATTTCCTGTCCTCTGGAGAGATCCGGTCTCAGCCATACCCGGCAGGTAAGTTCTCCCTGTTTTTCCAGTTCAATGAAACGCCGGGTCTGTTCCGGTACAGCAATATCGTGAATTTCAACTATACCGCATCGGGCCAGATGTTCAAGAGCAGCCCGGTTTTCATCCAGCAGACGTTCAGGGGATTTTTCCTTTACTGTTTTTTGTAATATTTCCAGAGCAGGTGAATCTTTATATATTAAACCCGTAATTTGGTTTTGTTTATCGAGTTCCATACCAGGCATTGGATTTTCCAGCAATCGGGCTGCTTTCAGAGCAGCTGTATTGGCCAGATAGAGTTTCCGGTCATAACTGCAGAGCAGACAAGGGTTATCAGGCGATATATCATCAATTACTTTCCGGGAAGGATGCCAGCGCTGTTTCTGTTTTTCCCCGGCATCAGCAGCTCCCATTTTCCATTGTTCATAAGCCCCCCAGAGCCCTCCGGTGATCCATTCGCCTTTATCCAGTGTGGACACTGCTTTTTTTATTTCATGTCTGAGTCCTTTGTCATCCGATACGGTGAGCAGATTGGGATCATTGATGAGAGCGCCAGCCCGGTTGAAATGTACATGTCCGTCAATAAAGCCGGGCAGTACAAATCTGCCCTCTAAATCAATTATCCTGGTCTGAGCTCCAGCATATTGCTGGTAATCCTCATTTTTATCCAGTACTGCGGTTATAGTATTTCCTGTTATAACCACACCTGAGGCCCAGGGCTGTTCCGGTTCCATGGTATACACTTCTCCGTTAGTTAAGATCAGGTCAGATTTTTTTGGGGAGCAGCTTATAATAATTAGTAACAGCGTTATTGATATAACACATATGGCGATGATTCTATGCATGGATTTTCCCTCCTTGTAATATCAAATTTATTTTAGAGATAATCAAACCTTAAAAAATAACAAGAAAATATGGGAATGTAAAGGGGATTTCTTTGATTTTATTACAATATAAAAAACCTGACAGTATTGTTCAATACTGTCAGGTTTTTAGATTGTGAAATATTATTGAATATTACCAAAGAGTATGAGTATGTGTAACACTATGATCATTAGTATCCTCACAAGTTATATCAAGTTCTTGACCTCTAGCATCTGTATTTGCAGGAATTGTTATAGTTATTGTACCACCTCCAATATAATGTACATCATGATCATATGAAAAGTCAGGACTACTTAAGAGTGTATCAGATTTAAAATTACAAATAACATCATTTAAGATATATTCACTTACTTGGAAATCAACTGTAATATAATCTATAGATCCTGGATCATTATCAGCAGGCTCTGATTGTGAAACAGAAATAAATGAAGGTGCAGTTTCATCTGATAAAGTTATGGGATTGGAAAGAGGCCCAACTCCAGCATCATTTGCTGCAACAATGTAAAATGTAACTTCTGTACCGTTAAGAAAAGGAGTTTGAATTGGATTATTAAATTGGTCAAAATCATCTTCATAATAATCAAAGTCAGAGGGAAGCGTAATGCTCTTACTTTGACGGACCATATAGTCGTAATCATCTTCCCTGCCTATGAGAATTCTGTCAGAATTATGATAGCTGTCTTCAGCAAGGATAGCATAACCATCTGCACCTTCTACGGTATTCCATCTGAAGGTCATAGTAGTAGTATTCCAGTCAATACTATTGGCATTGGGACTGGTGAGGGTAAACCCTGTAACTTTACCGGGCACTTGGTCACTGCTAGCTGTTTTGAAGTGAATGGTATCAAAAACAGAGTCTCCAGGTATGGTTGAAAATACGTTATAGTATAAGGTATAATCCTGTTCCGGTTCCAGATCATTGGGGTGAGAAAGTGTAATGGTCCTGTTGCCATTACTGAGAGTAGGAGTGTTCAAATATAATAAAGAATCATTCGGATCTTCGATATAGAGCACCAGATCAGGATGATGTATATTTACTGCCATGGAAAAGGTGAGCAATATATCCTGGTCAACCGGGAATTTGTCAAACACTCCTTCAATCCTTTCCAGATTGGTGGAAACGAATTTTATACCTTTCTGAGTATGGAAACTGATATTGTCTTCAAATACATGATTATCTGCTGATTTTACCTTTAAATGCAGAGTGTAGGTTTCATCCGGTACCAGATCAACACCGGGATCAATGGTGAGGGTAATATCATTGGACCAGGTTGTTTCACATTCAACGTCTGTGGAATTGTGAGATAAATTGTATTCAAAATTTGAGGTCTGCATGGTTTTTGAAAAAGTACAGGTTAAATCTTCAGTTAAAGAAAAGTTACTGACATTGATGAAATTACTTTGTGTTATAAAAGGCTCCGGAGAATTAATGGGAAGTATAATATCCTGCATGGTTCTGGTCTGATTCCTGCACAGAGATTCGGTTCTTTCAGTGCAGGCGTATTCATTGGTATCATCATTATAGGGTAAGGTTACTATGCTTACATCCGGAGTGCTGGGAAGACTGTCAAAGGAGAAAAATCCGCTGCTGTTGGTGGTGGTTGAATAAGAATCAGGGTGGATATGATATCCGTCATGATCAGCAATAACGGTTACACCATCTGCAGGGATGATAGAGTTTTCACTTTCTTTTTTATACACTGTTCCCTGTATACCCGCATTCTTTTTATACAGAGTGATATCTTCTGATATGGTATGGTCATAGTCTTTGTCAGTGGGTGGAGGTCCGCCAAGTTCGCCAGCACTGTAGAGTATTTCTTCTAATGTAGGAACGTGAACCACAATTTGACCCACAGCGTAGTCATTCGAATTAATGAAATGTATAGTATAATCACCGGGAGGAAGATCAGTAATGATATAATAGCCGATGGAATCAGTTTCGGTTGAATGTGTGGCTCCGTCAGCTACCCAGGTAACTGTTACATCACCGTTTCCGAACAGTGATTGAGTTGTATTATCATACACTAATCCATGAACAGTGCCGGTTACTCTTCCATTGGCAAGTTCTGCAGGAGGCTGTACAGTATGCTCTGAACATGCCAGTACCAGCAGTAATATTCCTAAAAAACAATAGAGTAAAGTTCTTACTTTCATAGTCTTACTCCATTTTTAAATGAAAAATTGTTTAATTAAATAGAATATACTATTTTAACAATAAAAAGTCAATAGAAAAATTATTTTTTTTAGAATATTTGAAAATTTTAATTTTTATACTTGACTTTTATATAAAAAATGTTATATTAATGATTAAATCAATAGTTTTCAAAGGAGAAAAAGATGAAACATCTTAAGTATGTAATACTTGGTCTATGTTTTATTTTTGCTTCTTCTGTTTTGTCTCAAACCATTATCAAAGTTAAAAAACCGTATGTTCTTATTGATATTTCTCGTGATTCAGAGTATGAGATCGGAGATCAATGCTTAGTCTATCATCCCATGGAAGGGGAAGAAGATAAACTGGTGGGTGTGGTGGAACTTATGGTATACAAGGAAGATCAATGTGCAGCAAAGATTATTAAAGAAAGTGTCAGTATGAAGATCCAGGAAGGTGATATAATAACTCCGTATGAAAAAGTGGGGGAGGGCAAAGAGCAGGAAGTAGAAAAGAGTACACCTTCCGGTACCATATCATCAACCCAATCAAGATATGCTTTTCAGGAAAAGAGCCAGCTTCCTTCGTATTTATCTTTTGCTGCCGGTATAGTATCATGGGGAGTCAGTTACTATTATTATAATGAAGCAGAGAAAGCTTCTAATACATATCATACATCTATTGAGGAGCATAATTCTTTGGTAGATAAGACCAGAAAATATGATAATATATCTAATTTTTGTATGGGCCTGGGAGGGGGGTTAGTGGCGTACAGTGTTATTAATTATTTATTAACCCACAGAGCTAATATACAGATGAGCGAAAACGTTTTAGTTGTACCTGTACATAAAAGAGATTTTTTTGGTATGGGAATTACAGTAAATTTAAATAATTGAGAATAGCAGATTTAACTTCTTATTTTACACATCATATTTATAATAATTTTTAAAAACTCTCCTTAATCAGGGGAGTTTTTTTGTTATATTCTTAATTATAAGAAAATTGATTTTCAAAAATAATATGATTGATAAACCCCTCTTAGTCTCCCCTTGTCAGGGGAGCGCGAATTGTGATATTATTTTTGAAAATCAAGGGCTTTTTTTTAGTTTTTTTTGTCATCTGGGTCTGGGGGCTTTGGGTCATTGAGTCATTGTGTCTGAGGGTCTTTGTGTTACAGGAGCTTCTGTTTGCTCAAGTTCTTATGTTCTTAAGTTTTCCCTTTTCCATTCTCCTTTCTCCTTTCCTCCCTTTTCCTTAAAAAAGACCGCAGACCGCTTTTTAGAAATTAATGTTCTCAGCCTTTTTTGCTTAGACATTATATTTTTCAATTGTGATATTGTATCGGAGTAACGGTGTATCGGGGTGCCGGAGAATAAACGATCAGTATATCGCCCCTAAAGGGACTTCGATCTGATCATTATTCATTATACATTATTCATTAATTAATTAATTGTCTTTGAGTCATAGAGTCTTTGAGTCGTTGGGTCTTTTGTTAGCTCACGTTCTTAGGTTCTTAAGTTCTCCTTTTTCCATTCTCCTTTCCTCCCTTTTCCTTAAAAAGGACCGCAGTCCGCGGACGGCGGACCGCCTTTTATAAACTAGTATTAATTTTTTTCTCAACCTTCTTTTCTGTTTAAAAATTATATTTCTCAATTATGATAATGTATCGGAGAATAAATAATCAATAATTACTTTTTTTTGATTCAGTATAGTTCTGATTTTTTCTAGGTCCGCTGAACTTTTGCATCATAATGTTAACCCGTCTCTATAATTCTCTCGTTCTAAAGTTCTTAACTCTCTATATTTAAATTTTTAAATGCTCTTTTCTCCGTTACTCCGTTACCCCGATACACCGATACTTTATCCTCAATGATGTGTCTTCAGCTATACAATCGTCCGTCTGAAGACTATACCGACCTCTGGCCTCTGACCACTGACTTCTGAACGCAAATCCTCTAAAGCTCTAAAGCTCTCACGTTCTCAAGTTCTGTTTTTTCCTTGCTTCTTTTATTTTTATTTTTTACTCTTAAGGTTGCATGAAAAAATCATTAATTCAATGCTGTTTTTCTTGAATTATATCGAATTAAATTGTATATTGCATTAAAAAAATAACAGGTGATTTAATATTGGCACGTATTATTGCAATAGCTAATCAAAAAGGGGGAGTTGGTAAAACAACTACAGCGATTAATTTATCCGCATGTATAGCAGTAGCAGAAAAACGGACACTCTTAATCGACATTGATCCGCAGGCAAACAC
>Ga0180433_10008632_pt1 | contig 12635 bp, 9 predicted proteins | sample SS_ome_8_FD_132980 | JGI IMG/M metagenome (GOLD analysis project Ga0180433, IMG submission 132980) | Hypersaline lake sediment archaeal communities from the Salton Sea, California, USA - SS_1_D_1 metaG | ecosystem: Environmental > Aquatic > Non-marine Saline and Alkaline > Hypersaline > Sediment... | reverse complement strand
GCCACACTCATTTGCAACTCTTTGAATTCAGGAATCATGGATGATGCAGAGATATCGACTATAGGCGCCGTGATTTGAAAAGACCACTCATTGTTAAACCCTTCTTGGGATGGGGTCCACACGATCTCATCTCTCTTTTCACTGAGTTGGCTGACATCAGCCCAAGTAAGGGAGTTGAATGTATGGATTATAAAAGAAGTATCCCCCACGCAGGTCCTTTTCTTGTGAGCGAAGGTGGACGCGATAAACCTCTCCTCGATCTCTTTCTTAAGAGAGAAAGGGTAGATAGGTGTTTCTGATTTATAGTCAAAATAATAGACATAAGTTTCTGCATCAAAGGAAAACTTCTCACTTTCTTCTACCCTAGGGGGTATTTTAGCAAGTTCCGTACGGCTCTCCTGCTTATGCTGAGAGGATTGAAGTTGCGTTTTGGGATGTTTTAAAGAGAGGGGTATATCTGTTGAAGGTTTTTTAAGAAGGATATTTCGGTCAATTAGCTCCGAAGATTCCTTTGGGTGATTAAAGGCAAACGGTGCTGTAGAAGGGTATTTTTCTTCCTGGTGATCTGAAAATAAATTTTCTGAAAGAAAGTCCTTTTTTTCTTCTTTTTCTTCAATAAAAGGCTGACTTAAATTTTCATCAGATTTTTTTGCCGCGACATAAGGGATTGGCGCTAACTCTTCTGAAGAATTTTTTGCAATCACGCGATTAAAATTGACTCCCTTTTTATCTCGGAAAGGAGAATCTTTGGAGGTAATCCAAGGATTTTCCAACAATTGAGGGGCATAGGTAGCAAGATCAAAGTTTAGTTTTTCTTGTTTTTTTTCAGGGTAGGTTAAGGAGATGTCTAGCTCTGTCACGATAAAAGGAATTGTTCCTGACTCAAAGCTAGGAGCACTTCCTGGCGTAGGAAGCTCACTGTTCTGATCTTCTCGAATAACAAGGTTTTGAAAGGCCTCATGGGCCGCATGATCCACGTCGCCCTCTTCCCGTATAAGGTGTTCAACGGTTGGAAGCTCTTTTGCTGTTAAAAAAGAAGGGGGGTGTTGCAATAAAAAATAGATTCCTCCCGCATGTAGCGCAAGCGATGCCGCAAGAGATAGAAAGAAGAGCGGCTTGCTTTGAGCTGAAGAGGAGGAATACTTTCCCATGATTTGTCTCTTCTAATGTAATTAATATGCAACTAGTGCATTGATCTCATGGATACTACTCAGTGTCCTATCATAGAGATCTCTAGGTGTATTAGGGTCGTTTTTTAGCTCGCTATAGAGTGTTAAGGCATTCTCATGGAGCTCTTCCATTTCACCATGCCGTTCATTCTTGTAATGGTTTTTTGCTTCAAGGCGAAGCTTTTCAGCATCAATAAACTTCATGTATGCATCGAAAACCAGTTTTTTCTCGGAGTTTTGATTCAGGTTGACCAAATAATCTTGCGTAACAAGATCTTCTTGCGAGTTAAAGTCATCTTGAATACGGCTTAAAAAGAAGAGGTAACGTGAATCTTGTTCTTCAGGGTTGGAGATGACAGAACGGATCTTTGCATACTCAAGAGCTGCTTCCAAGTGCGTAGGCTCTGAAAAGGCATTCTTACGAATCTGAAGTTCTTTCAAGTCATTTAATATTCCAAGCACCTCTTCATTTGTTTCACTTCGAAGTCCATCTTCAAGGAGATCAAAATGAATTCGAGCAGCTTCTAATGCCGCAGTACTTGCAAGCGAAGAAGGAAAGTGGTTGGCTTGTGAATGAATGAAACTGTATGTTTCAAAAGCTTTTTCCTTTTCTCCAAGTGTATCATATACAGTAGCAAGCTCATAAAGAGCATCTTTTTGAGATGACCAGTTCAGCTCAGGCTTCTCACTTTGCTGCTGCAAAAGGGCTTTGATAAGCACAAGCTTTTGCTCTTGAGAATTTTGATATTCAAGCAGCTTAGAAAGTTTGACCACTTCGTACTCTAAATGGAGGTTATCAGCGGTCATCTCGACTAGGTGTCCGTCTCTCATTAATAGTTTTTGATAGTGGTTAGAGGCGTGGTCAATCGCATTTGTCACTTCAGGATGATTGGCAATGTCACTTGTGCTACATTCCTGTACTTTTTGGTAATAATGGTTTGCTAACCAAAGACGATTTTCGTCTTTGATTGTGATTCCACCTTTAGAGACGGCTTCTTGAAGATGTTCTGCTGCATGGTCAACAAACTCTTTTTGTTGGTGACCATCTGAGGGGATACCGCCCATCTCTCCATAACCCGCAAGAGAAATGTAGGCGTTATAAAGCTGCAAATGCGTGGGTCCCGAATCGTAAAGGTCTGGGTTAAGCGTCATCGCTTGCTCTAAATGCATGCAGAATGCCGAATAATCTGACTGAACCTCAGCGTGGCAAAGCCCAGCAATGAAGTGAGCTTCTGCAAGTGACGCGGTATTTTCTTCTTCTTCCAATTTGGTAAAGATATGATCTTGTAGGCAACGAAGTGCATCAGCGTAATAGTCAAGTTCATAAGCAGTCTTTGCATAAAGGAGAGCATAATCCATCATTTCCTTGTCACTTAAGTAGTCTGAGTGATCTAGGACAGCCTGCAAGTCTTTAAAAAATTGAGACTTGGTGTATTGGACGTGTTCTCCAGCATGTTTATAGAGGTTGATTGCAGAAGATAGATAAAGTTTCCAAGCGGCATCGACACGAGAACTTTGGTCATACGAGGAAACATAGTCTTTAAACGATTCATAACTTTCTTCCCATCGTTCGTTTTGGTGAGCGAGAAGACCATATTCAAAGATAAAACTTTCCTGGTTTTCAAAGGATGGATAATTATCTTTGATCATTTTTAGTTTTTCATCAGCTCGGCTAATGGCGCCTTGTTCTTTTAAAATCATTGCATGCATGAACAGAGCCTTAGGGATCTCTTGGTCATTTGGAAATAACGTATCAAGCTTTTCAAATGAGTTACTAAAAAGAGATTCATTGCTTGTTTGGTGAGCACAGGTCATTTGAATCAGAAGGGCATTCTTTAGCTGATCGGAAGGGATAAAGGTTGAGTTGATGTACTTCTGAAGGGGCTCTACAGCATTCTGAAAATCTCCTGATGAGAAGAAACTTTTCCCAACAATAAAATTGAAGGTGGGTTGAAACGGTTCTGGGACACTTGGCGCTACTTTTTCGTATGTAGAAAGAATTTCTTCGTATTCTTCAGTTTGAAACAAAATAACCATGAGATTAAAGGTGGCCTCATGTTCTCTCTTTCCTTCAATATTTTTTACTTTTCTGAAGGTTTCAGCAGCGCCTAGTTTATTATAATGTGCTTCCAAAGAGGCGACTTGGAAGAGAAGATCTTCGGCCATTTCAGGATGTTTTTCTGCGAGGGCTCGATAAGCATTTGCTCCCTTTTCATAATCTCCAAGAATTGCAGCAATTTCGGCAAGGGCAAACTCTGAAATTTTCCCATACTGTCCTTGTGGAAGACATTCATAATACCCACGAGCTTCACTTGCCAGCTCCTGTTTATAGGAACTTTCATCCTCTTTTAGAGCTTGTCTAAATAGGGCTTCACCCATTAAAAAATAAAGCTCATCTTTTCGATCTACGATTTCAGGAGTTTGGCTAGATAGAAAGGGACGACCATCCTCTGCCAATTCTACGTATTGATCAAGTTCGTAATAGCACTGCAACTTGTTGATCAAGATCTTTTCACTAATTTCCTTATCTAAAACCATCTGGTATGTCGAAAGGGCTTGTTCATATTGGTTTTCTTGGAGATAGATATCTCCTAATATTCCCAGAAAGTATTCGGAAAGATCGCTATTTGGATAGCGATCCAAAAAGTCGACGATTTGTGTTTTCACGATTGCAAAGTCACCATCTTTCCAAAACTCCGCAATGCGGCGGATTAGAAATGCTTCTTCATCCGATTGAACTTGCGTTGATTTGACAGATTCTTTAGCTGTAGCTTGCATCGCGACGAGGCTGAATAGTGATGCACCGAGAATAAAGCAATTACGATATTTAGATTTAAACATATCCGTTTGTCCCTATCAGTTATGTTATGTAAGTCCTAACCATAATGGAAAGACGACTTCCTAGCGAAGTATTTTTTGATTATACTCACCGTCAGATATTTATCAAACACTTCGTTTTTCGCTGAGATTGTAGTCCTAAAGTACCTGTCGGGAAAGGGTGCAAAAGATGTAGAAATGGGTTTTCTAACAGATCCCTAAGGGGAGCTAATGAAATATTCTTGTTTGATGTTGGCATTGTAAAAGTCGATGAGTTCGCCCACACGCGTGAACTGCATCCCTTTTAGTTGTTCGTAGATTTGGAGAAAGGATTTTTTGTACCAGTACCATGGGGTGCACCTTATTTTGCCGATTACCCGCATAGAGGGATTGAGCATTAAAACTTGCGCTTTTTCCCGTGGCTTGCCACGAGGGGGGACTGCAAGCGGCAAGTCTCAACAGCACATCGCCCATATAGTCATTACCAGTTAGCAGCTTAAGATACACAATAAACGCTTCTAAGTTCTCTCTAACCTTCAAAAATATTCCTCTTAGACCTTTTTCATCAGCAAACTCTGTTGACTAAGAGAAAAAACCTCCTCTGCTTCTTGCAATAGTTCTTTTATATCCTCTTCAATATCTTCATTACGATCTTCATCTGTATATTTTGAAATAGAAGACTTTAACAGCGAAACTTGATGATCAAATTCATTTTTATTTTTTCTCATCAAACATAATTTAGCACGAATCATTGCACATTCTGTATAAACATCCAGACGATCATCCACATCTTCAATCATGCCACAATGCTTATCAACAATTTTTAGCATTTTTTCAATAGAATCCAAATTTTGACATTTGATTTCAAAAAGACTGATCATCAATAAGGGCCAAAGAACCTTCTCTGTTTCAGGAGTATAGCCGAGATCACTTTTGAGCGCTTCGAGAAGGTCGACTTCTTTTCCATTTGCCGTTTCCAAAGCTTTTTGGATAGGCTCCAATAGACTTAAACCAGGAAAGCTTTGTGTCATCTCAAAACATTGAGGTATACTAAAGACCCAGGCATCTCCTTTAATTTGAATAGAGCACCTTTCCCAACACGAGAAAGTTTCCACTGCAGCTCTAATATCCCTGAAGCAAAAGTTTATAAAAAGATTAATCATATCGTGATCTTTTATTTGATCTGGGGAAAACTTGGTTAGTTTATCAACGATCTCTTTTAGTTCTTCTCGTTGTTTGCATTCTAGAACCGCTTTTCCTATTAATGCCTGAGCTTTGGTGAGTAATTCAATCGGCTCTATTGTGCGATTATTAGTAGGCTCAAATACTTCTGATGAAGCACTGCTGTTAATATCTACGGATGAAATTTCACTCATCTATAACTCCTATAATTGAGGATAAGAAATTTTAACTATTCGACTCTTTTTTTTCTTCTCTTTTTTTTTCAAAAAAGGCTGTTTTAGAAAAATTAGGCAAGAGGAAAAAAACTCTCTCCTCCTTCTATTCTTTCTAAGAAAAAAATAGAAACATCAAGCAATACGGGAAGGAGGTAGAGTATACAAAAACAATCGTAGGAGAATTAAAGAGTCTTTTTGAAGCACTCCAGCCACTTATCGAGGATAATCTGCGTCTAGTCGATACCCTGCTAGATTACTCAATTGCCTTGAGAAGCCCAAAGAGGTCGCATTAAACAAGGATGTTGAGAAAGTCGGACCTTCGTCGGGGTGCCCGGACCAAAGCCCAGGACGGAACTCTCATTATAGGGAGCTAATGAAATATTCTTGTTTGATGTTGGCGTCGTAAAAGTCGATGAGTTCGTCCACACGCGTGAACTGCATCTCTTTTAGTTGTTCATAGATTTGAAGACCGCGAGCATTTTCTCCTTGCTGAAAGCAAAGGATGCCAAGGCGGAAAAGGATTTGTTTGTCTTCAGGACAAAGTTTCAAAATAGTTTCGTATTCGGTAATTTCTTCCTTATGCTTTTTTAAGTCGTGGTAGCAGGAAGCTAGCTGAGCGTGTACCCAAGGATCTTCTGGGGAGTAATGGTCGATGATTTTAAACTCTTGGATCGCTTTTTCAGCGGCGACTTCAAACTTTTCTTTGGAAGTACCTTGAGCCTTATAGAGGCGTGAAAGTGCCACGTAAGCATTGGCGAGTGAGGCATGTGCTTCAAGGTTTGTGGGTGCATTTTTTATGAGTTGAATATGTTCGCTGATCGAAACAAGGTAGAGGACCTCTTTCATTCGTTTAATATCATTTTTATGGCAGAGGTGGGTAACTTTTCGCATCACCTGGTTGAAAGAGTTCATTTTTTCAGGCAATGGGTGGAAAGTCAATTCATCTTTACTAAGGTGGGCAGCAAAGCGGTAGGCGGCATTTGCTAGGGAGAGGTGATATTCAGAACGGAGAATATTTTTAGGAAGGCCCTTTTTACAAAGGAGCATAAAAAAGTTCCTTAGCTCCAGAAATTGTTCAGGCTTTTTTGTCTGAAAATAGAAAAGGAGAATGAGGTAGGCAAAGCCGGTAAGTAGGATTGCTGCAAGAGAAAAAGCGATGAGAGACGTTTGAAACAGCAGTGTTAGGAAAAAGAAAAATGCGATGACTTCGGCTGTAAGTAATCCTAGAAAGAACAAATGAAAAAAGACATAGGAGCGAACAATTTTCTTAAACTGCTTAGTGCCGGTCGAACAGTTAGACTCCACATTTTTGTGGAATCCTTCATGGTTGAACCGCCAAAAGGTGTCACTCTTTATCTCTTTAACGCTCATCTATGTGTGCCAAAATCTACAGAAGGTCTTAGAACACATTTATCCCAACTTTCTGTATTTTGTTCAAGTACTATTTCTAACACCTGCGCAACTTTTTCAAATCGAAAGGAGCGCCTAAAGGCGCTCCTCGATAGTTTTTTTAGGTGTTATACATCATGTAATTGATGACACGTTCAGAAACACCAGCATCTCTTAGCTTATCGATCTGATAGCTGTTGAGAGTATAATGACTATTCGTTTTCTGAATGAGTCCAATAACCTTATCGTCATCAACATCAGCTTTCGATAGGTTGATTACGTCATTAACGCTGAGCTTTTCTCCATTATCAACACGTCTATAGGTCTGAGGGCTTTGCTCTTTAAGACTTTTTTGCTCTTTATTGTCGAGGTATGACCCAATGAGCCCCCCGGCAATGACGCCAGCTGCTCCCCCAATAAGAGCTCCGGTTCCACCACCTGCGAGTCCTCCAATAAGAGCTCCACTTCCGCCTCCAACAAGGACGCCCGTTCCAGTATTTGATTCACACCCTGAAATTAGAGCGACTCCTACAGCGAGGATAAGAATTGAAGATTTTGCTTTCATAATTGCCTCTTCTTAAGATAATTGCGTTGTTCCCTTTTGATCAATTGATTAAACTGACCAAAATTAATTCCTTCTAATCTGATAACTATCACATTTAATAATGAATTAGAAACGATTTTTTATCTTATATATAATTAATATCAGTGTCGATATTAATAACGAGCAACTTGCAAAGAGATAAATAGTTCGAATATCAAATTCTCCTACCATTCCTCCGAAAAGAGGGGCAAAGGCCATAGAAATTGTTGCAATAGATTGGTTGAGCCCTAGGAGCTTACCCTGCAAGTAGGGGGGAGCTTTGCTGGTGATGAGCGCTAAACAGTTTGTCCAGGAAAGCGAGGCAAAAAGAGCTCCGAAAAGGATGAAATGGACAAAAATGAGAAAGTGGGAAGTCTCAGAGGCAACAAATAGACAAACACAAGAGAGAATCAAGGTGTAAAATAGGATGGTTCCTACCCTTAAGTAGCGTATGAGAAGCCTGTTAATGAGCATATTTCCGATGCACCAGGATAGACCCACTCCAATAAAAGTCAGTGTGATGGCCAATTTGGTCCCAATAAAATGCTCAATAAGAAAAGAAGAGAGGAATTGGAGAGAAACAATCCAACCTAACATAAAAAAGAAGAATAAGGAGTAAAGATAACCAAGCTGCTCCGTCTTAAAAAGTGAAGTTAGCTCTCTTAGTTGATTTCGAAAGTAGTGCTTTTCATTTGGAGAAGAAGCATGTGTTTCGGTAAATCGCAGACGAATAATGGTGAGGTTGATGAGGGAAAAAAAGGTTAAAGCCCAGAAAGGAAGTGCTGAATTAAAAAATGCGTTTAGGTTGTCATTTGACAGAGTCCCTCCAATAACAATTGCAACGACGAAGCTGATTCCAACAACGCTGGAGACAATCCCAAAGTTTTTGGAGCGCCCTTGAGAGCCCCTTTGCATGTCTGATATTGAAGAAAGACAAATAGTCATGTTGCCAGCAAAAAAACCTGTAAATACCCGCCCAAAAAGAAGAAATAGATAGTTCATTTGAAGAATGGCTAGTCCTGTAAGAAGAAATCCCATCCCTTCCCCGATGAGCGCAAGGGTTAAGGCAAACTTTCTTCCTTTGATATCTGCAAGGTGGCCAATAAAGGGGCCAGAAAGAAATTGGGCAAAAGGAAATGAAGCGATAAGAACTGCTAGTAGTATTAAGCGGGTTGAAAGAGGATACTCAATTGGAAGCAAGGTATAAATGGGCTTTAGAACAAGGGGGGTAAAGATCGGATAGACAACTGTAAGCCCTAAGTTATCAAGAAAAAGAACCGAGAGTATTGCCCGAAAGGAGCGCCGCAGTGCAACAGTCACTTAGGTCTTATGACTCGGAACAGGTTTTTCTCGGAGGCGGTATCCAACTCCTCGGACGGTTTCAATCCAATTAAAGTTGGGACCCAGCTTTTTTCTTAGTGAAGCGATATGTACATCAATATTTCTGTCGACAATGAATACGTCGTCATTGTGAACATCATTGAGGAGCTGGTTTCGTGTCAGAACTTTTCCCTGTTGAATGAGAAGCCGTTTTAGGATTCCAAACTCTGAAAGGGTTATTGTGACAGGCGCACCATTTTTCTTTAGAAGGTAACGGGAGACATCGAGAGTAAAATCGCCAAATGAAAGAAGTTTAGGCGCTTTTTCTGGCTCTTTTCCTCTCCTAAGTATTGCTTTGATACGTGAAAAGAGAACTTTTGGAGAGAAAGGTTTGCTGACATAGTCATCGGCTCCAAGTTCGAGCCCTAAAATCATATCGAGCTCTTCGCTCTTTGCACTTAAAATAATCACGGGGATATTTTTAAGCTCTGAGTTGTTTTTAATTTTTCGACAAACATCGAAACCATTCTGTCCAGGAAGCATAATATCAACCAAAACAAGATCAGGTTTTTCTCTTTCAACAGCTCGATATCCATTCACTCCATCGACTTCAACATGGAGTTTATATCCTGAGAGATCGGCCTGAAGTTTAATCAGTGCAGCGATGTCCTCCTCATCTTCAATAAGTAATATCCTTTTTTTTGGTGCCATATGAACCTATCTCACTATTAAAAATTCCAGAATTTTGAAGTATTTTTTTTCAGAATCTGAGATTTCTTTGCACACCATACTTAATAAAGTAGGGTAAAAAGAAATCTCAGATTCTGGGAAAAAAGGCTCGACAGGATGGTGTTTAGAATAATGAGATAGGTTCATAGAGTCCTCATCAAGTGGTTTCGGCTAAGAATAGTCAATCAAAGAATTATTAGCTATACCGACTATACGTTATATCACGGAAGGGAAAGCTGTTGATCAACAACAATCAAATCAGAGGTCATTCCGTTAATCTGTTTGATTTTTTCTACGGATGTATGATGGTCGCGTGCAATTTTTTCGAGAGAATCTCCAGGTTTTACAATGTAAGACTTTCCACTTTCAGCTTCCGCAAGTTTTGTGATCCCATCTTTAATTTTTTGGATTTCGCCTAACTGGAGGTTTTGTCCTTGTATCGCCTTTTCAAACTGAGCAATTTTATCTTTGTATTGTGCTAAGGCGGTCGTTGTATCGTTAGCGTGAGAGCTAAGTTGCCGGATGTCGGTGACAATTTTATCTTGCTTTTTTGAAATCTGGTGGATCTTCTTATCTAAGTTTTGCAACTCTTGGACAAAAGAATCGAGTTTCCCTGATTTCAGCTCAGCAACCTGATGTCTCAAAGAGGCAATAGTCTGCTCTTGATCAATCAGCTTTCCCTCAATGACATGGTGCTCAATTTCGTAGGTGTTTAAATCGTGTTTGACATCTTCCACTTCGGTTCGCACTTTATGGAGGCTGAGCTCCATTTGATGTTTGTCTCCTTTAGACGATCCGACGCTGCCACATCCTGTAAAGATGAGGGCTGGAAGCAAGAGCAAGAGTTTTTTCATTTAGAGCCTTTTTTTTCAAAGATTTTAAATTCTACGCGGCGATTTTTTGCCCAAGCTTCTTGTGTGTGACCTAGGTCGCTGGGCATTTCCTTTCCAAAAGATATGGTGTAAATGTGGTTTGGATTGACACCACGCTTTATAAGAAGGTTTCTAATGGTATTTGCGCGTCTTGTCCCAAGGGCTAAATTGTATGCTTCGGAAGCCCTCTCATCGCAATGACCAGAAACAAAAATATAGGTGTCATTATTTTTCTTCATGTACTCAGCAATGTTCGCGATGTTTTTGTAATATTCTTTGGAGCGGAGGACATGTTCATCAGTATTGAAATAAAGGTTTTGATATAGGCTGGCTAGATGGGAAGCAGGTTTCACAAATTGATCGATACTTGGAATAGAGCTTCCGATAGCCCCTGGAACTTCTTTTGGCTGAGGAATGCTCGTATCAGCAAATTGCCTTCTGAGATCCTCGTCTTTTAGAGGGATATACTCTTCTTCTTGAGGTCCGTTAAATTCATCGGCTGATTCAATCATTTTGGAATCGACATCCTGCTTCCATAGCAATTGTCCCTTTCGATGGAGGTAACGCCCCATGGTTTTAGTGTCTTCCCAGACCGTGTTGGAGTTGCTTTGGCAGCTAGACGTGAGAAAGGCAATGCCGAGTGCTGCAAACAGCCAAGAATATTTTTTCATAAAGGCCCTCTAGTTGGTTCCCAAGCTGGGTAATGTTTTTTTCCAGGTCCACTTGTAATTTGCAGTGGTTCTTTTTGTTTTAAGTTAATAATATATAATTCCGAAGAAGAGTGGTCAACTGTATTATAAATAATATGGAGACTATTTGGAGCCCAAGTCGGATTTTCTTTGTGGCTTGATCCTCTTGTTAACGGAATTTCTTCTTGCGTCAGAAAGTCATATACCACGATCTGCCTAATGCCGTCAATCATAGCGCTATATGCGAGCTTTGTTCCATCAGGGGACCAGGCAGGACAAGTGTTATGACGGTAATTCTTTGTGAGGCATATAGGGTGCGTCGAAACATCTCTTCCGGGATAGGGAGTGTCAATTAAGAAAATGCGGGGAGTGCCATTTTTATCGGAGACAAAAGCGATTTTCTTTCCATCAGGGCGAAAGGTTGGTGATGCTTGCACAGACTTTGGATAGGAGAAGACTTGGATGGGTTTTCCCACGGGTCCATGATTGCGACTGAAGAGTTGAATGAATAGGTCAGCACGCCCACTTGCATCAGAGATAAAAGCAATGAGATCGCCTTTCTGTGAAAGAGTTGGAAGGAGCTGATTTCCCCGAAGGGAGAGAAAGGGATTACCACGGGGAGAATCAAAAGAAGAGATATAGATTTTTGGCTGTCCTTTTTTGTAGTTTACATACATAAATTTCCCTTTAGTAAACTCTCCTTCAGAGGAGAAAAAGACAGGGTTAATGCAATAACTACGCTCCTGTGTCACTTGCCTTGTATTTTCCCCATCATAGTCTGACTCCCAAATTTCTGAGCGCCACTCATAGCCTTGAGGAGTTTTTTCAGGGAATTGAATGGCAAAAAGAAGGCGGGTAGAAGCAATTCCCCGTTTTCCGGTGATGATTTGAGCGAGATCATCATGAAAAGTGTGGAGGATGCGTCGATCTGATGGGAGGGAACCACATAGAGAATAGGGACCAAGTGTTTTTGTCACTCCTCCTCGCTTTAGCTCAACCAGAGCCGAGAGACCTTTTCCGGTAAGCTCTAGGTCAACATGAAAGTCTGTTCCATCCCTTGCTTCAACAAAGCAACTTCCATTTCTATTGATATCCACTAGGAGAACATTTCGAAGCTCTGCTAAATATTCTTCCGAAAAAGAAGATCCCTTGAGGGGGGAAACCGAGACGGTTGATAGAAAACTCCGAGTGGATAGCGGAACAACAAGCTCTTTTTCCTCAAAAGAAAAAAGAAGACTAAGTTGCATTACAAAAAGTAAGAGTAAAGGTATGCGCGTTTTCGTTTTTCAAATCCTCACTAAAGGGGGGGAGCCTCAACTGAGGAAGGTTCAACTCCAAATACCGCCGATTTTTTTCCGACAGTGCTTGGAGAATCCGCAACTTGAGGACCTGCCCTGTATGACTCACAGTTAGCTCTAATTTTACCTCGCCAAGCTCTGGAAGTTCAAGCTTTTCTTTCAAGGCGTGGGCAAGAGAGATAAGATAATCGGTTTCCTCTTTCTTGTCAGTATGATCAATCTGTAGAGATTGAATTTGTTTCGGAAGGGAAAAAGATGTTTCCGGGGGAGCCTGTGTTTCAATCCTTGAAAGGGTCTCTTTTAGATCTTTTAAAATCTCATTTTTCTTTGAGGGTGTTGATTTCTTTGGCAAGGCTGCAGGTTTCTTCGGCG
>Ga0180433_10008631_pt1 | contig 12636 bp, 8 predicted proteins | sample SS_ome_8_FD_132980 | JGI IMG/M metagenome (GOLD analysis project Ga0180433, IMG submission 132980) | Hypersaline lake sediment archaeal communities from the Salton Sea, California, USA - SS_1_D_1 metaG | ecosystem: Environmental > Aquatic > Non-marine Saline and Alkaline > Hypersaline > Sediment... | reverse complement strand
GCACTCATATGCATTCCAATTCCTCTTATGCTAGTCAATCCACGGACAAGTTTTTTTTCACCATCAATATCTGTATTTGCAATCCTAACAATGTATCTAAAATCATCTTTTTTCTTGTCTTCTTCCTTTTTTACTTTTTCAGTCTCAGTTTTCACTGTTTTATTTTGCGAGTCTTTCTTTGCTTGAGGCAACTCTGCTTTTTCTTTGACTTGTTCTTTAGGTATTTTTTCGACTTGTGTCTTGGATTCTGGGTGCAAATCCTTAATTTTTTCATCTTTAGCTTCTTCAGGTGTTGCTCTAGGCACTTCTTCATTTGTTTTAGGTGTGTCGTCCAAGTTTCATACCTCTTTAAATCTTTAGTATAGATTACCCCTTACTGATGTAAGAGAGCATAATTACTCCCTGTTAATATGAGAAAGTATTGCCATTAATAAGGGAAGTTATATTTAAGCGTTTAGGGGGTTGCAACTTAATCTTGATGCGTAAAGATCTCTTTTAATGAAATCATTAAAAACCCCATGTTCGATACAGGGGACAATAAAAAGTTTAAATATAAGTCCATATGATGACGCATGCCAAAAATATGTTAAGTTGGTAGATTGCGTAACAGGAGCAAAACTATATGATTGGATTTAATGAATATATTGATAGGTTTAATGAATGTGTGAACAAGTATATCCCTCCAAGAAACACCTGGACTCCTGCTGACGAGGCTCTTTACAAACCAAAAGATCTTTTCCGCATTCCCTTAAAAGAGGCAGAGCAACTGCAATTTAAAGCAATTAAATTTGCGTTTAATCATCATTATGTAAATAATAGGTTCTATCAAGATTTTTGCAAGGAAAATAATACATCTCCTGATGATATCAAAACATCAGATGATCTTGTGAAAATACCTCTCATACCGGACGGTTTTTTTAAGGATTACCCTCATGGAAAAGAGTTTGCGACATGGTTGGGTAATATTCATACCGGTGATTTACCAAAGATTGAAATAAAACACCATATGCCAACATATGATCAGGTTATTGATGCTTTCAATGAAGCAGGGATGTTCGTCTCATATAGTAGTGGAACAGGCGGGCGTCATACGTTTATACCACGTGACCGACGGACTTTTTTCGCGTCTGAATACGCAATTGCAAAATCAATTATTACAATGATTTATCCATTTTGGGGACATGATGGCAGTGGATATCTATTGATGCCGAATCCTAAGAAAACCAATGTATATGCAGGGAAGGTATGTTTAGTATATTTTGATGCGATACAGAACGTGAATGTGGCGATTGACCGTGAAATCACTACTGAATTGATTCAGATGATGATGAGTGGCAGAGGCGGGCTAAAGAGTAGACTGATCAAATTATTTTCAAGACGGGCATCCCGTCAGATGGTTGATGATATTATTAAATGGCTAGAATACCATGACAAAACTAACGAAAAGATTACGTTTGTTGGCGCTCCATATATTTTGTACTTTGTAATGGAGAAGCTGAAGGCACAAGGTCGAAGTTTTGATTTTGGTGAAAGAGGTGGCGTTGCAACTGGTGGCGGTTGGAAGATTCATGAGAATGTCCGTTTATCAGTTGCAGATTTTAGAAAAGAAGTGAAAGATGTGCTAGGTATTCCAGAAAAATATTGTCTAGATTTATATGGTATGGTGGAAGGTAATGGGTGGATGGTGCAATGCCCTGAAGGACATTACCTGCATGTTCCATACTCGTACTATAAACCAATAGTTCTTGATGATGAGTTTGAACAGGTAGGTTATGGTGAATCAGGTCGTTTTGCGTTTCTTGATTCCATAGCTTCGAGCTATCCTGGATTTATTACAACAGGTGATAGAGTAAAGTTACTTGAGCATTGCCCAGTCTGCGATCGCCCTGGTCCAGTATTGGAGCCTGAGGTTAAACGTGTAGCGGGTGCAGAAATGCGAGGATGTGCTGAAGAGATGAGAACAATGATGTCTAGAGACATTGGAAGGTAAATGTATGACAAGTTTACGAGAAATGAGGGATAAGGGATATATTCCTCAAAGAACTCAGGTGAAATTGATAATGGGGGGAGTAACATCCCTTGGTAAACTGCTTATAAAAAATCCTGGCGATATCAAAAGATTGCGGCAGATGGAACCTCTTAAGGAAGGATACCTACGACCCCAAAGGGCATATGACCTTCCTAGGTATAAGAATGAAATGAAGTACTGTAATTCTGAAGAGAAATATCTCAGACCTACTCTTTATTGTAATTGTCGCGCTCCAGAAGTGATAGCCCTTGCAAATGAACTTGGCGCTTATAAAAAATCTGATCGTGAGTTTGCTGAGGCTGCTTTTCATTTTGTTAAGGAAAAACTGCCGCTTGAGATACTTCCATTTAATGAGGTTGAAGTGACATTTAGGCGAGGAACGGGAACTTGCTTTCATCTTATAACTGCTTTTATCGCTCTTTGTAGGGCAGCTGGGATAAAGGCGCGATATAAAATGTTTGCAATGAACATGATTCAGGCATGGTACAATTCAACGATAGATGTTGATCCGGTCGTAAAAAAATGGTACGATTCCATGGGATACTTCATGCTAGAGGGTGAAGGTGAAGCATACATTGATGGTAAATGGACCGTAGCTCATGTTGGTCCTAAGGCTGAACGGCAGGCAGCGGCAGGTATACCAATAACAAAATTTGGAGAGGATTCAATAGGTGTATGGTTCTTTGCTCTACCTGGAACAACAATGCGAATGGAGTCACTACCCTATGGACTTGCTGCAACGGTCGGGGTAGCTAAAAAATTAGCACCTGGATCAATGGAAAGAGTCAATGTAAGCATACAGAATCAAATTGAGATGGGGCGGAAAATAATTGAAGAAGCAGGTGGGACTGAGGCATATGATAAACAAGCTCGCAAAAAGAAAGGGCCAAAACAGCCTAAAATGGATTTAAACGGCAGAAAAGAGATTATCTTTAAGGAGTGAACCTTTGACTACCATTGATAGAGGGATGGAAGGAAGTACAGTTAAGAAAAGAAGCCGACGATATCTAATCTATCTGGTGATCTTGATGGGACTAGTGGCCCTTATGGATCAGTATTTGTCCAGTATAAAAATGACAGCCATTCCCTACATCATTAATGAATACAATATCACAGCCTCTGAATTCTCATGGTGGGAAGCGTTATACTTAATCCCAACATTTTTCATTTTTTTGCTTAATGGGCTTAATGATATCATCGGAAGAAAACTTTCTATACTTATTTTGATACTAATGATGGGTCTATCATCTCTTGCGATAGCTGTTTTCGCTTCTGGTTTCCATTTATTTATGTTTTTTTATGCCGTTGTAATCTTTGCCACGGTATCCAATATGTGGTCAATACCTGTCGTTGAGGAGTCGCCATCTGAAAAACGTGCGAAGTTTGTTTCTGTAGCATACATCCTTGGATTAATTCCTCTCCAGGCACTATTACCTCCATTCCTTATTAACACGCTTGGACTTGATTGGAGATGGATATATGGCATCATGTTTGTTTATATGATCCCTGTTATCATTCTATGGTTTTTTATGAATGAGACAAGGCGATATGAAATTATAAAAGAGGAACGTAAGCAAGGTGTAAAAAAATGCCATATTTTTGGTCTCGGTATAATTGATAAAAAAGATATTAAATATATTGTTATGTCAGCTTCCATTTGGTGTTGCTGGCTTGTTACTTCCTTTCTTTTTTATATGGCGGGTCATTATTTTATGGATATCCACAATTATTCACTCAATGAATGGTCACTTGTTTTATTAGTAACTCTTATTGCTACCATGATTGGCGGACTTGCTGGCGGTTGGTTCATGGATAGGATGGGAAGAGGTAAGGTTCTTTCGATTGGATGTGTTGGGCTCGCCGTTTCACTGAGTTTATTGGGCTTTCTTCCGAGGGAGATTCTTCCTTTTGGTGCCCCTGTTGCTGGATTTTTTATTACGTTCGTATACTCTTGGATCATCGTATATATACCAGAAATATTTCCAACAGAAAAGAGAGGCACATGTATGGGATGGACGACGACAACTGCTCGTGCATCCTACATTATTGGCCCGATAACCGTTGCTGTTTTGTTGCAATCATTCCCAAAAATGGATTGGTTCTGGATTGTTGCAGGTTTAATTATGTTAATACCTATAGCTATCGTAATGCTGTTCAAACCATATGAAACAAAAATAAAGGAATTAGAGGATATTGAAGAGAGAAGATAAAACAGATTTATTATTTTGAAATAGGAAGAATATGTATGACTAATGAGCAAATAGCCTTTCCAAAACCGGATGCAGTTTTAACAGAAAAACCTTCTATGGGAAAATATCTTAAATATCTATTATTCTTTGGACCTGGTGCAGTACTAGCTTCAATGACCATTGGTCAGGGGCAGTTGATACTTGGGCCGCATATAGGAGCATGGGCAGGATATGGATTATTGTGGCTGATAACTGTTAATGCTGCCTCCTATGTAATAACATACATAAGCTCCAGATTTACGATGCTCTCAGGTATCAGTCTAATGGATATGTTTGCCGTTAAGACAAAGAAAGGGTGGTTTAACTGGCTCTTAATTGTGATAATGCTTATTTTTATACCTACTTTCACCGCTTCGATTATTACTACTATTGGTCAATCGCTTGCATGGATTCTTGGTTTTGGTAATGAAACATATATTATATGGGGTATAGCGGCGTGTTTAATTGCTGGTTTTCTTGTAATTTTTGCAAAGTATAAGTTTCTTGAACATGTGCAGGCCTTTTTTATTGTGGTATTGGGGGCAGGTGCGGTCATATCGGCTTTATTCATTTTCCAGAAATTCAACCCTAACATTTTTGAATTGACATTGAGCTTCTTTCAAATAGGCAATGTACCGAACTATCCCGATTGGGTTCTGGCATCTAGCTCTGCTACTCCAACTCCAGTACCTCTTCTTATGCTAGGATATCTTGGAACCCTGACAGTTTCGATTATTCCACTTGTTGGTTATTTGGGTTGGGTTAAGGTTAAAAAATGGGGTGTTTTCAAGGATAAAGAGGATCCTAATGCCTTTTCAGATAAATGCTTTGATTCTTTTAGAAAAGAAGGAAAAATTACATATCTGCCAAATAATATTGATGAAGTTAAAAAATCTCGTTTACTTTTAAGGCCAATACATATTGATCTTATAGTTGCATTTATTATTGTATCGATTGTCTCTGTTGCTTATGTTGTTGCGGGTAAATTTTTGCTAGGCATTCAAGGGGATGGAAGTATTTTGTTGCCGTCGGATATGGATTTAATAAAAACGCAGGCAGTAATATTCACCCAGTTTGCTTATTGGTTGGAACCATTATTTAAAGTAAGTGTTTTCTTTGCACTTTTTGGCACTATCTATGCTGGTTTTGAAGCTGCGACTAGGATGCTTTACGAAACATCAAAACACGTTATCACTAGAGTGCATGAAGCACCATATAGAAAGTTCATGGGTTATCTATTGATCTATATTCTTGTTACAGGTATCCCATTATCTCTATTGATTTACAATGGTTTGTCGGTTATGTTGTTACTTAGCATAACGTTGCTTTTTTTAGGTGTTATTGGTGTGATTATATATGGCATAGGGGCAGTTTATATGACTCAAAAGATTCTTCCAGAGAAATACAAGTTAGGAAAGAAAGGACTACTTCTAGCCATATTATTCATTGTGCTAATGTGCATACCTGTTCTATCCCTCCTTTTATGAGTGTACTTTGGAAGCAACAGGCGATTTTTCCTACCAAAATATAAATCATATATAAAAATATTTATATTATAATAAATATATCAAACATATGCAATTTGCAATAAAGAGATTACTTCATTCTGTTATCATAGTCATTGTTCTTTTCTCATCTTTTGGAGGCAATGTATTTTCTTATGAAGGGTATATTACAACGGATATCGGAAATCTAGCATTTAAACAGGAGATTACGATTCCAATTGATACGGATATAGAAGAGGCAAAATTCCAACCAATTGATATGCGTATAGTGTTCGATAATTCTTGTTGGGCACTGAATGAAACAAAGCATTCTGTACGTGTTGGTTATGATGATGGGTCAGGGCTTACAGAACTAGATTCGCAGATCTACGATTTTGAACATAGCGATAACTCTCATATTACTGCATGTAGTCTGGTATTTCTCATACCAGAAGAAGCAAATGGCAAAGAAAGGTATTATGTTTTGTATGATGGTTCTGAAACATCTGCGCCAGAATATGTTGATCATTTGTACTTTGAAGATTCCCATTATTTCTATGAACCTATCTCGGGACAAGTAATTGATTTCGATTATTATAAGATTTTCCAGGATGAATATATCGTCTATGGGATATTGCAGAAGGGAGAAATACTGGGAAACGGGGTATCAAATAGCCTTGCTAGACTCAAACCAGAACAAACAGAATTTGAAACAACTACTATGGATCAACTTATACCGTTCTATATGAGCTACAGTACGGATGGGGAACCAGATTGGGCCGGATCGGCATGGGCTAAAACAGTATCAAAGTCTATACTAGTAGATGGAAATCTTATGCTTAGGTTTAAGATTGAAGGTGTTTCCCCAGATGGTACAGTAAAAACCGATAATATCTATACATATTATTACTGCCCTACATCAGTCAAACGTATGGATGTAAATGTTTATCATGAGGTACTTGAAACAACTGAAATAAAAGGAGATAAGCAAAGGGATCCAGGCTATGCAGCTTTATCGACTTTTAAAGCCAGAAGTGCAACAATTGAGAAGATGAATATTGGAGATATTCTTCCATCACTCCACTTTTATGCTGAGGATGAAAGTATTAAGGAATATTCGATTCCATCTGACCCTAACACCGAAAAAGCAGAATGGATTCTATCGTCAACAGATGATGCAAATGTAGGTGTCAAAGCATGGTTATGCATGGATGATCCTTCAACTGGAAAAGCACATGGTTTGGTTTTTGAGTCAAATACTGGTTTTTTAGAAGGGAAAGGGGATGGACTGCAGGTTAAGGCATCGACTAAGCAGCACGTAAAACTTCCAGGTCTTGAGGCTGATACTGGAGATGTTTTTGCCACAAGAAATTCGTATGAGGGGGGAAAACATGATACATCTTTACCAAAGGGGATGAATATTGCATTTAATATTGAGGCTATTACGTTTCAGACTGAGGGATATGAAGCAGTAGATAAGGAATCTGAGATTTACCAAAAGTTGATTGTAGAAAGGCCAATAAATAGAGGGAATGAGACCACCAAAGAGGAAGAAGAAACGGAGAAATATTCCTTGACCACATATGTGCATCTTGCCCCATCATTTCCGCTTGGATCCATGCTTTCGGCAGTCGTAGGTAAAAACTTTTCTTATGTAAGTGCAGAGCTATACAAGGATAACAGTTTTGCATCCTCAGGATCTATTGGTAGGTTGGCACTTGCAAACATGGATCTTGATTTTGAAGGCAAAAACTTAATTCAAACAGTGAAGGCGGTTCTTGGATTATTTGATTGGAAGAATGCTTCTTTATTCAAAAAAATTAGTTTTCCAGGTTTGGAAGCTGGAAGATACCTTATAAAAATATACAAAGAAAACCCACTCTTTGGAAAGGAGAGACAGTATGTTGGATTTGGAGTAGTTGAGTTGGAAGAAGACTCTTCCACTCACATATATTGTAGACCTGAAGGGAAATTGCGAGTATCTGTTGTTGATCAGGATTCCAATGGAGTTGAAAATGTAAGATTCTCCTTATTACGGGATGATGTGATTATAGAGGGGGCGTTATCTGATAAGAATGGAAGTGTTATGCTCAGTGCACCGTGTTATCCACGTATTCCGTATACATTACACATTGTCTATCAAGGTTTCTTGGTTAAAGAAAAAAAAATTGATTTGGGTTTAACACGCCGTTTATTTACGCTGAAGGAATCGTTTGATATGTCATTGCATCAACTTGAACTGAATGTAAAAGATGCATTGGGACTTCCTCCAGATGTTGACATAAGTCCAATGCTTACAAGTGATGAAATGGTTGATCAGATATCCATATCTGCAGAGAAAATTAGTGATGGTAATTATCAATTTACTGATCTCTATCCTGCAGATTATACTCTTAAGATGAGTTACAAATCTTTTATTCTTGAAGAAGACGTTAACATTAACAAAGATAAAACACTCAGTCTATCTTTTCCAGCAGAATTTACTGTTGATTTAGATTTTATGAATTCCTACGGAATGCCAATTGAAAATGGAAAAATCACTCTGAAAAGGTCAGGTAAGGGGCCTGAAGCAGAGATTGAAAGTAATGGGGAAGCAACAGTTTCCGTTCCACCGGGAGAATATGAGCTGCGGGTTTCTACAGGTAATGAAGAGATAGCCAAGCAAAATATTGATGTAAAGGGTGATAAATCTATTAGCATTGTAACTACACAGGAATCGTCTCTCCACACGATGGTAACAATTCTTGGTATTCTGCTTGCTGTCTGTTCAATTATACTTTTCCTTTGGAAGAAGAATATTCACTTAAGTATAACTCTCATTGCAATTGCTCTTATTCTGATTGCCATAGTATCACCATGGTGGGCTTTAAGTGGAGATACTGGTTCGATATCAACGACTACAAAAACAATTTTGGTTCCATCCAACATTGTTACACTAACGTCGTCACAATCAGTTCTTGGTGGTGAGATTAGTTTTGCTCCACCAGAACTTAGTATGGTCCTTGAGCTATTAGCTATGCTGTTAGTTGTAGTATGTGTTATTGCTGTCATTTGTATACTTATTAAAGATAGGTTTAGAAAAATCTCAAAGATATTGTCGATCGTAAGCATTGTGCTATTGATTGTTGTTGTTTTGCTTTTCTTTGTTGCAATGTCGCAAGTAACCGATATTGGAGTAGGAAGCTTTTCAGGCAGTGGCGATTTAGACATATCCATTCCAGGATTACAAGAAAATGCTGTTGTAACTTGTAGTTGGGGTCCAGGTATCGGGTTTTACTTCGGCATCTTAGCTATTATGGCAATGATTGCTCTTCCCTCATTAAAATTAGTTAGTAAGTTAGGGGAAAAAATACAAAAAACATCATAGAAAAATGTTACTTGAATTAAAACTCACATTTTTATGGCGCATAAAATAGTGCAAGGTTCTGTTTACATATTGTTAATTACAAATATTTATATTTATCCAATTGATTAGAAATATTACGGGGTAAAAAAATATGAAAAAATTTTTAACTTTAATCATGGTAGGAATCTTAGTTTTTAGTGGACTTGGAGCAGTTGCTATAAATGATGACAAGAGTTACGATTTAAAAATTGAGAATGAGTTAGTTATAATCTCGAAACCCATCATCAAAGACATAGGTCAATACCTAACAGTCAATATAGAGGAATCAACATCTTCTTTGTTGCATGCAGGAAAACCTGTGCTACCAGTTATAACAAAAGTTTTTACATTTCCATCTGGATCAAGAGTTATTAGTGTTGATGTGTGTTTTTCTGAGGTAAAGGAAAAGTTGCTACTAAGGGAAGTGCAACCTGGTTCTAGGCCAGTTACATCGATTGCTAAGATGCAAGTAGACAGTGAACTGATAAAAGATACTACGATATATGATAGTCCAGAATTGTATCCGCCTAGTAGCTTTAGTTACACCATTACAGCTGGCTTATGTGGTGAAGAACACGTTATTCTTCTTGCGGTGCAATGTTATCCTATAAGATATTCACCTGCACAAAACATGATATATTATAGCAAAACCTTTGACATCAACATAATCTATGAAGAACCTTCAAGTCCGATTATATCTCCTGATGAATATGATCTTGTGATTATTGCTCCTAAAACATTTTCAGATACATTACAACCTTTGGTTGACCATAAGAATAGCTGCGGCATAGACACTTTGCTGAAAAGTGTGGAGGATATTTATAGAGAATATGATGGTAGAGACAAGCCAGAGCAAATAAAATATTTCATCAAAGATGCTTTTGAAACGTGGGGTATCAAATATGTACTTATTGTTGGCGGCATGAAAGGACAACGATTTGATTGGTATGTTCCTGTTAGATACTCTCTTTTAAATGATGGCTATGAATCTAGTTTTATTAGCGATCTTTACTATGCAGATCTCTACAAATTCGTAGAAAACAAAACTGTTTTTGATGATTGGGATTCCAATGGTAATGGTATATTTGCAGAGTGGAACGAGCAGGGAAAGGATATGCTTGATTTAAATCCTGATGTTTACTTAGGCAGATTACCCTGCAGATATGATTTTGAAGTTAAGATAATGGTTGATAAAATAATCAACTATGAAAACACGGTTTCTGGAAAGGATTGGTTCAACAAGATGGTGGTTGTTGGCGGAGATTCTGCACCAGGTGATAAGTTTTACGAAGGTGAAGAAGAAAACAAAAAAGCATTAGAATATATGGGGGGTTTTGAAGGAATAAAACTATGGACTTCTGATGGGAATTTCAATGATGTTTCTGATGTAGCAAATGCGATAAGTGACGGCTGTGGATTTCTTTTCTTTGATGGTCATGGCAACCCTTCTACTTGGAGTACTCATCCACCAGATGATAAAAAAACATGGATTACTGGGCTAAATAACTATGACATGCCAAAGTTAAAAAATGGCGAAAAACTTCCGGTTGCAGTGGTTGGCGCTTGCCATAACGGTCAGTTCAATGTAAGTTTAATGAATATCTTAAAAGGCGTTTTAGAAGAGGGTCTCGATTATTTTGGTAGGTCACCACTGGGTAGCTTTTGGTATAATGAATGGGTTCCAGAATGCTGGGCTTGGCGTATGGCTAGTAAGATGGATGGCGGTGCTATTGCTATTATGGCATACACCGGACTTGATTGGTTTGCAGTGGGAGATTACGATAACGATAGCATTCCTGACTGCACCCAGTATTTTGCAGGATATGCCAATACACACTTTTTCAAAAACTATGGTATGAACAACATTACTATACTTGGTAAAGCGCATACTCAAACATTGATAGACTATATCAGTGAGTTACCTATAGATTGGAATTTTGAGATAGATTGGGAAAAACCATATGACTCATCAACTCTGATGGATTGCAAAACTATCCAAGAATTTACTCTTATGGGTGATCCAAGTTTGAAAATAGGTGGTTATTAAACATAAAAATCCCTTTTTCCTTAATCTTCTTGTGCATATTTACCTTTGATGGTAATGGGAATTTGACGTGCAATCACCAAATTTTATGTGTTTTTGTATAAAATAATAAAAATTTATGTAATACCAATGTTATTCGCTAAATTAGCTGGGGGAGATCATGAAAGATACAAAAGGAATAGCAATCAGATTAGACAAAGAACTTTACAACAAAATTGAGAATCATGAGATGTCAAGAAATAACCTTGTACAGGCGGCTATTGTGCAATTTTTAGACGATACTGCTAAGGATTATGATTTAAAAAACGAAGATAGTATATCAGATGAGGTCTACAGTGAGGTATATAATACTCTTTATAACAGCGAAATGCTGCCACTTAAACAAAAGATTCAGTCTCAGGAGAAAATAATAAATCTATTGGAAAAACAATTAAACGAAGTTAGAAGTGATAAATTATTCTTACAGAATCAATTACAGTTGCAGACTGAGTTGATGGAATCAAATATGCCCTTGCTGGCATGTATTAAGAGAAAGTTGTCAAAATAAAGCTACTAATTGAGCCAAAGTTCTCTATCTCTAAGTTAAAATGTTCACATGTATTTTTCAAGAATGGGTAGAATTTCAACTAAATCGTTTCCCTCTACCACAACGTCAGCTTTCTGTCTTATACAATCGTCCTCCGGATTAAATGCTATACCAAGGCCACAAGTCTCAAGCATGGGAATATCAAAACAGGAGTTACCTACCGCAGCAATTCTTTCAAGAGGGATGCCCAGTTGAATAGAGAGTTTACTGACCGCCTTGTCTTTATACATTAGTCTAACACCAATTATACCCTCACCACTGAGACGCCCGTTGTTATCGGTTTTTATGCCATTGGCAAAGGCATAGTCAATACCGAGTTCTTCTGCCATTCGTTCTGCAAGAATATCAAGACCAGCACTTACAATGGCTGTCTTAACATTGTGTTTTTTAATCTTATTTATACATTTTTCTGCTCCATTCATAAGTGGAACATTTGATAAAATTTTGACGAGTTTGTCTCTAGTAACTAATTTTCCGTTTTCTCGCCAGAGGGAAACATCTCGTTTTATGAATTCTGCATCATCTATCGTTCCCTTAAGGTATTTATTTACAGACCTTTCATTAGAGCTTCCAAAATAATTATGGATATATTTCCAGGAACTTATAGTATCAGCTATTACACCATCCATGTCAAAAATGACAAGTTCTAGATTATCATCCACGGTGGTTTTGATTTTATTCGGCTCTCTTGTATTTTGATAACAGTAATACTTGCATATCTTTCGATCCATTTAAGGAGGATTATATGATGTCCCATATAATAATTTTTACAATTTAGTATGTGACATAAGTTGTTGGAAATTATGATAATCATGAAATATCTTGTTCATCAATTAATCGAATCAAACACGTGTCCCATTATTTTTGTCGCATACTAATT
>Ga0180433_10008630_pt1 | contig 12637 bp, 8 predicted proteins | sample SS_ome_8_FD_132980 | JGI IMG/M metagenome (GOLD analysis project Ga0180433, IMG submission 132980) | Hypersaline lake sediment archaeal communities from the Salton Sea, California, USA - SS_1_D_1 metaG | ecosystem: Environmental > Aquatic > Non-marine Saline and Alkaline > Hypersaline > Sediment... | reverse complement strand
TTTCATGGCTGCAGTATTCTTCATTTGAGATAGCTCCTTCTACTTTTTTAGATTTGGTGCTAACCGACACCATCAACTCTTATTGTAGCCGGAGCTGTCTCTCTTAGTTATTCCATATACTAACAGTCAGAAAGGTTTAATATCTACTAGAGTCTGTGTTGAACTACTATTGAGGCTGCGGAAAGAGGCCAAGAACTGGTGAGAGATTGGCGTGCTCCCTCCAGCGGTGAAGTCTGGTAGAGGAAAGAAGGTCAAGCCTAGCGTGGGGTCTCAGGAGATTATACAGAGCTTGCCAGTCATGTTCTGCCGGGTAGGTTAGCCTAATTCGGGGCATGGCCACACGATGTACCGGTTAACAAGTATCAGCCGAAACTCCATGCAAGTTAGAGGTAATAGTGGACGGTGACTGAGCATAACACCGTTGAAGCTTCTTAGCCCTGATTGGCCTTTGAGCCTAGCCCTGATTACCTCCAACGGTATCTGTTCATCAAGTGGCAGATAGCTGTAGTAGATGGTGGCTATGGCACTAGGGGATACCCCCGGAGGACGTGGAGGTAAACTAGGGAACCCAGACTCAACACGGAGCACTACCCCAATAGCGGGGGCTGACATATAGTAAGTAGGGTAGGTTGCAGCGCAATACAACAGCATTACATCACCTGCATCGACGCCTAAGTTAGAAATCGTAGTTGCCCAGAGCGGATAGTGGCCGCAATCTACCGGGTCCATCGTTGTCGCTTCATTTGCAAAAACTGCTCTGAAGTATTTCAGTGATTGCATGGATAAAGTCATCACCTACTTCCGTGCATAAATAGGCTTTATATCAGCAATCCCGTATTCAGCATCGAGTCTCTGTCCCGACTTGTCAAAAGCCCTTGCTAGTCTCCATAGCTATACTGTAGCATATCTTTCGCTTGCCATAGGGGTTTCCTTATGGGCACTATTAGTTTATCATCTCGGTTACCTCAAGTGCTATCTCGTGTAATTCTTTGATACTATAGTATAATGGCAATGTAAATGCTTAGGAATGAGATAGATTTGGTAGAAGCAGCAAAGTCGGGCAGCTTTAAAGCACTTAGGAGCTATCTTGATGCAGTCCAGAAGACTTTATCTGGCGGTTACGCCAGCGAAGGTTCCCATTATCCTACGCTAAAAGCTCTTCTGGAGTCGCTTGGTGACGGAATCGTTGCTACCAGTCTGCCCAGCCGTATCGAATGTGGCGCACCCGACTTTATTGTCACCAAGGGCTCAGCCACCATAGGGTACGTTGAAGCCAAAGACATCGGCAAGAGCCTTGACGAAGCTGAAAAGACAGAGCAGCTAAAGCGGTATCTACCGTCTTTGAGTAACCTTATCCTGACCGATTATCTTAATTTTCGCTGGTACGTGAACGGAGAGCGTCGCCTTGTGGCTCGGCTGGGCACATTAACCGCAGAATGCAAAATCAAACGCAACAGCGCCGGCGTTCAAGCCGTAGCAGAGCTTTTACGTAGCTTTCTCAGCCATAAAGCTAAAGCTGTCGGCACTCCAAGAGAACTGGCGGTGCGCATGGCCCGGCAGGCGCACTTGATTCGGAATCTAATAATTAATGCCTTTGTAAAAGAACCAGAAGGTGGCAACCTGCATAGTCAGCTTGTCGCTTTTCGCGACAATCTCATCCCCAACCTGTCAGTTGATTATTTTGCCGATATGTATGCTCAGACCATCGCCTATGGACTGTTTGCCGCTCGCTGCATATCCAACAATGGCACTTCCTTTACCCGTCTCGGTGCTGCCCAAAATCTGCCTAAAACAAACCCATTTCTCAGGAAGTTGTTCCAATATATCGCCGGCTACGACCTTGATGACCGCATCGCCTGGCTGGTGGACGATCTAGCACAATTGCTAGCACAAGCGGATATGGAGGCGGTCTTGAAGGACTTCGGCAAACGTACAGCCAAAGAAGACCCAGTAGTACATTTCTACGAGACTTTTCTCAAAGAGTATGACCCCAGAATACGTGAGATGCGCGGCGTCTACTACAGTCCTGAGCCGGCGGTCTCCTACATCGTGCAGTCCATTGACTATCTGCTTAAAACTCGCTTCAACAAGCCTGAAGGGCTGGCTGACGAAAACACGCTCTTCCTCGACCCGGCGGTAGGCACAGCAACATTCCTCTACATGCTGATAAGTGAGATACACCAGGCTTTCGTCAATAAAGGTCAGCAGGGCTTGTGGAATAACTATGTGGTGGGGAAGCTACTGCCCCGCATCTTTGGCTTCGAACTGCTCATGGCTCCTTACACTGTTGCCCACCTCAAGCTGGGGATCTTATTGCAGGAGACTGGCTACCAGTTCCAGAGCGACCAGCGCCTGGGCATCTATCTCACCAATACCCTTGAAGAAGCCGTGAAGCGCGCCGATACGCTCTTTGCTCGCTGGATAACCGAGGAAGCCAACGCCGCTGCTGAAATCAAGAAAGAGAAGCCAATCATGGTAGTGCTGGGAAATCCACCCTACTCGGGTATTTCGGCCAACGCCAGTATCCGCATTGTGACTGACCCAAGGACAGGTAAACAAAAGCAGGAGCTGACTTGGGTAGGCAAATTGATTGAAGACTATAAAGTGATAGACGGTCAACCATTGGGCGAACGCAAACATTGGTTGCAAGACGACTATGTCAAATTCATCCGTTTCGGGCAGTGGCGGATAGAAGAGACGGGTAACGGTATTCTGGCCTTTATCACTAACCACGGCTACATTGATAACCCCACCTTCCGTGGCATGCGCCAATCTTTGATGAATACCTTTACCGATATCTACATCCTGAACCTTCACGGCAATGTGAAGAAAAGAGAGTCTTGTCCGGACGGGAGCAAAGATGAAAACGTGTTTGATATTCAGCAAGGTATAGCCATCAGCATTCTAATTAAAGAAACGGGTAAAAATCATCCGGCAGAAGTGCATTATGCTGACTTATGGGGACTTCGGGAGAGTAAATATCGAACCCTATTTGAGACAGATATAAAGGAAACAGAGTGGGCAGAACTCGCTCCTACATCGCCCTTTTACTTCTTTAGTCCCTATGAAGCGAAACTCGTACCTGAATATGAGAGGGGGTGGAAAGTCACAGATATATTCCCAATCAACAGTACCGGCATTGTTACCGCACGGGATAACATCGTAATAGAATTTGATAACCAGACACTTGTTGAACGAATAACTGAATTTGCAGACCCCTCCCTAACTGATGATGATTTGCGCCATAAGTATTTTAGAGGCAAACCAGAAGGTAAGTATTTGCCTGGTGATACACGTGGCTGGAAATTACCCGAGGCTAGGAAAAAGTTGCGAAGCGAAAAGAACCTTTCCGCGTTTCTAAAACCTTTACTCTACCGCCCATTTGATATTCGTCAAGTTTTCTATACCAGCTATATGGTAGATTGGTCCCGTCCCGAAGTTATGCGCCACATGACGGGGGGAGAGAATTTAGGGCTGATTTCGGCAAGGAGTAACAAATCTCTAGAGATGGATCATTTCTTTTGCTCGTGCCATATTATAGAGACGAAATGTGGTGAATCCACGACACAATCTTGCCTATTTCCCTTGTATATATATAGTATTGGCGAGATGCAGTTTGGGGAATTGCATCGCCGTCCCAACCTCAATCCGGAGTTCACCAAGCTTGCTGAGGACAAGCTCGGGCTGAAATTCATTGCAAACGGTAAAGGAAACCTTGAGCAAACATTCGGACCGGAAGATATCTTCAGCTACGTTTATGCTGTATTTCACTCACCCGCTTACCGCACCCGCTACGCCGAGTTACTCAAGATGGACTTCCCCCGTTTGCCACTTACCTCTGACAAAGGACTTTTCAAGTCGCTGGTCGCAAAAGGTGAAGAGCTGGTATTCCTGCACCTCGTGGAGTCGCCCAAGCTCAATAACTTCATCACCAGATATCCCATTGGCGGCTCCAACACCGTGGAAAAAGTAATCTACGATGGAGACAATAGCCAGCGAGTCTATATCAACAAGACCCAGTACTTCGAGGGTGTGCCGCCTAAGGTCTGGGAATTCCACATTGGCGGTTACCAGGTAGCTCATAAATGGCTCAAAGACCGCAAGGGCAGGACACTTACTTATGATGAGTTGACCCACTATCAGAAGGTCGTCGTGGCGCTCAAAGAGACCATTCGCCTCATGGCAGAGATAGACAGGTTGATACCAGCATGGCCGATTGAGTGACATTAATTGATATCGGATTTGGAGATTTATTTGGGATGGCAATAGAAGCACAAATCCAGTTACCAGAAAAGTGGGTGAATCCTGAGATACTGAACTGGGCAAGAACCCGTATGGCACTCCGGCCAGAGCAAGTGGAATCCCTGGCAGGAGTATCTACCGAGCGGATCATTGAATGGGAAAGGGCAAAATCAGCACCATCCTTATCTGATCTTCAGAGTTTGGCTGAAATATATGATTGTCCGGTAGGTTACTTCTTTCTGGATTCTCCCCCTGAGGAGAAACAACCCCTAGATTTTAGAGGTCTTATTGCTGAGAAAATCGGAGTCTTAAGCTATGAAACACATATCCATTTGAACGAGTTTCTCAATCTAACAAATTACCTTACCTCTTTAATAGAAGACCTTAAATTGCCACATGAGGTCAACATTGATACGGTCAATATAGATGAGCCTGTAGAATTAGTTGCGCGGAGAGAACGAGAGCGATTCGGTTTCACTCCGGAGATTAGGGAACGCTGGATAACAGCAAATGAAGCCTTTGACTTCTGGAGAGAAGCGATTGAGTCGAGAGGCGTATTCGTCATCACCCTGAAGCTTAAGGCTAGTGAAGTAAGAGGAGCTTCTAGATGGGACTCGCCGCACATACCAGCCATCCTTGTAAACCGCATAGATATGGAAGCATCCACAGGTCGCACTTTCACACTTCTACACGAGTGGGCACATTTATTAACAAAACACTCGGGATTGGTATGCGACTTTCGTGGCCAAGCCAAAGCCGCTAATATTGAACGTTTTGCTAACCAGTTTGCCGCTGAGATATTAGTTCCCAAAAAAGAATTCGAGATTTATCTTAAGCAGATAGGCTTATTCACAAGGCGTTCTCGTTGGGCAGATCTTACCATTGATAAAATCCGAAATGACTTCAAAGTCAGCCGAGACGTTATTGCCATTTTACTGGAAGAAATGAAATTTGCTCCTAGCGGATTTTATCGAGATAAGCGTGCTTCATGGGATCTGCGAAAGCCTTTCTTCAAAGTTCTTCCAGGTGCACGCGGCAGAGGTAGAACAAAAGCTGTGCGCAGGCTACTGGAAATAGGTCGACCAACTGCAAACCTCATGGCGATCGCCTATGAAAAGGGAGCAATATCAAAGCTAGACTTAGCCGAAGTTCTCAACATGAAAGTGGAACAGGCTGAAAGGTTCGTGTCGTGGGTGCGAGAGAATCCCAAAGGTCACGAAGGAATATAGTTAATTACCCTAGCATCTTCTGTTGCGATTCATCTGCGTTAATTGACTTACGAGATGCTGGTTTACTGCGTAAGCTGAGAACTTTGGTGCAAAGAGGAAGAATCAAAATACCCGAAGGAGTTTATAAAGAACTTCAGCAGCAGACCGACCAGCTAGCAAAAACAATCGAGCAATGGAAAAGGAAATACTCGTTTTCCGTTAATTTAGATACCAAAGCGTTAGAACTATTACCAGGGATAGAGCGAAAATATGGGCCGCAATTCAATGTTGGTGGCAAAACTTACGCTGGATTTTGGAAAAGCCCTAGTGGCAGGAGGTCCGCAGATTCTCAGGTTGTAGCTCTGTCGAAGATCCATGAATGGACCGCAATATCGAATGATAACTCAATCAATGGAGCATGTATGTTAGAAAATGTAGAGTGCCGTAGATGGGAGGAAATTGGTAGACTATTGAAGCCTGAACAACATCGCCTGCCTGGATTATGAACCATTTCGTAATTAGGTTTGCAGATTAATTCTCAAACTATACCTTCCGTCAGGTTGTTTAATCGATATTAGTGGCACAGGCTATACACCATGGTCACTAGTAAGGGTCATCTCTAACCCTCAACAATCTCTGGTGGGAAGCAGGAAATACGCTTACAGTCTCTTATACTCATAGTCTTCCTGAAAGGATATGAAGACTCAAGAAAGATGTATCGAGCATCAGGCTTGAATGGTTGCCCGTCAGTGCCATACTCGACAAGAAGATGCGGTCCTGGATGATGAGAATCACCTATTTCATCAAGTGCAATAATTCGGTCATATGGAATTATTCGTAATTCAGTTGCCTCAGCTCTATTTGGCTCAGGAATGTTATTGATCCAATAGTCATGATATCTTTGCTGGCGATTGTCGGTATCCCACCATCGCTCCTCCAGTCCATGCACATCAGGGTATGATGGAACACCATCATCGTATTTTGATAAAAAATCATATTCTTTGTTTTCCCAATTTACATAAGCATAGTATCTCCTATAGACAAATGCTAGGTGATCTGGTGGGTCGTGAAAATGGAAGTACCAATATCTCCAACGAGGCGATTTTATAAATTCGGCAACCGAGTCAATATAAGGATAAGTCTCATCCCGCGGGTCCCTGATTAAGACTCGTGTATATCCAAGTTGGTCAATCTCACCAAGCACATTAGTTAATTTCTTTTTGAGTGCTAGCCTAGCTCTGATCTCAGTCTTCAATGATCTACGCCTAACTTGAAGAGAGATGTTAAAATACGCAAAAAGGAGATGGTCGTTTTTAGCTGAGTAAAGCTGATCCTCCACCTCGGCTTTGCCCCAAATGTAGAATTCCTCAACACCGTGTTTGATAACCTCCTCCCTAAAAGCATCGCGTGCGGCTTTGGAGAAGTCGCAAGCAGCAACGAGCATATAGCCGTAGGGTTTCTCGATGAGACCAGAGAGATTGGCCGAAACAATTCTTCTTATTCTAGCTGGATTTATTTGGCGTTCCCTTTTGCATTGAATAATCCATAAACGGTCTTGTACTTCAATAGCTCTAACGGGAATAGGCTCGGTGTCTGAAACTTCATCCTCATAAATAACTTCTGCCGATTGAATCCTTTCGATGGCTCGGATATCCATTCCTTCATCCGAGCCCGTGCGCCCCGTTGCTTCAAGAGATCTCCACTGTCTGAAGTCATAGATAAGCTGTCTGGTAAGATCCTCAAATCTGTGGGGCTCCAAATCCTCAAAATGCAGGGGGTTTAATGTCCTAGTTGGCTGTGGCATGGTTATGATTGCCTCCCCGAATTGCCTGTTAGCAAATTATACAGCGCTTTTATGCTACATCAATAGCTATTGGTCGTCAAGGACAACCAATTGCCACTTGTCTGATGTAGGAAGTCCATTAAACTTAGTAATAACAATGAGCCAATTTGTTTGGTATTACCAATTCTCAGAGACGAACAACGTGGTTCTGACAATCAGAAGAGGGCGCTACTGCTCCTGGGAAAAAATGGACGTGGGCGCAGTAAGCGTATGATTGACTTCGAAAGACCGCAATAATAAGATTGTAATTGTGAGCAGAGCTCAGTTGCCGGTGGATCCCGGCATAAACTTGGGAGACTTTGGGGTGGACGCCTCTTTGCGGCAGCGAGGTTTCGTGATTGCAGCCCGCGGCGACTATGCACAAACCATTGCTCCAGCGAACATGCAACCGATTAAAATGTTGAGTAATGGAGCATGCATGCCTGATTGGAATAATGACTTTTACAGAAGTATGTCCAAGATATCACAGCGCAAGATCTTTAGATTCCTGCTGGCTCATCCGCAGGGCATTTCAGAAGTGGATCTCTCCAATGAACTCCGACAAGAAAGCACCACCATACACAAGAGGATTCAGTACTTTGAGAAGGCTGGAGTTATCCGAAAGTGTGACAAGAATCAATGGTGTTTGTCCCAGGCAATTGACAACTTCGGCTCGACATACGAACGTTACGTGAAATCCGTTTTTGAGAGGGAATTTCGTTGGTCTGCTGAATGGGGTATAAAACTCGAGGATTTCAAAGACGGAGACTTTGATGTTCTCGCGACAATTGCATCCACGCTCTGCTATGTGGAATGTAAAACTTCCCGGCCAGAAGATGTAAACGACACACAGCTCAGGTTTTTCTTGCAGCGCAGCCAAGACTTAGCTCCCGAGATCTCCATCCTCCTCATAGACACAGAAGATTCGTTAGAGAAGCCTCTTGAACAACTGGAGAATATTATGACGAGGATTATGCAGAAAGAAAGATCTCAACCGAGCTGGAAGCCAGAGAAGCCATTCTTCACAGAACCCGCCAGATTTACCGGAGTTTATTTCGGTTGTCGCAGAATACTAGTAACCAATGCCAAGCCAAACGTCGTGCACAACCTGCGATTGTGCCTGCGATTTTACTGGACATGGCTGAAGTTCCAATCCTTTTTGGGTGGCCCCCAATACAATTACATCACGGAAGAGGTGTTTCCGTTCGGCCTCTAAGATATTTCCACGCATCAACATCGCGCTATTCAGAAGAGCTTAAGAAGTCAGGTCGTTTCCTTACGGAGTACGCGCGCCTTTTTGTTGCGAGAATGGACCAGTGAGTCGACTCCGATTCTACCTGTGGAGGCATTACCCTTACTTTTCAGATTTTTCTATTCCCAACTAACTGAGCACACAACAATCCATCGTTTTGTTGACTACAAAATGTTCTGCTAGAGATTGACATCCACTATCATCCGTCATCATCTCATCTTCCATATTGTAGTAATACGAATGCCTGTGGAGGATAGAGGATGGAGGATGCTTCCTCTGATCTAGCTTTGTTTTCTTCGTAGCCTTGTGGAACTGAATAGAAATGATCTCATGGAGGATGGAGGACATTTGGTGAAGGATAGAGGATGGAGGATGGATGACACTTCATGGATGAGGGGGGACATTTCATTTGTCCAGCTTGGTTTTCTACGTGACTCATTGGTCAATTTCATGTAACGCTTATGGACGACAGACGACAGTTTATGAACGACGGTTCATGGATGATGAACAACAACTATGGAGACGGTTATGGATGGTGGACGACAGTTTATGGACGATGGAGGATGATGAATGGTGGTGAATGCCAATCCCTAGCAGAACATTTTGCAGTCAACAAAACGATGAATTGTGCAGTCGCTTGTCTCGGTCAATGCAAGACGAGGAACTAAACAGAATGGCGGAATGTTACATCCCCTCTCTCAACATTTGATAGACTGCGCCGTTAGCTTTATACTATCAGTGGAGTCACAAATGACCAAAATCCTGATTGTTGAAGATGACCGCAACCTTTTAGATACTCTCAAATATAATCTTCGTAAAGAGGGCTACAATGCGGTCATTGCGGTTGACGGCGCTGAGGCGCTGGATGTCGCCCGCCGGGAAAAGCCCGACCTCATCGTCCTTGATATAATGCTCCCCAAGCTGAGCGGCTTTGAGGTCTGTCGCATCCTAAGAAAAGAGATGACCATCCCTATCCTGATGCTTACTGCCAAGGATGAAGAGGTTGACAAGATAGTCGGGCTTGAAATTGGGGCCGACGATTATATGACCAAGCCTTTCAGTATGAGAGAGTTACTGGCTCGCTTAGGGGCCATGCTTCGCCGAGCTGAGATGGCGGTTCAGCCAGCCGGGGGTGAAAAAGTGCTGAGAATTGACGACCTAGAAATTGATATTGCCCGACATCAGGCTTTCTTGCGAGGAACGGCACTGGAGCTCTCGCCAAAAGAGTTTGACCTGTTGGCCTTTCTGGCTAAAAACAAAGGGTTTGTCTTTAGCCGGGAGCAGCTTTTAGATAAACTGTGGGGATATGATTACGCTGGCGATACTCGAACTGTTGATGTCCATATCCGCTGGCTCCGACAAAAAATAGAAAGCGATCCAGCAAAGCCCAAGCGCCTGATGACTGTCAGGGGCACAGGTTATAAACTGGAAGGCTAAAAATGTTCCGCAGCATTCAATGGCGCATAACTGTTTCCTTCATCTTAGTGGTACTCATCATTATGGGTATTCTCGGTTTCTATCTGGTGAACTCCACCCGTAATTCTCAGCTTGACAGCCTGCGCTCTCAACTGGAGAACGAGGCCAGAATTACTGCTGAAGCCTGCCTGCCTGGTTTTTGGGGCCCGGATGAGCTGAGCAACCTCGACGCCCTGGCTAAGAAACTGGGGGCAGAAATTGAAACCAGAGTCACCATCATCGACCTCGACGGCACCGTGTTAGGCGATTCCGAAGAAGACCCTTCTGCTATGGAAAATCATGCCAACCGCCCCGAAATTGTGGACGCCCTGGCGACAGGCATTGGAGAGAGCACCCGCTACAGTACCACCCTGGGGCAAAAGATGATGTACGTGGCAGTTCCCATCTCGCACCAGGATGAAATTCTGGGCGTAGCCCGCGTCTCGCTGCCGCTGACAGCCGTGGAAAACGTGGTGCGTCAAGTGACGGTCAGCATCATTATCGCTATGGCGGGGGCTACGGCATTGGTTATTCTAGCCGCCTGGATTATTGCCCGCATCACCACTAGGCCGATACGGAAGCTTACGGTTGCCTCTCGCAGAATTACCTCAGGTGAACTGGGACAGAAGATAACCATAGAAGCTAAAGATGAGGTGGGGGAACTAGCCCATGCCTTCAACGAAATGTCAGCAAAGACGAAAGAACTGGTGGAAGCGATTTCAGCAGATAGGGCCAGGCTGGCAACCATCCTCGACAACATGGCTGACGGCGTCATCATGATAGATAGTGAGGGGAACATATCGCTTGCTAACAGAGCCGCGGAAAAGCTATTTAACATTAAGGAGGCCATGAATAAGCCGCTCATCGAAGCGGTGAGAGACCACGAGGTCGATGAGTTATTAAAACTGTGCCTGAAAACAACTAAGACGCAAGCTGCCCAGTATGAATCCGGTACATCAAAACGGTATCTGCGGGCTATCGCCATCCCTATTGCTCGTAGTGGCGTCCTGCTCCTATTCCAGGACCTCACCGAGCTGAGAAACCTGCAAACGACAAGGCGTGAACTCATCGGCAACATATCACATGAATTCAGAACGCCCCTGGCCGGAATCAAGGCGATGGTAGAAACCCTGGGCGGAGGTGCTATTGATGACAAAGAGACAGCAGGAGATTTTCTCACCAGGATTGATAGCGAAGTGGACCGTTTGACCCAGTTGGTGGCCGAGCTGACCGAGCTTTCCCGCATTGAGACGGGCAAAGCCGAGCTTAAAAAAGAGCCGGTGAACCTTAATCAGCTAGTGGATGAAGTTATCACCCAGCTCAGCCTTCAGGCAGAGAGGCAAAAACTCTCTGTTGTCAGAGATTTCGCCGCTGACTTGCCCGCTGTTCCCGCCGACAAAGATAGAGTCCGGCAGGTAATAGCCAATCTGGTTCACAACGCCATCAAATTCACCCGTCCTGGCGGAAGGATAACGATTGCTACCAGAACGCTTGAGGGGTCAGTCGTTGTCGGTATAGCTGATACCGGGGTAGGCATCCCTAAGGAAGACCTGGCTCGCGTCTTCGAGCGTTTCTATAAGGGAGACAGAACTCGTGCCGGAGAAGGCACCGGCATGGGACTGGCTATCGCCAAGCATGTCGTTGAGGCTCACGGTGGTAATATCTGGGTAGAAAGTGAGGAGGTAAAGGGGTCGACTTTTAGTTTTAGTCTGCCACTCCAGGCGGGTTCTAAGAAAAGACCAAAAATTTAACCCAATTTTAACATAGCCTTAAACCGTCCTTAAACTCCACTTGTTAGAGTAATAGTTGATGGAAAGGACAGTAGGTTTAAGGCTTTTTTGTATTAAAAAATTTAATTAAAAGGAGGAAAAGAACTGAATATGCGAAAAAAACTGCTTATAATATTACCGGTAGTGGTGGTAGTGGCCTTGATTGTTATCATTATTACCATAGGTGGTCGTGGTGGTAGTTCTATTAAAATTATTGGTTCCAATACGGTAACGCCGCTATCTTCGGTATGGGCAGAAGAATTTATGAAGAGACATCCCGACGTGAGCATTGCTGTTAGCGGTCCTGGTTCTGGGGTAGGAATCGCTGCCCTGATCAATGACACTACGGACATCTGCCAGGCATCGCGTAAGATAAAGCAAACAGAGATTGACCAGGCAGAAGCCAATGGAGTAGAACCATACGAGATACAGGTAGCCACAGACGCCCTCTCGGTAGTGGTGCATCCATCAAATCCGGTGTCAGAACTGACAATAGTGCAGCTATCAGCCATCTACACCGGGGAGATAACCAACTGGAATGAAGTAGGCGGGAACGATGTCGAGATTGTTGCCATCGCCCGGGATACCAATTCCGGTACTCACCTCTTCTTCAAGGAACATGTAGTGCAGATGCAGGGGCTGCCTACTGAGGACAAGAGTCTGGAATACGGCGGCGACGTGCTGATGCTCCCTTCGACAGAAGAGGGTGTCAGCCAGGTAGCCAACAATCCCAATGCCATCTTTTACCCTGGCCTTGGCTATGTTACCGAAGAAGTAAAATCTCTGGCGATCAAGCGAACGGCCGACTCAACCGGTGTCTTACCCACTGTGCAAACAGCTTTAAATGGTACCTACCCCATTGCTCGACCACTCTTGTTCTATACAAATG
>Ga0180433_10008628_pt1 | contig 12638 bp, 18 predicted proteins | sample SS_ome_8_FD_132980 | JGI IMG/M metagenome (GOLD analysis project Ga0180433, IMG submission 132980) | Hypersaline lake sediment archaeal communities from the Salton Sea, California, USA - SS_1_D_1 metaG | ecosystem: Environmental > Aquatic > Non-marine Saline and Alkaline > Hypersaline >... | reverse complement strand
TCCAATTGCATTATCAATGAGAACACTTCCTGGGCCAAATACACAACCAATGAAAACATGATTAGGAGTTGTTCCACCATTAACCCACAAAGCGTAACCACTACCACTTTCGCCCTTGATGAAACAGTTATAGAAAAAACTGCCAATACCAGTAGTAGAATAGAACCCTGCTTTACCAGCAGTTAAACTCTCAATCCAAATATTATTTACGTATGAATAACCTCCACTTGAAGTGATAAAACAATGATCACCAGTGCATTTTATAAAAACCATATAAGGACCGCCACCTAAACCAATCAGCGACAAACCTGAACCAATTGAAATAGGAGAGGTAATATTATATGTAGCAGGGAAAATATAAATAGTCGTTGGAGCAACCGCAGCAGCAACAGCAGCACCAATCGTTTTATACGGTTTTTTTATCGTCCCATCTTCATGATAATAATCAGTCCTGTTACCATCTACCCACAAAACCTTTGTGGTAGGGACCTTTAAACTTGGTCGAAAATCAAATGCAGATTCACCCATTATCCTTCTCCAAACCAATATGTAACACCATCAGACACTGTAACATCCGCTATGTTTCTCACATACAATTTTAACGTAGTGAGATTTTGACAATTGAACCGAAAAAAAGTATCAGGAAACGTTCCTCTTGTACTGTTCGATCCTATTCGTGTCGTACCCTCCGCAGCATCAATACCAGTAGTCCAATGGAACGGAGCATCACAATACAAACCAACTGAATGCACCGCTATATCAGAGAAATCTATCTCCTGAGGGGGATCACTGGAACGAGGTAAATCTGCCGTTACTTGTGTTCGTCCAATATCAATTGTATCAATCACAATCCCTGAGACAACAACACCAGAAACTGTGATATCTTCAAGATTAACTACATATACTTCTCTAGGATGATTACCCATAATTTAACTCCCATTATCATTGAATCGTTGATAAACAGGATCTTGCTCTCTCAAATTCTTTGCGTTCAAAAGAGCGGAAGAAAACTGTTGTAATTCTTGTTGTTGTTTTTCCATCACAACTTGTAAATTAAGTTGTTCGACACTACCAATAAACCCTTTGACCTTCTGAGATTTTTGTTCCACCAAACCAAAATCCGCAGGACTGACCCCTAACAGTTTCACAAGATCGACCAAACGCCTCCACAAAGGATGTTCTTTGTATTCATACACTATTTTCTCAACACCATTTTCAACAAACGTAACAACATTTCCTTTCACCGAAACCTTGGGTGTCATTAGTGCCATGCCTTCTTTATCGATCTTGTCCAAAATATCTCTAATTTTGCAAACCAGAACACCCTGGATCGCACCAGCGTTCTTTTTGATAATTCCCTTGTCACCACCTTCATATGCTTCAATCCATTCCTTCAGACTGATCAAATCAAGAATGCAAAGACTACCTTCTTTTACATCTCCTTTTTTGAAATACTGACACCCCTCCCCCTCAACACGCCGATACTTGCACTCTTCCGTACATGATTTTATCGGATAATCTTCGTTCTTTTTCTTAAGGCATGCCTTAGCACTTCTACTAATTTTGCTCTTTTCGCTACGTTTTTTACCTGCCACCAGGACCTCTCTGTCTCTGTTGTATATCCATCTGCATCATCCTGAAAATCATCATACGATCCCGATCCTCCATCCCAAGGATAGATTGCAAAATATAACGACTCAAACATCTTGATATAACACCAATATTCTTAGCATCCGCTTCGTTTAAATCTTCAGGCAAAACCTTTTCCACTTCAGTCAAAAAGGTATTAATACCATTCCTGACTTTTGTAAATTTTGCCTTGTCCTCATCAGATAAAAGGAAACGATCAAACCATTTATTCATATCTTCAGAATATGACATTTTTCTTACCTCCTATTATTACTAACCACCGAAAAAACATGTTTTGGAAATTTTCTCTAAAAAACTTTTGGACTAGAACACATTTAGGGTATAATTCTATAGTGACAATGTATTTTAAGGAGAAATAAATGAAAACAGTGGGGATTACATCACTAACAAAAGAAGTCATCAACTACATCAAAACCCATCAAGAAGGACAAACAACAAATGATTTAATCAGAAAAGCAATTGAAAATACGATGCAGGGACAAAATATACCATTTTTTCTACAACACAATACAACTAAAACCGCAACAACTCTCATGTTAAAACAGGGAACAATCGATCTCCTGGATGAGGTTATCCAGAAAACTTACGGCATCAATTCCAAGAACGATGCAATCGTCTTTCTGTTCAAAGACTGGTTTCAAAAATTCTTGGAAAATAAAAAAAGGGGATGAACCCATCCCCCTTACTGCTTTCCATTCGATCAGAAAGGATTCGTCTATGAAACTTTTCCAATTCCAAGTCAAACACACACTACACAACAAAAAACATACTACAAGAATCTATGCCTTCAAAAAATCAGACGCTATTCTGAAAACATATTTCATATTTGGGTGCTCAACAAAAATCAACCAAGTCAAAATCATCCACTAATATCTTCTTCCTTGCTGTTCTCAGGAATTACATTATGTGATTCCTGTATTTTTTTTATTCTCTCATTAAATTCTGGATCTAACTGACCTGTAATCCTTTTCGTTGATATAACCCAATGATAAATAATGCATTTGTTCAAATCACAGTCCTTGCAATATCGTTCTAAAACTTCAGTGTAGTGTACAAAAGAACTTAACAAATCATGTAAAACTTTGATTCTCACCTGTAATTCTTCAGAAACATACCACCGTGGAATACCATCCACTCCCTTTGCAGAAGCACCACAATGGATCTCTCTTAACTCTTGAACAAAATGCTGAATCAATTTCACACGTTCTGAAGAATCATTCAAAACAACCTTGATTTCAGTAATACGTGTTTCCACATCCTCAATCTTTTTAACCAAACTATCAGGAATCCCATTTTTTTTTGAACCCAGAAGTTTGAGAAGTGTCATAATAATAATGAAGAATAAACCGATTGAACCAAAATCATAAACAGAAGTGGGAATCGAAGTCAACACCATCCGTCGTTCTCCTATGCATTACGATTATCCAAAAAACTCCATAGTTCTGTCGCACACATATAAATGGCCACACAACAAAAGGCCATAGCAAAATATTCTAATAACATCATACACTCCTAAAAAAAGTTTCCACTTATACTAACCACCCGCAAAACATGTTTCGAGAAAATTCTTCATTTTTTTCTTTTTTCATCCTTGACAAACACATCCACAATGTTATATTATACTTGGATAGTTAGATAATTTTAGTTATTAAATTAGGAGACAAAAAATGGATCAAATCATACATCATCAAATTCAACCTACCGTTCTCAATAAAAAAAGTATTCACGAAGTCATCCAGGAATTCGTATCCAACTATACCAATCAAAACACGATCAGGAAATATTCATTCATTCTCCTTGAATACTTTGATTTCATCAATGTTATAAAAATCATAGAACTAGCAGACCTACCGTTTTTCGAACTAAGTCATAAATCGACTCAATACCTTCTCTCTAACGGGAAACCTGCTACAATCAGGCAGAGGAATGCCTGCCTCAATTCATTCTATAAATGGTTAGTCGATTTCTATGGATTCTCAAAAAATCCCATACGTAAACCTAGACTTCCCGAACAAACAAAAAAATCCAATACTAAATCAATGGAAGGAGAAGAACTTAAGAAAAAACTTAAATATCTGCAAGATTATGCCTTCTATAGTTACCTGGATCATCTCGCATATGTCCTGAGTTACACCCTCATTACCACTACACTAAGGATTTCTGAGGTTCTCCAGATAACGACAGATATGACTGAAAAAGGAGAAATCACTATAGTCCAAAAAAGAGGGAAGGTCAGAAAAATCGACCTTCCCAAAGCTTTGGTTGCAGAGATAACCAAATTCACCACAAAGTATAACATAACTGGGAAAGTTTTCCAAACCTCTGGTAGCAGAAAAACCCGTCAACCTATAACATCCCAACATGCTGCGAACTTACTCAAGAAAAAGGTAGGCATGTCTCCTCATGGGTTCAGGAAAACCGCTATCGAAATGCTCAGAGATCATGGCACCCCGTCCGAAGAGATCGCTCGAATCACCGGACATGCATCAGTTACCATGATAGATTATTATGATGCCAAAGAACGTAAACCCACTGCACAATATACACTTAACTCTCTCATAGGAGGATAGTAATGGGAAAAGATATAGAATACTGGTTGACAACCGAAGGACAAAAAGACATGGCGCAACAAATACAAGAGGGGTTCAAGGATCTCTTTTGTTTTAACTGTAATAACAGTTGTGCAACATGTGTATGCCCCGAATGTGGCGCACATTTCTGTATAACTTGTTTCATGTCTGCATACAATAACATGTGCGCTTCCTGTGGCGCACAAACAATGTATTAACAACTACAACATTTACCGGAGAATTTTAATTTCGATCACCACATACCGGGATTTGCAGGTAAGTGCGTAAATACATTCACTCTGCTTATCGATGCACTTGGATTTACATCCATGTTCAATAGAACCGAATGGACTAAACCATCGGCGGCTATGGACAACCTTGGACCCCAAAAAACAGCCGCCATTTTAGGGTGTGATGTCTCTGTAATACAAAAACTTCATTCTCCGTTAGAGGGATATTTTCTCCGATGGTTAACTGAAGAAAAAACAATAAAAAAAGAAGATAAACTTTTTTCTATAATGAAAGATTTTGGGGAAACCATAATAAATGATCTAAAAGGACTTGATGAAAGAATAAAAACTTTTAAATCCGGCGGAGCGGAACTTATTGAGATTGGCGGTATCAAGGGACTGTTTATCAATATAGAAAAAGAACCTTCGAGAGGAGTCAACATATATATAAAGGAAGAATATGGAGAAAACACAATAGGATTCTCCATCTCAAAAGACGACAGAGGACCTGGGTGGTGCTTGTATAGATTTAATGACCACCCAAAAATCAATTTTGCCCATCTGAAAGGAGAAAAGGGGAAGATTATATTCGCACATCCAGGTGGTTTTATTGCAAAAACTCATCCCATGAGGAAAAAAGCAATCACAGAACTTGTCAGAAAAGCCATCAAAGAGAGTTAAGAGGATAACTATGGAAATATTTACTTGTCCATCATGCGAACACGAGGTAGAATTCGGACAGAAAACCGAATTCTACCATATAAAACGCACACATATACTCACTTACAAATGCCCACGGTGCCATCTGCCACTGGGGATCACAACCACCGGGACCCAAACCCTCATTCGTCCCTTCAAGGAGATCGATGCTCCTGTCTATGAAACTTGTCCATGCAAACTTTGTGGACAAATAACTGTCAACAAAGTTTACTGTTTCGATTGTAAAGGGAAAAAATATGATAAAGTTTAAAATACCTAAATTTAACCTTAACATCAAACTTACCGGAGAAACCTTTTTCTTCAATGGAAAATTCATTTCAACAGGAAAATGGATGTTCGATCTCTCTAAAACAGAGGTAAAAAGTGAATTTTCTAATCTCGTCAAAGAAAAAACAAAATTCACTTATAATTCTTTCAAAAAAGAATTCATTCTGGGAAAAATAGACTTAGGGAACAGGACAAATGTCGAAAAACATATGAATATTCTTATCTCCAAAGGAGAAAAAATAATCAGAGAAAATAAGATTGCTCGTGTCATCCCAACAGAATTTCTCATAACCGAAAGACACTATACAACCAACAAACCAGTGTATTCAAGAATAATGAAAATCGAAAACAAAAATCAATATCTTCTAATAAATGAAGAATTTTATCGTATGTTTGAATTCTTTGAAATGTATATTCCTTATGGAATAAACTTTTATCATAAGCAAGAAAAAAAAGATGTTTTTTTGCTCAAACACAATAAAGAATTTATGGGGATCATTCTTCCTGTCCTCTTTTACAGCGATCAAGAAGAAGAACGTTTTGAAGATATGTTTACAGAAATTAAGAAAGGCACCCAATGCAAACAAGAATTGAAATAAATGGTATCGAGTTTCTCTCTGCCTGGCAAATCCAAGAAACCTTTGATGGGTATTGCGTCAACACTTTCGTTCCAATGCCTACTCCTTTCACTTCAGAATGGATTATCATCAAAGTCTATAAAAAAAATGGAGGGAATTTCGTTATCAAGGATGACACTATCTTTGACTGGTTTCAAAATAAAGGGGTTAATCCCCTAAATACAAAACTCAAAGATAAATGCAACCAATACCTCTCAAACTATAATCTCGAAATCGACAAACTAGGAGATGTTATCCTGGAAACCAATCCCAACAATCTCGTAGATGACATTCTGCGAGTCATACAAGGAATTTTAAACTGTCTCTACAATATAAAGGTATAAAACATGTTTGCTGAAATCAACTGCGGTCAATGGATTGTACAAAACCGACGCTATCTTGGCATGACACAACAAGACCTTGCCAACGAAATATGTGTCAATATCCTCACCATAAAAAACTGGGAAAAAGGCAAAAACCCGACCAAAAACAATCTCCTAAAACTCAAACAACTCTTCGACCTAAAAACAAAAAAACCGGAAGGCAAATCTATCGAACAACTTCAACTCGAAGAGTTGCTCTCAATAAAAAATAACCAGATGAAAATAATCCATCTCCTGGAGAAGATAGCCTCTGGCATCACATCACTAACGAAAATTAGCGATGCTGGTACAAGAGGGAAAATCGCTGGACAAAAAGTGAAAGAATATATTGAAGATATTCGGAAGGGAAAAATACGCAATCAACTACTAAACGAAAAAGAAAGGAATTATTAGATGATTTCTTCACAGAAGGAAGGAAACGATGGGAGTATCAACTGACGGTATACTGTGTTTCGGGATTTGGTTTGACGAAGGACACACCTTTCCGTGGGACAAAAAACCATATAATGGTGATCACGAAGAGTGGTGGAAAGATCAATGTGGATTTAAACCACTCTTTAAACTGTACGATAATACAGAAACCGGATATGCAAATAACAAAAGACCATCTGACAAGGAGATAAATAAATATTACGAACACAAATCTAAATTCGAGGAAAAACATCCACCTCCGTTTGAGGTGATATTTCACTGCTCCGATAGTTATACCATGCATATCCTGGCAGTTCCTGGACAAGAATTCACGGCAAGTAGAGGAGCAGCAGTGAAAATCAATCCAGCAAAACTAAAAGTCCCTGAGAAAAAAATCAAAAAACTCATCGACTTTTGCAAAAAATATAAAATAAGGTACTCACGTAAAAAAACCGACCCACAATGGTATCTTTGCTCCTATTGGGGATAAATTATGCAGAAAAATAAAACCAGGAGAAAACGATGCACCTTAACCTCTATCTCAAATGTCCATACTGTAATACGCAAACCAATAAATACGAAAATGAAGTGATCGAAGAAAACGAATTGACAAAATGTAAATGCGCTTCCTGCAAAAAATACTTCACTTTCAAAGTGGAATATCCCAGGATATATTACCCACAAAAAGCACCATGCCTCAATGGAGGTGAACACCTCTATCAACGCAAATTTGTCGAGAACAAAGCAACTAATCCATTATGCCGATACTGCGGTAAAACCGAAACACAACCCAAATTCAAAAAATGAATAAACCTAAACACTGTCCAATATGCGAAATTCCATTCAATGAACCCTGGCACGATGCCAACGGTTGGAAATATCGCATAACAATGAGGAAACAACTCAAACAACACAAACTGCGCATCCTCCCTCGCACCACCCCCAAAACAAACTGCTGCCACTGTCCACATCACGATTGTATCGCCCACTCTTGCGCAGAATACCACAACAACAACCAAATAATAACCCGTAAATTCAAAGTCTTAAATAAATACATAAACATAAAATACGATAAAGGAAAAAACAATGGACGATAAACATGTCACACATCCTTCGATGGAAATCAAACCCTACATACCCGCTTCTTCCAAACAATCCCTGGAATCATTCTCCACTGAAGAACTGCAAGAGAAACTGGAACGCAGGAAACAAGAACGAACCACATTACCACTACCACTTGAAAACCCCAACTACAACAACTTAAGAAAAGTATGCCAAAAATACATCAAAGTATATGCTAAATACGGAGAAACCCCTCCTGAATACCATCCATATTCCCGACAATTCCACACACTGATCATAGATGAAGCACTACAAGCAATCTACGGACACCAAATATTCCAATGGTTAATGAACAATAGGTAATTTTTCTCCTGTCCTCTGTTGGACGAGTCCAATCCCTGGCAAATAACCAGGGATTTTTTCTTTTTTTCTTAAAAACACATTGACAATGTATTGTGATGTGTTATAATAATAATAGTATAGTTTTCTCATGTCTTCTGGCAAAGACCCGAAGATATGCCGGTGGAGGCAACAAAACCGGCCTTTTTTTATGCCTTCCTTAATTTTATACCCGATTCTCTAAATAAATCCTCACTCATCGCATCACTATACACCCCACCATATACCACCTCTACAATTCCCGCATTAATAATCATCTTCGCACATATCGCACACGGCAAATTCGTACAATACATCACCCCCCCCCGCACCGATACCCCATGCAAGGCTCCCTGAATAATCGCATTCTGTTCCGCATGGACTCCACGACACAACTCATGCCTCTCCCCCGACCTGATCTTCATTTGCTCCCTTATGCAATTACCCGGCACACAATGCCGGATACCTACAGGCACACCATTATACCCCGTAGTCAATATCCTCCTATCCTTCACCACTATTGCTCCAACTTCCCTACGTATACACGTTGCTCTCTCCGCTACTTGCCGTGTAATCTCCATAAAATACTCATCCCAACTCGGTCTTCTCATACATCCACCTCACTACTCTCATTCATTAAGTATACTCTCGCCAATACCTCCCCCAAATACAATCCATGATCCACTCGACCCACAAACGGCGCAAGCCTCTGTCTCGCCTCCCTCACCGAACTCGCCTTAATTGTCTGTACCAAATTTCCCCTGCAATCAAAATGCTTAATTTGACCCTTTTCTACCAAAAAGTTCCCAAAATGGTCCTGAATGAACCCTTTTTTGCTCAAAATGGACCGAATTTCGTCCCAATTCTCACAATATATATGCGCCGATTGACTGTAAATCGATAACGTTTTTCGACCAAATATACCCATCCGTCTGCACAATGTACGTACAAACTCACTCAATGCATACACATTATACTTCCACGCACGAAAAATATCATGCGACCTGAACGTTGCTGTTACATGCAAATCACGGTCTACACGATTAAAGAAAATCTGCGTCAAACACGGAGGATTCTTCATGCCAATATCCTCCCGATGCCACACAGGCAACACTACACGAACATTATCCTTGCTCTTCAGTCCCCATTCCACACTCCCCAAAGTATACTGTATACGATCATAATAACGATACGACCTCTCTCCCTCACCTTTTCCTCCCAAAAAATGCTCCACATAATCCATATATTCCAAAGGTGTCTCAAAATCCAACCCAGTCAAACAACATAAAACACCATTCAATTCCTTCCACACCCCATACCGTGTCTGTACGACCTCACCAAACTTACCGATTTTCTCTACCAAACCACACCATATCTCCTGCGGATCGTTCCCCCGAAACAAAAAACCATCAGTCTCCGAGGGATATACCTCTGGTGCTACCGGTTCTTTCAAATCAAAAGACCTCCTCTCACCATATTCCCTGAACCCTTCCGTAGGTTCCTCCACTATCTCAAACGTGTACCTTATATCCTCCACATTATCTACCGAAATGTGACGAGGGGGAACACGATTGTTCAATAAATCAAATAAAGGCCCATTGTTACCCACTACCAAAACCTGTTTCACATACGGTAAATGAGATAAATTTGAAAGGAATACCTCCGCACCATACGGCGAACGCAAATTACCCATGTACCCAAAAGGAACATGCAATAAATCCCGATATACCTTCTCCCTGTCCTCCCATCCACACAATACCACACGAGGATGAGGACCTAATTTCCGAGTAACTGTATCAAAATATGGTAAATTCATATCCTACAACTCCCACTACGACAACATATCGATTCCACACTTCCCTCATATCCGTTCAACTCATCACGCTGAATCTTCCCCAAAATTTCTGGCGTCAATGGCACTTCCTTCAGGATCTCGTCTTCCCTGGACCCCACTGGATACACAGTAAATCCCTTCACCTCCTTTGCATCCCTCAAAAATAACTCCGAAAATTCCTCATGCCCCACACTTGCCGGCAAATTTATTGTCTTGGAGACCGATGCGTCCACATATCGACTAACAATCTTCTGTACCTCCAATTGATACTCCACACCAATATCCTTTGCACCGCAAAAATGACTAATATCCCTCCCATCCTTTACCATATCTCTCAATACAGGATCTACCACATACCTCCACTTCCACCCTCCATTGTGCCTATACTTTACCTTGTACACAGGAGCAAATAATGGTTCTATCCCACTAGAACTCCCCGCAATCAATGATGTCGTCCCTGTCGGTGCCACCGTCAAACAAGTCACATTCCTTATACCATGCCTCATCAATAATTTCAACACATCTCCCGGTAAATCACGCACAAATCCACTCTCTAAATACCTCCCCATGTCAAATTTCTCAAATGGTCCCCTCTCTCCCGCTAACTCTATACTCGCCATATACGATTCCACCATGCGAAATCGAGACATCTCCTCTATAAATTCCCTTCCCTCCTCACTCTCATACCGAAACCCCATCTTCAATAACGCACTGTGCAATCCCATCACCCCCAACCCTATCCTCCGTATCCCCCGCGATATCTCCATCATTCTCCGCAATGGATACTCATTCACATCCAATACCGCATCCAAAAACCGTATCCCCATACGTATCGCTCGACCAAATTCTATCCAATCAAATTCACCATCATACACAAACCTGTCCAATACCAAACTCCCCAAACAACAAACATCACCATCCATCAAAAATTGCTCACCACACGGATTCGTACATATCAATTCACCCATGTACCACGAATTCGACATCTGATTTGCCAATGTCATGTTCAAAAACCCAGGTTCCCCCATCGTCAACGCCGAATCCACCATCTCATCCCATAAATCACGAGCCCACATCTCACGATATACCTTACCTCCAAACCTCAACTGCCACTTCAATCCCTCATCTACCGCTTCTATAAATCGATGATCATAACCCACACTTATATTCGCAGTAGGCAATACACCCTCCTCCCTCTTCGCTACCATAAAATCCAATATGTCTGGATGATCTACCGATAAATGAAACATCATTGCCACCCTCCTACCCCTACCACTCCCCACCGCTATCCCTAACTCATTTATCGCTCGAAACCAACTCAATGCTCCCGAAGACTCCCCTCCACTCGATATCTTTGCACCCCTCGGACGCCAAAAATCACCCGTTATCCCCACCCCACACCCAGTACCCGCTACCATCAATACCTCCTTCAACGTGTTACCTATCTCCTCCCTCGAATCACCCGACCCTATCACAGCACAATTCAATAACATACCCCTACCACTACCACTGTTCCTCAATATCCTCCCCGCAGGCACAAATTTTTTTTGCTTGAGTAACCCCAACATGCCTTCACGGTCATCCCGGCAATATCCATCCCCGCATACATAATCCACACACCTGGACGCTATACCCTCCCATCCCTCTCCCTCAAAATACCGATACCTCTCAATAATATCATTCATAATCAGTCTCCTGGATAGATAATTCAATAACACATCTAACATTACCCGTAGAAAACTAACATTATATCATTTTTTCTTACTTGATTTCTATTATCTTTTTTCCTATTATCTCTATAAACAAATTGTTCATACATCATATGTCAAAATACGTTTTGACATATGCCCGCATGTGACAACACTGCGGGACCCCTTTTTCTTCTCAATGATTCCCCGAACCACTTCCCACCAAAAATTTTTCCAATATTTTCCCAAAAACCCCATCCCCAAAACCAAATTGAAAAAATCCCATACATTATTACTGTATGAGATCTCACTTCGCTGACTTATTACCCTTCCAAGATAATAATCTACCCATACTAACCACAAACCACACAATTTTTAACAAAAAAAAACAACAATATATCGCACACGAAGTGTGCAGTTTCGCTGCGTAGCAGCATACTTGCTCCTGCAGGACCGACGGACATTAGAGAGAACCTCGGTTCGGGGGATATCAGGGGGAAAAGGGGGACGAAGGGTCGCCCCGAAGCGACTTTGGGCGAAACCTTTCGAGGGGGAAAAGGGGGGTGGTATCGGTTTTGCCCCCTGGGGGGGGGTCTAAAACTCCCGAAAATAAAGGGATAGAGAGAGATACTAACCTAAAGTCGTTGGTTTCTCTGCCTAAACGAAGAACACCCCCCAGACAGGAGGGAGCATCATAGATCATTATATGGCGAGCCGGACTAATCGATATCATATCGTCCGTATGGCGAGCCGGACTAATCGATATCATATCGTCCGTATGGCGAGCCGGACTAATCGATATCATATCGTCCGTATGGCGAGCCGGAC
>Ga0180433_10008626_pt1 | contig 12641 bp, 14 predicted proteins | sample SS_ome_8_FD_132980 | JGI IMG/M metagenome (GOLD analysis project Ga0180433, IMG submission 132980) | Hypersaline lake sediment archaeal communities from the Salton Sea, California, USA - SS_1_D_1 metaG | ecosystem: Environmental > Aquatic > Non-marine Saline and Alkaline > Hypersaline >... | reverse complement strand
TTTGTTAACTTGGATAGCTGCTTCACCATATCCCTTGTTGTTTACAAAATGAAATACTACATATCAACTTTTATGAATCAAATATACATGATCTTTGTCCAAAAGTTAAATGTTCGCTCTATATATTTTAAACAACAGTTCATATTAAAAGAGAGTTTTGCTGTGCTAAGTAATATTAAAAATAATAAATTTAAAAGATAATTTTTTTTGATAACGGCCATTTTTGGTTCTCCATAATTTTAAAAATTAAATACAGAAATTAGATACTGTATAATTAGCTTGTAAATATATTATATTAGTATTAATTATAGGGGGTTTTGGTGATATGTCAAATTTTTGGGTGAAAAAGGCTTAATAATTGGGGTTTTTTGAGTGGTGGCAGGGCGCTTATGCCCGTTTTTTATCTTTTTTGATTGCCAAAGAGAGCGTGGGAGCCAGAGTGCTGCCTGTTATTTTCTTTAATAATTTAAATGATAAAAATAAGCTTTTTTTGATAAAACTATATCGTTTGGTATTGGTTTCATGGTACCATAGGTCAACTCTATCTTTGATTCCTAAGTTGGTTGGTTTGAGTAATACAGGCCAGTTTTCTAGGGTAATAGTTTTGGCAGTAGTTGGATTATGTGATTGGGTGTGTGTATTGCGCAAAATGCGCAGTATCTCACCAGGATTGCCTCCTCGTATCCCTTTTTTTAATAGCGTATCCCAGCTATCATGTTGTAAATTTTTCTTGGAAAATTTTTGAGCGCACCATTGGGTTAGCCTATTGGGGAAATAATTTATCAGGGGCAGGCCTCCTGTAGTATGTATTTCCAGAGGAAAATATCTATATGGCGTTCTATTTATAAATAGAATGCCCCCAGGGCTTAGAATATCCCAGAGCTGGGGTAATAAGTTTTTGCGTTCTTGGGGTTTTAAATGCTCATATACGGCACTTAAGATTATATAATCAAAATTCCCTAATTGGGTCTTATTGGGTAAACTTTGGGGATCTTTTGAGTGTAAAAACTGGATATTTGTGAGATTATAATGTTTGGCTCTTAATTTTGCTAATTCTAAAGATCTTTTATCAAGATCTATCCCAATAATTTTAACGTTAGGGAGCATTCTGGCAATAATAAGTGAAGAAGAGCCACTGCCGCAGCCAAAATCTAAAATGGTTTTATTTGCAAAACTTTCTTTTTTTTCATAGCTTAATAGGCTATATTGTAAGCTCTTTTGGAGATAATCTGGCGATTCATCTCGCATAATCTCATCACAAAGATATGCTGGGCCTTTTATCTCTAATATCTTTTGTATAAGGTCAATACTATAAGAAGTCACCCAGCTTTTATAGGGGATAAATCGTTTGGTGGAGGTATTTTTATGTGTAACGCAAACTTTATTTTTGCCTGATGCCAGTTTTTCTATAGTAATAGTTATATTTTGAGAGCCTGTGTGTTTTAATAATATTTTTTTATCACTAGCTTTGCTCACCTGAAGGTCTCCTATTAACATAAAAACCTCAGTTTTTATCCAGGGCTTTATAATTAATTATAACTTATTTATCAAGCCTATAATCTTTTTATTTGACATGCTATAAAATTCACTTGACCATTTTTTAATTATTTTGCCTGTTTTTGGATCAAGTAATAAAAATGTTGGAACAAAATTTAAGTTTTTATATTTTTTATTAAGCGAAACGAATGGTTCAGCAGATGGATCTGTAATATCTATTTTTACGCTGACAAATTTCTTTTTAAAAGCATCGATGACTTTTTGATCTTGGAATACTTTTTTATCTATGGCTTTGCAAATTGAGCAATGAGTAGCCCAGAAATCTAAAAATAGTTTTTTATTTTCTTTTTTGGCTTTTGCAACAGCTGCATCATAATTTTTTTCCCAGAATTTTATTACGATTTTTTTTAAGTATGTTGCTTTATACGCATTAAATAGTGTTAATACAGATAATATTATCAGGCCTATACCAATGATGTTTTTGAAAAATTTCCAGAAAGTAGAATTGTAAGATTTAATACTATATAGATAAAATATGCCGATTGTGAGCATAAATCCTGAGATAATCCAGAGTAATACATTCCATGGTAAAATATTGCTTAAAAAATAGAAGCAAACACCAAATAAGAGTAAACCAAATATTTTTTTGATTTCTATCATCCACATACCAGCTTTTGGTAATTTATTTATTGACCCTGAGAATGTACCGGCGATAAGAAGCGGTGTTCCCAGCCCTAAGCCAAATGCAAATAAGAGAAAAAATCCTAAGAGTTTATTTCCCATTGCTGTGACGATACTTAATAGTAGTACAAGACCAGGAGAAACGCATGGGGACGCGATAGAGCCGCTTGCCAGCCCAAAGATAAATATAGAGAGTATTGATTTTTTTGAGTCGGGACCAGCTGAACTTTGCATAAATCTTGGAATGTACATTTCGTAAAATCCAAGCATAGAAAGTGCTAGATAAGTTAAAAAGAGGACGACAATAATTACAAATATTGGGTTTGTTAATATTGATCCAAAAATCTGCCCGGTAAATGCTGCTATAAGCCCCAGAATGGCAAATGTTATTGCTATACCCATAACATATACAAAAGATAAAAAGAAATTGTTAGCGACAGATTTGCTACCTTGCGACTGTAAAATTCCCACCGTTATTGGAATCATCGGATAAATACATGGAGTTAAACTGAGCAAAACTCCAAGAAGCAATGCCAAAAGTATTCTTATCCAGGTCGATTCCGTTGTTTTTACTAAATCTTGGAGATACTGTGTCCAAGATATTTTCTTATTTTCTTGTTTTACTGACTTCTTATCTTGAGATTGATCAGGATTTTTTGTTTCAATATTTGTATCGATATGCGTTTCAACTTTTTCTGCATGATTCTGTTCACTTCGTCCTTGATCCCCTCGACCCTTCCTTTCGATATACTCAGGATGCGATACGTTATGATAGGTATCCTGATAAGTCTCTCGGGCGTATCGAAGGGATAAATTAAATGGTATTGTTTCTTCTATCATCCCATGTTTCGAATGAAGATAATATGCCAAATGTATATGTGCGTTTCTTATATTGTAATTAGTATCAGCTTTTTTTGAAGCTTTAAAGCTAATGGTAAAGCTCTTGTTGAATATTTTTTTATTATTCCGAAATTCTTTTGAAAAATGATTAGTTGGTGCAATGTCCACTTTCCACTCAGATAGTATTATATCAGGATGATCAGCAGAGATATTAATATGATCTTTATATACGAAATCTTCTTTGTCAAGATTTACTTGGACGGCTATTTTTTTACTGTTTTTGTCTATGTCTTTATATGAAACTTTTGTATTATTACCCAGTATTGGGATAAATAAACTAAAAAGAGAGTAAAATAGTATATTTCTAAAAAAAATATGATTTTTTAACATAAAGATCTCCTAAAATAGCTTCTAAAATAATTTTGTAATTTTCAAAATATCATATAAAATTTATTATACTAGCATACTTAGTTTTTTGAAAGTTCTAATTATGTGGGGCTGTAGCTCAGTTGGTAGAGTGCACGAATGGCATTCGTGAGGTCACGGGTTCGACTCCCGTCAGCTCCACCATATGTGTTGATCTTGCCCTGTGGCAATAGTTTTAAATAGTTCATGAAGCTCCACATGGAACTTTTCACGATCAAGTTTCAAGTTCGAATAAAAGCAACGCAAAAGTTGTTGTTTTTCGTCTAAATTCGAACCCATAAAAAGTTCTTTTTGCAAGAAAAAATCAGGTTAAATGAATTAGAGAAGGTGAAAGATATTATAAAATTAGTGTTTCGTAGAGTTGCTTTGGGAGTTAACTTGCAAGGGAGTGCGCTTGAAAAATTATTTTGTGAACTTTGCCAATTGGCAAGATCAGATTCTAAAATATCAAATGCTATTGCCCAAACTGAGAAAGAAGAATTCTTTGGAAAAGGTTATGTATATATTAGAAAAAGACGATATTGTATTGCCAGAAAAGAGAAAAAGAGAATTTATAGAAAAGATAGCAAGTTTCCAGGATCAACAAGAGAAAGTAGATTTTTTTAAGGATTCAGGGGATGATTTATGGGAATTGGGTCCGAACAAAGCAAATGTAAAAAGTTGTAAGTGTGAGCTTATCACTGGAGTTAAACGATTGAGCGTTTTTAGATCTTTTCTCGTGTAATTTGCTCTCAGAGTAAGAGAAGAGGTCAAGTTTTTGAGCTATGCAAGACGTTAGATGTATATTTGGATTTGGGGTGTTTTTGGACGGTGAAAAAGAGGGCAAAAAACTTTAAAGTCTATTTTTATCAAAAAAAGTAAAGGGAGTTGCTTGTAGCAACCCCCTTTACTTTTCCTTACTTTTTTATCTTTTTATTTTGCGCTTGTCATTTTAAATTCTGTGCTCTTTTCTGGGCTTCTTGGAGGGCCTTTTGTGCTTTTTTCTTAGCTTCCATTTTTATTTCTTTCCACTTTGCTTGTCCTTTTTTCTTAGCTTCTTGTAGGGCCTTTTGTGCTTTTTTCTTTATTTCTTTCCACTTTGTTTGTGCTTTTGCCTTTATTTCTTTCAACTTCGGTTGTGCTTTTTTCTTTATTTCCTTCCACTTTGCTTGTCCTTTTGCCTTTATTTCTTTCAACTGTTGTGCTTTTGCCTTTATTTCTTTCAACTTCGGTTGTGCTTTTTTCTTTATTTCCTTCCACTTTGCTTGTCCTTTTGCCTTTATTTCCTTCCACTTTGCTTGTCCTTTGGCCTTTATTTCTTTCAACTTCGGTTGTGCTTTTTTCTTTATTTCCTTCCACTTTGCTTGTCCTTTTTGGAGGGCCTTTTGTGCTTGCTCCTGTGTTATTTTTGAGAATGGTTGTGTGGAACCTACAAATAGAGTTGTAAATAAACATAATATTACAAGTATACGTTTCTTCATAACGTTCTCCTTAGTATATGGTTTTAAAAAATATCACTACCTTCTTGTCAACGCTTTGCTTTATATTAAAAGTTTTATTTCAATTTTTATTTTTTTACCCCCCCCTCTTTAATTGAGTTTTTAAATTCGCCCGCTCTCTCAATTACAAATATACATTTTTTTAAATCTTAAAGTCAAGAAAAAGGTCAAAAAGTTTTAATTTGTTAAATAAATATTGTTTGAGGTCTTTGATATAGGAGTTGCGTATTCTGTGAAAGTTCTCTTTGAGAAGGATTATCGAGAGGTGCGGCGTCCGGTTTTAGCCCTCTAGCCCGAATGTTTCATTTTCATGAGTCCTAACCCGAATATTTCATGAAAAAAATATGCAAATCCTTCAATTGCATGATATAATCTACATTATAAACAAAAAAAGAAAGAATTTGCATATGCCAAATTGTACCACAGAAATATTTCAATTTCCAGCTTTAAAAAGGCGAAAAATAGAGGCAGAGTTTAGCGGCGGATCAATTACCAGTGACGCCGGGGGCATTTTTTTTCGTGAGGTAGACCGTGAATTAAAGTTATTGGAGTCAATATCAAAATTATTTTCAGATGATCGTGATCAATCAAAAATTACGTATACCCTTTTAGGCGTTATCCTTCAAAATCTTAATATTCCCATAATTGGCACTTAATTTTATGGTCGCTTCACCAGATCCTAGGGTGCCATCAACTTCACGCTTAAAGCGTGCCCATGTTTTTTTGTTTAGCTGGACGGTTTGAGGTTTGATCTCTATATAATGATCAGAAGTAACTCTTCCCTTACCGGTTCTTGCTTCTACTTCAGCATTTGTAGATCCAGGAATAGAAAGCGATATATTACCTGAATTTGTTCCCAAATTAATAGAGCCAGTTGATGGGATATTTTTGCATGATGTTTTTATTGAACCAGATTTTGTAAGAGCCTTTACGCTTTTAGAGGCATTTGAGATCTGAATATTGCCATATGAAGATGAGGCAAAGATATTACCATTAGATTGGTCTACTATAATATTTCCTTGGCCGGCTTGTGCTGTTATCTGGCCACTTGTCTCAATAATCCTTATATCTCCTTTATTAGTACATGCGGTAATCGGGCCTTTGGCTCTTTTTATTTTAATTTCGCCTTTATCAGTCTTTAAATTGATTGTGATGTTGTTTGGAATAATAAGTTCATAATCTACTGAACCTTTGACTTTATTGTCTTTATATGCTGTTTTGATAGAGACATGGTTTTTTGCAATTTGTTTTTCTATTTTTATAGAGATATCTTTTGGATCTTCTTTCTTTGAAATACGTTTTGTTGCCTTAAGGATAATTGAATTTTGTTCCCAATCAGTTTTTATGTGTATGTTTCCTGATATATTTTCTATTGATAAGGTATCATTTTTTTTGAGCGGAATATCTTTTTGAACTACTTCTTCAATTTGTTTTGAGAAAATTTTTGAGATTCCGTCAAACAATAATTTGCTATATATTTTTTGAGGAAAAAGGATACAAGTGATTAAAAAAATATGATACATATATGGTTTCTTCATACTATCTCCTTAAAATAATGTAATACTTTTTTTTGTTTGTTGCTATAGTTATTGTTATTAGATTATAAAATTTCAAAAAATAAAAAAATAAATGAAGTATATATAAAATAAGTAGGTGCTCTTTATGAATATTACAAAAATTTCCAAAAATATTCAAAATACTCTTAATAAATATCTTGATACACATCCTCCTGTTTTGTCAATAATACAAGAAATAGATAAAGAAGGTGGAAAAACATTACTTGTTGGTGGTGCGGTGAGGGACTTGCTTCTTAGGAGAGAAATGAAAGATTTAGATCTTGAGGTTCATGGTCTGCCTTTAGAAAAACTTCAGAAGATACTGCGGCAATTTGGAAAAGTGAGTATGATTGGAAAATCTTTTGGGGTTTTAAGATTGCATGGACTTGATGTGGATTTTTCTTTACCAAGAAAAGATAGTGCAGGAAGAAAACCAAAGGTAAAAATAGATCCGTTTATGAGCTTTAAAGATGCATTTTCCCGAAGAGATCTGACAATAAATGCGATGGGTATAGATCTTGTAACATATGACCTGATAGATCCATTTGATGGATATAAAGATTTGGCAAAAAAGGTGTTGCGAGCCCCTGATAAAAATAAATTTATTGAAGATCCACTGAGGTTTTATAGAGTTATGCAATTTATTTCAAGATTTGAAATGGAACCTGATGCAGAGCTTAATGAGATTTGTAAAAAGATGGATATCTCGGAAATTTCTATGGAACGTATAGAAGCGGAATTACATAAGCTTATGCTCAAGTCAAAAAAACCATCTTTGGGAATACGATGGTTAAAAAAGCTTTCAAGATTGAGCGAAGTTTTGCCAGAGGTAGCTGATACTGTTGATATTCAACAAGAGTCTGATTGGCATCCAGAAGGAGATGTGTTTGAGCATCTTATGCAATGTATTGATGCGGCAGCAGCCTTAGATTATGAGAATGATATTGATAAACTGAAAGTAATGTATGCTACATTGTGTCATGATCTTGGTAAGGCTGTTACCACAGAAAATATTGGAGGAAGATGGAAAAGTATTGGGCATGCAAAAAAAGGTGTAAAAATAACAAAAAATTTACTTTCTCGATTTACAAGAAACAAAGACCTTGCAGAGTCAGTAGAAAAAATGGTTCGCCATCATATGGCGCCAATACAGTTTGTTGCTGCAAAAGCAAAACCTGCTGCGTATAAAAGACTTGCCAGAAAGCTTGCGCCACACACAACTCTGGATTTGCTTGCAAAAGTTTCTTTGGCTGATAAACGTGGGAGAAATCCAATGAAAGGTGCACCACTTGCAAAAAATTTTTCAGTTGCGGCGATTGAAAAATTTTTGAAAAAAGCCAAAGAGGCAAAAGTTGAAAAAATTCCAGAACCTCCTATTTTATTTGGTCGAGATCTCATGGGCATAACTGAACCGGGTCCAAGGATGGGAGAAATTTTAAAAAAGGCATATGAAATCCAGATTGAAAGAGGAATCCGAGATAAACAAGAGCTCAAAAAAATTGTTTTTAAAGAGATAGCTTTACAAAATGGGGAAAAAGAAGATTAAATATATAAATAGTGGAGCTTCGAATTCTTGTTTGCTATTGTGTAAATGTTTTTGTAATATGTATACTTATGTAGTTTTTTTAAAAAAGAGTTGTGTTAGTCTCTGGTTGTCTAGTAAAGTAAAAAAAGTAAATAATAGTGGTAAGGGAAAATTTTTGAAAAAGGGTAAACATGTTTAAAATTTTTCTTGGAAATTCGATATGGAATCTTGTTTCACAGGCGGATATTATAAGTAAAATTGTTTTACTTATCTTACTTTTTATATCTATACTCTGTTGGACAGTATTTCTTTATAAGTTAATTTTATTTAGCATAAAAAAGCGTCAGGTTAAGTCCGTTGTGAGAGCTTTAAGTAAAGCGACAAACTTTAATGAGTTAGTTGGCGTTGCTGCGACATATAAAGATACGCTTCCAGGTTATTTTCTTTCAAAAAATCTTACATTTTTAAAGAATATGTTAATTATGGATCATGATAGTGGTAAGGCAGAGATTAAGCAACGAGAATGGGAGCTTTTTCAACATCATATGGATCAAAATATAGAAGAGATTGTGTATCATGAACAATCATATCTTGCTATTTTATCAACAAGTGCAGCAGCAGCACCCTTATTAGGTTTGTTTGGAACTGTGTGGGGATTAGTGCATGCATTTGTAAGAATCAGTGAAAAACAGTCAGCTGATATTGCAACAGTTGCACCAGGTATTGCAGAAGCTTTGATAACTACTTTGGCTGGGTTGGCAGTTGCTATTCCTGCGCTTGTTATGTTTAACTACTGTACCTCGCAAGTGAGAAAAATTGATCAGTTGTTTACCATGCTTACCGATAAGCTTGTGTTGAAAATACAAAAACATGTGATCAAGTAAGGAGGAAGGTGTTAATATGCCAAGAAGAATAAGACGAGGGCGCTCAAAAAATATTATTAGTATGCGTGAGATATCTCTCACGCCATTAATTGATACTGCACTGACATTGCTCATAATATTTATGATAACTGCACCAATGATGCAAAATTCTATTAAGGTACAGTTACCAAAAGGTAAGGCAAAAGAGGCCGATACCATTAACAAAGAAATTAGAGTTATTGTGGATCAAGAGAAAAAAATGTCTCTTAATGGTGTTCCTATGAATGTAGATCATCTTTTGAAAACGGTTGGTACTATTGTTTCTCCAAAAGATGCAAAATCAATTTTTGTTGAGGCGCATAAAGAAATTGCATATGGAATTGTTCTTAATTTAATTGATAAGCTTAAGGATATTGAAGGCATAGATAATGTGGTTTTTGTTATGGACACGCTTGGGTAGAAGAGTAATCTTTTGGTGTAAACTATTTTCTGTTGCTTCTATCGGGCACGTGTTTTTATTATTTATGATTCTTTTTGTGTACTCAGGACAAAAATCTGTTTTTACTGTGAACATAAACAGGTCAGTGTTAAAGTCGGGAGCGCCAATTATTTTTATGCCTAGAATTGCAAAACAAATAGCAACACAGGGGACAGTGTTGAAGAAAAAACCTTCAAATAAAGGGAGGTCGACCTGCAAGAGAGCTGTGATGAAAAAGCCGGTTCCTAAAAAAAACATAAAGAAAATCGTAAAAAAGTCTGGTTTAGTGAAGAAAAAAGCGCCAGTGAAAAAGCTGGCAAATAAAAAAGCAGCACCCAAAAAACCAATTAAAAAACCAGTGAAGAAGCCAGTTGCGCAAAGAAAGAAGCCACAAAAACGGCCAGTTAAAAAGCTGGTAAAGAAAAAGCCGGTGCCTAAAAAACCAGGGGAAAAAATAGAAAAAAAAGTTGCACCAGCAAAACAAGAGAAAATTGACCAAAAAGATGAGAAGCCCACTGAGAAAAAAATGCCCGCCCTCAATGCAACACAAGAGACTCAGGTGCAAGCAGCAGCTGAAGCTGTCGAGTCCCAAGAGTCTCACCCTGAGGCGATTTATATCGGGCAGCAGGAACTAGAGGCGATCAAAGTACAATATGAGATTGAACATGAAGTTTCAAAATATTGGCGCCCCCCAGTAGGCCTTTCAAAGGAGTTGTCTTGTACTATTACGGTTTTGGTTGACTGGAATGGCACTGCAAAAAAAGTAACAGTGACAAAAACATCTGGTGCATTAATGTTTGATATTGCAGCCAGAACGGCTGTTTCAAAATTAAATTTGCCAAAAAGTGTCTGTGGTAAAGAGGTAAACGTAAATTTTGGGCAATAATTTGAGCAATAATTTGAAGTAAATTTTGTGGGCATAAAATATAATTTCTATTAGTTAAAGGGAGCTCATCATGATATATAAAAATTTATTTTCCCGCGCAGGATACCAAAAGTCTTTAAAGACTGTGGATGCATGCGCCAAACCCTTGGTCTTAATACCACGGCCTTTAGGCCGTGGTGCGTTATCAATCTTATGTGTTTTATTTTTTTCTTGTATGCATATATGGGCTGTTGATGTGAGTGTAAAAGCGCAGGAGCATGATAAGTTAAAAATAAAAATTATTTTAGTAGGAAAAGTAAATGATAATGTGCAGGAGATTGCCAATATCATACAAAAAGATTTAGAATTTAGCAGCCAGTTTCAGGTTGTGAGAGAAGAAAGTGATAGTGGCATTGTGAGAAAAAAAGATATAACGGAGTACTTTGATGGTGATTGTCGCTTGGGGGTATTTTTAAGTGCAACATCAAGAAATAGCATAGATTGGAGATTATATGATCTTGAGTATGCCCAGATGGTCAAAGGAGAGCGATATAAGATTAAAGGGCGAGATTTGCATGGATGGGCCCATAACATTTCAGATGCTATTTGGCCAAATTTAACCGGTGAAAAAGGATTTTTTTCGACAAAAATAGTGTTTTGCAAAAAAATTAATTGTGGAAATAAAAGTGATTATAAACATGTATATGTTGCCGATTATGATGGTTCAAATGAGCGACTACTCGTTTCGACTCCTACTATTAATATGACACCTCGTTGGAATAACGATCCAAAGCATCCCTTAATTTTTTATTCTGAGCATACGAATAAAAATGTACGACTTATGGTAGTAGATTTAAAAGGGAGACGAAAAGTAGCATCAAACTTTGATGGGCTAAATATTCTTTCGACATTTTCTCCTGATGGGAAAAAATTTGCTTACTGCGCTTCTCGAGGTAATGGATCTTGCCAGATTTATTTTTTTGATGGCGAGCTTAAAAAATTGACTAGCAAGGGAAATAATATTTCTCCAACATTTGCAGATAATGGAAACACAATATATTTTTGTTCTGATGCAAATTCAAAGTGTCCACAAATTTATAAATATGATCTTACGCAGCGAGGAAATGCTAATTATACTCCGGAGCGTATTTTAAATAGTGGTTTTGAAGTTTCAACCACGTTTTCAACCGTGAAAAATATGCTTGCGTACTCTAAAATGGTTAAGGGGACGATGCAGATTTTTGTGTATAATCCGGTTGATAATACGCATAAACAGGTAACGTTTGGTATAGGTAACAAAGAAGAGTGCTCCTGGTCTCCCTGTGGAAATTATCTCCTATTTTCGGTGCAAAAAAAGAGTAAGAGTAGATTGGCTGTGCTTAATTTATTAACGAAAAATATGAGTTTTATCACCAGTGCAGTTGATAGCTGCTATTATCCTCACTGGTCTTCATTTTATGATCAGTTTCCCTATGTGGCCTAGCATGTTTTGATCTAACTTAAGTAATAAAAAGTTTTTGGGTTTATTTGCTGCTTTAATTTGAGAGTATCAAGTAAGATAGCCCATTGCAAATGGGCTATCTTACTTGATACTCTCAAATTAAAGCAATCAAAATTTTACGTTTTGATTATTTTCTTTTTCTTTTGCGTCTTCTTGTTTTTTTCTTTCTTTCATTCTCCACTGTGCCTATAGGATCTTTATTCTTTCATGTTTTACTTTCCTTGCGAACTCCTTTTTTTTTTTGCTTTTTTCTTAGGCGTAAGGGCAGCCCATTCCGCTTTCCTTTTTTCTTCCATTTTTTCCAATCTTTTATAAAATGCTATTTCTGCTTTTCTTCTTCTCAATGCTTCTTTGAGGTGCCACATTGCTTTCTTCTTTTCTTTCTTTGTTTCTTTCTTCTTTGCGCTAAATATTGTTTGTACATTAAGTGAGGCTACAGCAAAAAGCGCTGCCATTAAAATTATACTTTTTTTCATCATTTTATCCTTATTTAAGAGTTAAACGGTTAAACATTTTTTACAAGTACTATTCTTTTTATGGGTGAGCGCTATATCTACATCACCCTCCTTCAATTACAAATAAATAATTTTTTGCCTTAAAAAGTCAAGAAGCTATCCTCTTTTTTTAGGGTGATCGCATCTAAAACCCTTTAAGTAGGGAGTTTTGAGGCTTAGAAAAATATTTATTTTTGCTTCAAATTGAATTTTTCGGATGGAAAAGACAGATTTTTAGAAAAAAGTGTATGCTATTCATGGAAAAACCACAAAATAAAAGTGTAGGTAGGTCAAGAGTTAATTCAGCTAGTTCTGGTAACTATTCAGGTGCCTTTTAAAAATAACACAAGCTCTGTAATTTTGAAGAAAAAAAGTTGGCCTAGTAAGGGGTTAACCAATTTCAAGAAAACCTCCTCAATCCGCTCATCCTGACTACC
>Ga0180433_10008624_pt1 | contig 12643 bp, 11 predicted proteins | sample SS_ome_8_FD_132980 | JGI IMG/M metagenome (GOLD analysis project Ga0180433, IMG submission 132980) | Hypersaline lake sediment archaeal communities from the Salton Sea, California, USA - SS_1_D_1 metaG | ecosystem: Environmental > Aquatic > Non-marine Saline and Alkaline > Hypersaline >... | reverse complement strand
AAAATAGTCACATGCGAGATCTCTAGCTGCAGTTGGATCACCACCACATATTAATAGTGCAGCATCATTAACATCTGAATAAAGTAGTTCACCACCGTTTTTTCTTTCTTCTTCTTCCATTAGAAGTTCAAGAACACGATATCGTTCTGCTTTACAGGTTATAATATCTCCAGGGACGTCAAGCTGTTGTAAAGCCCTTTTTACACTTAGAGCTCTTTCACTAATAGGGAGATTTTCAAATTCTCCCAATACAGCATTTTCAAAATTTTGCTCCCATTTAATGATATCAAAATTTGTTATATTATTTGGATCAAGTTTATCAAGATTTTCTGTTGATCTATCATTGTTTTCTTGGTCAGCATCTGTTGATAAAACACATTCTTCTTCAATAGCTCTTATATCTAATTCTGTTGTAAATTCTTCGTTAGCCATATTATAGTAAGTTACGTATTAATTATTGTTATATGAAGTTTAAATCTATTGTTATTAAGGGTAGGGGAGTCGGGACTGAACTTGGTTTTCCGACTATAAATCTGGAGTTAAATAATATATTTTCGGATATAAATCAAGGGGTTTATATATGTAAGGTGACAGTTGACAATCAGGTTTATAAGGGTGTTATGCATTTCGGCCCCAGGAAGAGTTTTGATGAAGTTAAACCTAGTCTGGAGATATTTCTTATCGGTTTTACAGGAGAGATTTATGGAGAAACAGTAGAAGTGGAAATTTTCGATAAGATAAGGGATATTCAGAGATTCTCTTCGAGAGATGATCTCAAAGAACAGATAAGGAAGGATATAGAAATAGCAGAGAAATACGAGGTTATATAATACTATTTTTAGAGTTTTTGTCAATAGTAAATAATCCAAAAAATACTGTTTGTGATAAAATTTTTTTGAAAAATAAACAAAAAAAATGATTCAATTTTTAAGAAATGCGTTATCAGATACAAATCCGTTGAGATTGATGTATCATAAGCTGTTAGCAATGACGGCAGCTGTCAGGTATGGTTTTCCTGCAAATAAGCTAAAAGTAATTGGTGTAACAGGTACAAACGGGAAAACGTCTACTGTTAACCTGATAGCAGCTATTCTTGAAGAAGCAGGTAAAAAGGTAGGAATGACAACAACTATTAATTTTCAGGTTGGGGATAAAAAGTGGTCTAATAAGAGTAAAATAACCACTCAGGGGCCGTTTTTTATGCAAAAAATATTGAGTGAAATGGTTAAAAATGGCGTTGAATATGCTGTTTTGGAGGTTAGTTCACATGCGATCTTACAAAATAGAATTTGGGGTATAAATTTTGATACTGCTGTTATTACTAATATTTCCAGAGATCATATTGAGTATCATGGTGGTCTAGAGGCTTATATAAATACTAAAGCTAAACTTTTTGAATCTTTAAATGTTTCAAAAAGAAAAATAAATACTCCAAAAATTTCTGTAATGAATATTGATGATGGTCATTATGAAAAATTTAATAGATATGTTGCAGATAAAAAGATAACTTATGGGACAAGAGGTACCTGTAAAGCGTTAAATATCCAGTATTCACCATCAGGGTCTACTTTTACAATTTCGATTCCAAATGAGCAGGTTGAAGTTAAGTCAAATTTACCTGGTGATTTTAATGTTTATAATGTTTTAGCAGCAACTGCATGTGTGGTTGGGCAAGGGATAAATTTACAAATTGTAAAAAATGCACTTGCAAAGTTTATGGGTGTTCCCGGTAGATCCGAAATTGTAGATGTTGGGCAAAGTTATACAGTAGTTGTGGATTATGCTCATGTGCCTGAAGCTCTTGAAAATATTTGTCGACTTTTTAAAAGACAACTGCCTGAAGAAAATAAGATAATAGTTGTGTTTGGAGCCACTGGTGGTGGAAGAGATAAAGGAAAGAGGCCAAAAATGGGTGCTACAGTTAATGAGTATGCTGATATGATAGTACTTACAAATGACGATCCATACACTGAAGATCAGTGGACTATAATCCAGGATGTTTCAAAAGGTATCCCAAGAAAAGAAGGAGAAAACTTTTGGAAGATATTAGATAGAAGAGAGGCAATAAGGCTTGCACTTACATATGCAAAGAAGGGTGATGTTGTGATTGTAGCTGGGAAGGGTGCTGAAGAGGTTATTGCAATTGGAACAGAAATGATTCCTTGGAATGATAAAAAGGTGATTAAAGATTTACTTTCGCGTGAAGTTAAGATTGAGATTGCACCAGGTCAGTTTAAAGATCTGCCAAATGTTTGTTATGAAGCATAATATGGAAAGTGGTTTTTTAATTATTAATAAAGAAAAGGGTATTAGTTCTTTTGATGTGATCAGGCAACTTAGGAAAAAGTTGGGGAAAGTTAAGATGTGACATTTGGGGACATTGGATCCCCTAGCGACTGGAGTTTTGGTAGTAGCGGTGAATAAAGCTACAAAACTTGTTGAGTTTTTGATGGGTGAGGATAAAGAGTATGAGGTGGAAGCTGTTTTTGGAGGTGTTTCGGATACATATGATGCTGAGGGGAAAATCACTTTAACTACAAAAGAGGTGGAACTTTATAAAAAAGATATTGAAAATGCTTTAAAAAGCTTCCGTGGAAAGGTTAAACAGACTCCCCCATCCTATTCTGCAATAAAAGTTAAAGGTCAACCTGCTTATAAAAGAGTAAGAAGAGGTGAAAAGGTTGAACTAAAGCCTAGGGAAATTGAGGTCTACAGTTTTAAGCTATTATCGTTTAAGAAAAAAAGACAGGTAACTGCGAAATTTACAGTTAAATGTTCAAGTGGTACTTACATAAGATCTCTTATTCATGATTTGGGTAAGAAATTGAAGGTTGGTGCTTATGTTAAAGAGTTAAAAAGAGTAAAAGTTGGTGAGTTTTCTATTAAAGCTGCTAAGAAAGTTGAAAAAATAAATACTAAAACAAAGCTGATTCCAATGATTATACCAATGAAAGGGTACAAAACCCTTAATTTAACAGATGAAGATTTTGAAAATGTTAAAAATGGAAGGCCAATTGAACCAAAAAGACGATTTGCAAAGGATGAAATTGTTATTGGTAAATATAAAAATGAAATTAAATCGATTTTGGTACAGAATAAACAGTTGTTAAAAATAAAGAAAAATCTATAATAGAAGTTGCAAATTTAAATTGAACGAATGATTACGACTTACATAATAGCAGGAGCGTTTGCGTTTTTATTGACCATTGGGCTTAGTTTACTAGCTCTCAAGTTTTTCCCTAAATGGGGACTTTTGGATAGACCTGAAAAGTATGGACTTAAAAGAAAGCCGATTCCTTATAGTGGGGGGCTGCTTTTGTTTTTTGCTTTTTTAATATGTAGTTTGATCTTTTTGGATTATGATAAACATTTAATTGGTCTGACTGTTGGGGCTTCTTTGATTATTCTGGTGAGCTTTTTGGATGATAGATACGATTTAAGTCCTTATTTAAGGATTGTTGTGCATATTATAGCTGCTTTAATACTTGTATTTTCCGGAATTGGGATGAAGTCGATTTCAAATCCTTTAGGAGGACTTATTGATTTGGAAGCTTATCAAGTTCCTATACAGATTGGTGATATTTTTTATCATTTTACACTGCTGGCTGATATTTTTACAATTTTTTGGGTGGTGATTTTGTCGAATGTTATGAACTGGCTGGATGGGCTTAATGGTTTACCTAGCGGGATATCTTTCATTGGGTTTGTAGTTATATTTATTTTAAGTATTCGGCCCGGGCAGACTATTGATCAAAGTTATGTTTCTATCTTAAGTATTATTATGGCTTCGATTTGTCTGGCTTTCTGGTTTTTTGATTTTTATCCTGCAAAAATTCTGATGGGGGATACGGGAAGTATGTTTTTGGGCTTTATGCTGGCCACGCTTGCGATATTTTCGGGAAGTAAAATTGCAACTGCGTTTTTGGTTCTGGGAATACCAATTTTGGATGCTGTTTGGATCTTTTTTAGAAGAGTTTTGGAGAAAAAATCGCCTGTAAAAGGTGATTTAAAACATTTTCATCATCGTTTGCTTTATGCAGGATTAAGCCACAGAAAGGCCTTAGTGTTTAACTATGTTTTATGTGCTTTTTTTGGGGCTGCCGCTCTTCTTTTAAAATCTTCCATTCACAAACTTTTTGCAATTTTGGCGCTTATTATTATTATGTTTTTTGTAGGGGCTACTGTTGTTTATCGGGGTAGGAAAAATGGTAATGGTTTAAATTAGATAAATATGGATTATGTTGATGAGATAAAAAATAAACTTTCTATTGTGGATTTGGTGTCCCAATATGTCCAGCTAAAAAAAGCCGGAAGAAATTTTAAAGGTTTGTGTCCTTTTCATAATGAAAAAACTCCAAGCTTTATTGTGAGCCCGGAAAAGGGGATTGCATATTGTTTTGGGTGTCATAAAGGTGGGGATATTTTTAAATTTATACAGGAAGTTGAAGGTGTTGAGTTTCATGAAGCTCTTACAATTTTAGCGGACAAGGCAAATGTGAAGATTGAAAGATCAGCTTTCTCCAGTAAAAAATCTAAAGAAAGAAAAAATCAGAAAGAGGTTTTGTATGCGATTCATCAGAAGACGTTGAATTTTTTTAAAGATCAACTACTGAATACTGAAAATGGAAAAAAAGTTTTAAAATATCTGGAAAATCGTGATGTTACCAAAGATATGGCAAAAGTTTTTGATCTTGGTTTTGCTCCTGATAGTTTTGACTCTTTGTATAAGTATCTTTTAAAAGAAGGCTTTAAAAAGGAGGAGATTTTTCTTGCAGGTGTTGTGTCTTCAAAAGATTTCAAGCATGCTAATGTTTATGATAAGTTTCGAGGTCGATTGATATTTCCTATTTTTGATAATTTTTCAAAATGTATTGCTTTTACCGGAAGGGCTTTACAAAAGGAACTTCTTGAGCAGAAAAAGACTGCAAAATATTTAAATTCACCAGAGTCGCTAATTTATAATAAGAGTAAAGTTTTATATGGACTTAATCTTGCAAAACAAGAGATAAAAAAGAATGATTTTGTGCTGGTTGTAGAAGGGAATATGGATGTTATTGCTTCTTATTTTGCAGATTTAAAAAATGTTGTGGCAAGTTCGGGGACTGCCCTTACCGAATATCAGTTAAAGGAACTTTCGAAATTTACTAAGAATATCTATTTTTGCTTTGATAGTGATGATGCAGGTATCGATGCGACTTTGCGGGCGGTTTCGTTGGCTTCAAAATTGGAACTAAATATTAAAATTGTTACTTTAAAAGGTGCAAAAGATCCAGCAGACTTTATTAAAGAAAACTCAAAAGAAGATTTTCATGAAGCTGTTAATGGTGCGAAATATTTTCTTGATTATTTTTTAGAGAAATTTATATCTGAAAATGATATAACACAAAGTTTAGGTGTAAAAAAAGTGATTGAGCTGTTTTTGCCTTTATTAAGAGATGTAAGAAGTTCTGTTGAAAGAGATTTTTATTTTGAAAAGCTTGCAAGCAGGTTAAAAGTGAGGGTGGACTCTTTGTATGAAGATTTTAAAAAGTTGAAAGAAGATAGTTTTCAATTAAAACCGGAAAAAGTGAAAGTGGAGGATGAGCAAAAAGATAAAATTTCTGTAGATGGTTATTTAATGGGGCTTTTGTATCAATATCCCGAAGTGTTTTTGGATATAATTGATAGGTTAAAAAGCCTTGATTTAAATAAAAAATATAGTAACATTATAAATGTTCTAATAGAGGGGTACGATAAATCAAGCGGAAGATTTAAGTCAAAGGAGTCTTTGAGTGAGAAATTGTCTGATAATGAAGCGGGATTATTGGATTTTTTATCACTTTATGCAGAGTCGAAAAACCAAGATTTTGACTTTAATGTAATTAAAGAAGAGGTTGAGAAAATAATTGACAAAATTAGTGTAAATCAATATATTTTATCTAAAAATAAGATAATTGAAGAGATGAATAAAGCGAGGGAAAATGGTGATTTAGACCTTCATAAAAAGCTGTTTGAGGAATATTCTAAAATAATTTCGAAAGATTAATACCATAATTTCTAATTGATGGCTAAAGCAAGAAAATTTATTACACAACCTTCAGATGATATAATTAAAGGATATCCAAAGGAGGTACGACTTTTGATCAAGAAGGGTAAAGAGCGTGGGTTTGTTACTCAACAGGAATTGATGCAGGCTATGCCGAATATTGAGAATGACGTGCTTCTTCTTGATGAAATATATACACTATTCCTGGATCTTGGGATTGAGGTAATTGATGTAAAAGATTCTTTGATCTGGAAGCAAGACGAAGAAGATGATAAAAAGGATGAAAAATCAACTAAAAAGGGGAAAAAAGAGGCAAAAACAAGGGGAATGGAGTTGAAAGAGATTTCCAACGATTCTATTCGAATGTATTTGTGTGAAATTGGAAAAGTTGATCTGTTAACTGCAAAAGAAGAGATAGATTTAGCAAAAAGAATTAGAAAAGGTGATCAATCTGCAAAACAACGTCTTGCAGAAGCTAATTTGAGATTAGTTGTAAGTATTGCAAAAAAATATATTGGTAGAGGACTTTCTCTACTAGATTTAATTCAGGAAGGAAATATTGGACTGTTCAGAGCTGTTGAAAAGTTTGATCCAGATAGAGGATTTAAGTTTTCAACATATGCAACTTGGTGGATTAGACAAGCGATAACCAGAGCCATAGCTGATCAGGCAAGAACTATTAGAATTCCTGTGCATATGGTGGAAACTATTAATAAGTTAACTCATGCACAGAGAAGGTTAGTGCAAGAACTTGGAAGAGAACCGCTTTTGGAGGAGTTAGCTTCAGAAATGGATATGGATATTAAGAAAGTTAAGCATATACTTAAGATTTCTCAGGATATAGTTTCTTTGGAAGCTCCTGTTGGAACAGAAGAAGATAGCAAATTGGGTGATTTTATCGAGGATGATGAAGCTTTATCGCCTTCAGATGCAACCAACAGGCAAATAGTTAAAGAGAATATCCATGAGATGCTTCAATATCTTTCACCAAGAGAGAGAAAGATTATAGAAATGAGATTTGGGCTTTTGGATGGTGTTGGGCACACACTTGAAGAAGTTGGTAAAGAGTTTAAAGTTACTCGAGAAAGAATTAGGCAAATTGAAGCAAAAGTTCTACAGAAGTTGCGTGAACATCCAACTTCTGTTAAAATACGTCCTTAAAAAATATTACTTAATATTAAAGATATGCCAGCAAAAAAGAAAAATGACGATGCACTTAAAAAAGCGAAAAAAGATAGGAAAGTTTTAGTAACCAAAGAAGGATATAATAAATTAGTTGATGAACTAAAATATTTAAAAGAAGTTAAAAGAAAGGAAATTGCTCAAAGAATTAAAGAAGCAATTTCGTTTGGTGACTTATCTGAAAACTCTGAATATGAGGAAGCAAAGAACGAACAAGCATTTACTGAAGGTAGAATTTTAGATTTAGAAGAAAAGGTTAAAAATGCTGAAATTATTAAAGAAAAAAGAACAAAAGTTCCAACAATTCAGTTGGGATCTGAAGTTATTATAAAAAATTTATCCTCAAAAGCACCAAAAGAGGAAGAGTATGTGATAGTAGGATCAACCGAGGCAGATGTACTTGCAAACAAGATTTCAAATGAGTCTCCGGTTGGAAAAGAGTTACTTGGGAAAAAAGCAGGTGAAACTGTAAAAGTTTCAGTTCCTGCAGGTGTTCATGAGTATAAAATTATTAAATTTAAATAACAGTTAATCTATATTAGTTAATATGAAGTCGCGATTTTCTTCTTCACAAAGAAAAGAAATGTATTTTTTCAGCCTCAAATTAGTGCTGTTCTTTTTGTTTATTTTAACTGTTTTGATTACTACAGGACTTGCTTTTGGATATAAATATGACCTTAAAAAGCAGTTTTTGTTTAAAACCAGTATTATAAATTTGGATACTGAACAAGATATTGATGGAAGATTTAAAGTTTTTCTTGATAACCAGATGTATGAGTTTGGTAAACTTCCTGCACAGATAACAAGTATAAAACCAGGAAGGCATGATTTGATAGTTGAAACTGAAGGGTATTATCCCTGGTCTAAATCTGTGATTGTGAAAGAGGATATTGTTTCAGAATATTCAGAGATTTTATTTATTCCTACAAAAAATTATCTACAAAGTGATGTATTAATACATGGTTACTTAGAAAAAGTGGCTAGTATAGATGGTAAAGCAGTTTTTTATAATTCGGATTTGAATTATTATAAAATGTTTATTTTTTCTAATGATGGGGATTATGAAGTGAGATTTTTGGAAAATATTTTGGAAAGACCAGAAAATATTGAGTTTTTAAATAATAAATATTTAAAGTTTAATTATTCTGGGAATCGATTTAAATTTTTAGATTTGGATACTGATGAAATATTTGAGATAGATTTGGATGATAGTTATGGTAATTTGATTTTTGATGATAATATTGAAAAAGTTTATTACAAGATTGAGAACGATCTCTATTTTGCTCATATAAAAGAGGATAATACTGTAGAGAATTCTGTTCTATTAAAGCAAGATATTATTACGTTTGATGTTTTTGAAGAAGACTTGGTATTTGTTTCAAGTAAAGATGTTGGAATAATTGAACTTCCAGTTTATGAAAATATTCAATATTCAATTTATAATGGATATTATTTTGACTTGGATCCTGTACAGGATATAAAAAGATTTGGAGAGTCATATTTACTAGTTAGTAGTAACAGTTCAATATATCTATTAGAGTCAAGCACAAAAGAGGTTTTAGAGATCGCAGAAAATGGATCTTCTTATGATTTAATAGAAGACGGATATTTACTTTATTCTAATGGTTATGAAATTGTAATGTACGATTATTTTAATAAGACTTTTTCTGTAATTACCAGATTAGCTACTCATATTTCTGATTTGCAATTTTATAATGACTTAAATCATTTCATTTTTACAACAAAAGATTCAGTAAAAATTGTTGATAAAGATGGTGGTAATATGTTTACTCTGTTTGATATTGATCCTGAAACAAATGTATCGGTAGTAGGGGATTTAAGCTCGCTTTTATATCAAAAAGACTCAAAATATTATCTTTTTAGTTTTTAATTTATCTTTTTCTCTTCTTTTTCTTTTTAGCAGTTGGAAGATATTTAGAATATTCTGAATTTTTTGCAGAACTAGGTTTTTTTCTAACGACAATTTTTGCTTTAGGATATTTTCTGAGAAGAATGTAAAGTAGTTTTGCTAAGAAAACCAGAAAAATGAAAATTATTAGATAGAAAAAGAAGTTCATTGAAAGAAAAGGGAGTTCCTGATAACGAACTCCAAGATAAAGTAGCATTAAAATTGCAGAAAGTCTTAATCTCCCCGGGAAATATCTAATTAAACCTTTTAGGGTTTGGTTGTTTTTGTAGAAATAAGGTACAAAAAAGCTTCCTACAAATAGAATTCCACATACAATTAAAACAGGTATGTACAGAGTAAAAGGTTCTGTTGGAGTTGGCTCAAATAAATACTGTAGAAAATCCATCATGTTAACGGTTAAAGGATAGCATTATTCTTTTGAAGAAAAGATTTTGATTCTTTTGTTATTGAAAAATTTAAGATAGATAAAGATTATACTAGCGAGAAAGAAAAGTAAACTGACAAATTGAGGGAAACGATATGTGCCAAGAAGAACCGTGTCGTCTCCACGTAAAAATCCTTCAAGGAAGTACCATAAAGACCATAATGCAGCCCCTAGTAGAGATACGAATCCATAATTATCTGTTCCACGTTGTTTTTTTAGAACTATATGAAGACCTATAGCTAACAGTAAACAAATAATTGCTGTATATATTTGAGTAGGATGAATTGGGATATTGTACTGTACAGTTGCACTTTCAAAAGTTACACCAATTGGCAGACTAGTTTCTCTTCCATATTTAATTCCTTCAAAAAATGCACCAATATAAAAGAAAGTTAAACCTCCAAAAATTGTTACAGTAACTATATCTGTCCATTTAAAGAAGTTTTCTTTTTCTTTCTGACACATAAAAGCAAAAGCTAAAATTCCAACTAGCAGTCCAGGCCAGAAATATAACCCTTTATCCCAGATATAAAAGATATTTAGAAAACTACCAAAAGAAAACTCGTAGAAATAAGAGTTAAAATTGAAAAATATAAAGAAAAGTCTTGCACTTATGATAGTTGTAACTAGCAAAGTGATGCTTTTATCTACTATAAACTCCAATTTTAGCTTATTTTTAACAGCAACTTTTGAAAAATAGTATCCACTTACCAATATTCCTACTGTTACAAACAACCAAAGAGTATAAATTGTTATATGCTGTGATTGAAATAAGATTGGATACATGCCTAAGAAAAGTTAAATATTGTTAGGAGTAAGACTATAAACCAAACAGGGAAAATAATAAAGTCGGATATTTGGTTTTTCTTAAAAAAGTGTATTTTTGTAGAAATCGCCAAATATGTTAGAAAAACGATTGCGATTGCAAAGATGAAAAAGTTCGAGTTGTATATATAGAAATTTGTAGGAATATTAGCTATTCCAAGATCTTTTGTGGTAATAAAGATTGCTATGAAATAAAAAATTAAGTAAAAAGTTAATAACCAGCCAAGAAAAGCTTTAACATCTGTCAGAATATTTATAAATCTGTGACTTTTGTATTTTGAAATTGATTTTTTGTCTTTTGTTGATTTCAATTCTCTGATTTCTTCTTTGTACTGTTTTCGGTTTTTATAAAGTCGTTTAATGTTTGTTCCTATTTCTTCTTTATACTGTTTTGATCGATTTTGAAAGTATAGTTTTACATATTCTATTAGTTGGTTTTTATTTTCTTTTAGTTTTTCTTTAAGTTCAGTTACTTTTTTGTTTTCTGGTGGATTTAGTTTTTTTGAGATTAGTTTTGAGATTTTTTGGAAAGTTGGAACTGTTTTTTCAACAATTTTTGATTCTGAAATTTTTTTTGCAGGTTTTTTGCTTTTCTTTTTTAAAGATGATATTAATTGTTGAGATTTAACCTGTAAATTTGTTTTTTCTTTAGTATCTTTTGTTATGAAAATATCGTCTTTTTGAAGATGTTTTAAAAGTTTTTCACCTATTTTTTCTAAATGTCGAAGATTTGTACTTTCCTTGTATCTAATAAGCTCCTGAATATAGTCTGAAATAATCTTTTTGTCTTCTGGTTTAATTTTGTCTCCGTACTCTTTGAGAATATTGTCTACTTTTTCGAGAGTATAGTTGATTTTTCGGATAAAGTGTTGTTTTTCTCTTTCATTATAGATTTCTTCTTCTTTTTTTTGCTTTAATTCTAGCTCTTTTTCATATTTTTCTTGTAATTTATTAATTGAACTTTTTTTTCTTTTTGATTTGGGAGTTTTTATATCAAAAAGAGTGGTAAGATTGAAGTTATATTCCTCAACAAGTCTTTTAAAAGCTTCTTCTTCATTGTTTGCCTGGATTGTTCCTTTAACTTTTTTACCAGCAGGATCAGATCCTTCAAACTCAAATGTTGGAATATCTTCTGTTTTTTCAATAGAGGCAACTTCTGAGATATCAATAATTGATAATCCCATAGTGTTAAGCTTGTTTCGAACAAGTTCAAGATTTTCTCCAGTTATTGAACCGGTTAATTCCTGGTTGGCCTTATTAATTGCCTTATACCTGAATGTTTTCATTTATTTATTTTTGTTTTGAAGCTTCTTTTATAAAAGCAGCAAATAAAGGATGTGGTTTTAGTGGTCTTGATAAAAATTCAGGATGGAATTGGCATCCAATCATAAATGGATGGTTTTTATTCTCAACAATTTCTACAAGATCTTCTTTTTTGTAAATTCCTGAAACAACTAAACCTTTATCTTCTAATTTTTTTCTAAATGCATTATTAAATTCGTATCTATGTCTGTGTCTTTCTGAAATTTGATCTTTTTCCCCATAGATTTGATAGGTTTTTGTTCCTTTAACTAATTGACAAGGATAAGCTCCTAACCTTAAAGTACCACCTTTTGCTCTGTTAACACTTTGACCTGGTAAGAAATGAATAATATAGTTGCTCTTAGGGACTTTTCCTTTTTCATCAAACTCTTCGGAAGTGATTTTTTTGTTCTTTAATGCAAATCTTGCAAATTCTATAGAAAGAATTTGCATTCCCAAGCAAAGTCCAAGATAAGGAATTTTATTTTCACGAGCATATTTGGCAGCTAGAATTTTTCCTTCACATCCACGTATTCCAAATCCGCCAGGAATTAAAATTCCATGAGCTGATTTAAGTTCAGTCCATGTTTTTTTATTATTTTTTTCAAGTTTTTCTGAATCTATCCAAATAACTTCAAGATCACGATTGTGGTGGTAACAAGCTATTTTTAAAGATTCAATTACACTTATATATGCATCTTCAAGACCAGTATATTTTCCAACAAGAGCGATTTTTGTCTTTTTTCTTCGCGCATGCATCTTTTTTGAAAGGTTTTGCCACTCTTTAAGTTTAGGTTTAACCTTTCCAAGGTTTAATTTTTTAGCAACCAGTTCAGCTAACTTAAATTTTTCTAAGTTTAAAGGTACATCATATAGATATTTTGCAGTTTCTGCAGGAATAACCGCTTCAACTTCTACATCTGTAAATAGAGAAATTTTTTCAAGAAGTTCTTTT
>Ga0180433_10008623_pt1 | contig 12644 bp, 10 predicted proteins | sample SS_ome_8_FD_132980 | JGI IMG/M metagenome (GOLD analysis project Ga0180433, IMG submission 132980) | Hypersaline lake sediment archaeal communities from the Salton Sea, California, USA - SS_1_D_1 metaG | ecosystem: Environmental > Aquatic > Non-marine Saline and Alkaline > Hypersaline >... | reverse complement strand
TTATGGATAAAGATGTAAAGGATGGATTCAAACCAATAAGAGATTTAGAAAATTTCAATTCATATTTAATGAATATTGTTGATAATAGACTATTAAAAATACTCAGATTAACAAAAACAGAACTCTCAATTGACGATGAGAGACGTTTAACCAATTCAGAACAAATTTTATTCAAGCGAATTCGTGAGCTTGTCGATACTTGGAGAAATTTTTATCTGTTAGCAAATAATTGAAAAAAAGCGGATAATTTTACGTTCCAATATGCATTATAATTGTTTTTCAAGAAAATTTAATGTTTTTAATTCCATACTTTTGAAAATAATTTTCAACATGTCTCGCAATATCACTTTCAGGAGACAATCTTTTTAGTAAATCCAAGGCATTACTCATGGCGTAATATTTGATCCCTTTTTCTTTAACCACTTCTTCCACGCTTTTCCCGTCGTCTCTTAATTCGTTTCTATTTGTTAATCCAATAGCAGCTTCAATAGTTACATCTAATTCCAATAAATTATCAATCGTTTCAATTAAAGAGCCTCCTGTTGTAGTAACATCTTCGAGAACCACTATTTTGCCTTTAGGAACTCCTAAAAAAAATTTATCTTTTATATCACCGTGTTCTTTGGGTTTTCCTCTTCCCATACATAAAGAATATGCATTTTGAGCGTAATCCTTTTGTTTTTTAGCCCATTTATACTGAGTCAAGATTCCCAGCTTTGTAGCACCCTCAGGTACACCATAAAAACAATCTGGTTTTAACCCTAAATGTTGTATATATTCAATTAAATAATTTGTTAATTCATCTAAAAGATATACATCTTCTGCAACATTTCTCCAATTTACATACCAGTAAGATATCCTTCCCGATTTCAATTTTATCGGTTCTTCAAAGAATCCTATTATGTTGTTATTTAAGATAAAATCGAAAAATTTCTCGTCTTCCCACATTATTCAATTTAACCTTTAATCCTTTAATGATAAATAGTCTTTTCTTGCTTTGGCATAGTCCTCTCCACTTATTTTTCCTGCCATGAATTGCTTTTCCTTTTCTTGCATTATTTTTCTTTTTTTGGCTAATTCTTTTCTTCTATCAGCTTTAACAAAATTGTTAGAGATGTCTTTAGTAAGATTTACTACACTTTTATTTTTTGATTTTGATAACTTTTCTAGGTAGGGTTTGATTGGTCTTGCCATTTCAACATTTTTTTTTGAGATCTCTTTTATTCTTTCAAGAGCAGATATTTTATCTTCTTCTTCCTCACCTTCTAATACAGAAATTAACCGTGGCACGGCTACATCTTTTAAAATCTCATCTAAATATGCAGAGATTTCTTTTTTTACCTTCGGATCCTCATATCTATCAAGTTGCTTGTCTTTAATATATTCAATAAAAATCAGAGGTAGCTCTACAGACCATTCCTCCATTTTATCCTTATCAATTAATTGTACTATTCCACCATCTTTCTTATGAAATATTCTCAAATCCAGTCACCGGTGCTTAATTTTTCTGGTAAATATTGCTCAGTTAAAAACTCAAAACCATGAGACGATAACGCTTGTATTTCTGCTTTTATGTTCATTTTAAGAGCGAGTTTTAAATCTGTTTCCCATTTTTTATTTTTTTTTACAAAATCTTCATTTAAAAGATCTTTTATTCTCTTTATATCTACCTTTTCTAATTTTAACCTTGCTACATCTGGTATTTTATATTGATCTAGATCTCTCGTTAAAACACCTAGTAATTTTATGTTAGGCGTTGCTAGAAACGGTGATTCGTAACTTAAACGTTTTGATCCTCTCAAGTAAACTGAATGAATGTAATGACCATATGGATCGCTATCTACTAAGCTAAATACCGGTAGATTTAGTTCCTTACTTAAGCGCTTTAAAAACATTCTTACAGCTACGTTTCCAACGCCTTGAGCAGTTAAAAGGATACAAGGGTATTTTCTCCAAAATCTATCCTGAGCTAAACGCATCATTGCAGCATCCTTTTCGATTACTAAAATAAATTCTGCATCTGATTCTAAGATCTCAATGTTGGCGAGCATTGGAGAAATCGTCCATCCACCACTGCCTAATCCTTCAAGATCAATAATATCGTTTCGATCACGAATTCTTAATCTACCAACACATGTGCCTTTTGGAGCTGCTACTATATGAGTTGAATTTCGAGTTGTATATAACATTGTAGCGGCATCCTCAATGCTTTTATCGCTAGTCTTTTGTTCTTTAAAAAGTTTCACATCGGTATAAAATACTTCTCTTTTAGTAGCATGAATATCTTTAACCAGTAATTCGTTAATGATTTCGAGTACTCTCATTAATCTTGTTATGTCAGCTACACTAGTCAATGAATGAAATTGTTTTTCAATGATCTGTTTACCTAGAAGTAATAGATCATTTTCTTGATCCCAAATAATGTTTGTGCTTGATCTTGAAGGTAAAAGAATCGATGGTTTTCCAGTATTGTATATTCTTTCAATTATATCGTCAACTAGGTTATAAACTCTCTCCAAAGTGTATTTTCTGTTTAAATCATCAATTTTAATGGTATCTTCTGGAAGTGGTATTTCTCTTTTTTCGCTTCCTTTCTCTATATATTCGTTAAAGAGATCTTTAGCAGCTTTCAAGTCCCAATTTTTGCTTTGTTGTTTTTTTGCCATAATAATATCACTTTAATTTTATAGTATCTTCCAATATTTCTTTCCTTTTTTCACATCAACAGAGACTTGTCCCTTTCTTTCTAATTCCTTTAATTTAATTTGTAAAAACCTTGCATCCATCATGTCTTTTATTTTCATTTTCCAAATTAGATCTTTTATTGTCTGCCAATTATCAGACAAGCTATTCATAATTTTTTCAGTTGTTATGATTGGTAGTTGTGTTTGCTTTAATTCTGGAGCAGGAGGTCTAATTTTTGCTGGAACAGGTTTCGGCATGGGTTTACTAGGCGCCTCTCCCTTTGAGATTTTAATAAGTTCTCTCTTTTCTTGAATTGTTCCAGGAGCAACAGCTTCTATCTTCTTTTGAACTGGTACTTTCTTCTTGGGAATAGGTTTTTCAATACCTAAGGATTCTCTGATTTTTTGTATGAGATCTACTTTTTTAATTTTAGAAGGGATTTCAATATTATTTTGTTTACAATAAGACCTTAATTTAGCAACAGTCCATTTATCAATATTTTCTGGTATTTCTTTTACTTTCTGGGGAGGTACACCTTTATCAAGAATTTCTATTGGAGGCGGGGTTATTTCTATCTTTGGTTCTACCTTTTCAACTTGTTTTTCTATAACAACTGATTCTTTAACTTTTAAAGGTTCGGGTGGTGCTTCTTTTATAATTGTAGCAGGCGCGCGCTTTCCCACTGCTTCTCGCATTAAATCTTCCAATTCTTTTTCTTTAACTTTATCTTGGTACTTTCCTCCTTGTAAGGCAATGTTATAAACACTTTTTACGAATAATGGGATATATTTTTCAATTTTACTTGCTCTTTTTTGGCTTTGATGAAAGGATGCTTTTCTATTTATGTAGATTCGTAACTTTCTTCCTATAGCTTCAAGGCAATACTTTATCTCTTTTATCAAGTCATCATCGTCAGCTAATGCGTTTTTCGACTGAGATTTAAACATTAAATGAACAAACGGTCCAGAAATGTTTACAAGCAATTTTATAGGTCCTTTAGGAAGATTGTTGTCGTAGGTTTCTAATTTATAATTTTTCCATTTTACTGATTGTACTGCTTTTGTAATGGCACAATCCGCGCTATCTCTTAATTTAGGAGTTCTATTGACAAATCTTGATAATACATCCCTGGAACGCTTAGGAACCTCAATTTTTTTTGAATATGCTAAAACTGCTTCTACGACATAAGCCAAACCTTTTCCACTAGTTGGAGCTCTTGTTTCTGCAGCTATAAAATCGTCATCTCTTGAAAAATTAGTCAGAAAATATTCTGTAACTTCTTGATATGTCTCAGAGGGAACGTCTTCAGAATATTCAATGAGCTTTTTTGAGATATTTGTAATTTCTTCTGATTCTTGAGAAATATCCATGTGAGACAATATTCTTGAATTTAAATCGTAAATCTCCTCAGGATAAGGTCTGATATGTTCTAATAGACCTTCATCAACAGTCATGTTTTCCTTTATAATGACATCTTTTTTAATTTTGCTTAAGATATTTGAAGTTTGACTAATTGTTTCTAATGGAGCTTCAAAATCGTCAGAGTTATCTGACAGTTTTAATCCAATTTCTTTTGTTAAAGTACTTTCTAATACAACGGCACCTACAGGAATTGCCGTATCTGTAGGAGGCGCCATATATTTCATTGATTTAAATGCGAGAAAAAGCGAGTTAAATTGGTCGTTTGTTAGTTCTGATGGTTTTACTTTTAAAATTTGAATATTGTTAACTAATTCTTCTAATTCGGTTCTATTTTTTAATTTTTTTGCCTCAACTAAAGATTCTTTATTGTTCTTGAATAGATTGTTAAGTTCATCTTTGAATTTTTCTTTTTCTTTTCTTATATCGTCTATTTTTTTTTGAAGGGCTTTAATTTCCTTTTCAAAACCTTTAATTTCTTTTCTAGTATCGGATTTTTCAATAAGATTATTGCTTTTCTTTATATTTTTATCAATTTTTGTATGTTCTTTGTTAAGTTGATTGTATTTTGATATGATCTCCCAATATTTGTCTTTAATTTCCTCTGATTGAACTTCATATATAATTAATTTATCTCTTGGCTTAGTAGATTTTCCAAAAACTCTTTTTTCAAAACATAAGAAGTAAAGATCATCACTTTTTTTTTGTATTTTAGGTATAAATCCATTTTTGAGAGTGAAAAAATTTAATTTATCCTGTAGATCTTTTGAGGCGAGCTGAAGAATTTGTTTAGCAATTTTTGAACTTATTCTCACAAAATTCTCTTGTAAAAAGGAAGAGATTGTTAAATTTTGTGATTTGGATAATAAATCCTGAAGATCACCGATATTTGTTGATGAGGGGTGAGGTTTAGCGTATTTTGGTTGTCTTGGAAAAGATGAGACTAAGCGTTGATAAATTTTTTCCTTTCCAAAAGGATCAATATAAATAATTGTAATATGGGGATTTAAAAAAGCAGTTTCTTTAATGTAAGTCTCAATATATCCTCGAACATATTTCACATTCAAGTAATTTAATTTTATATAAGTCCCATGCATAAATGGACTATCAACTTCAGAAGGATGGACTAAATATTTTTTCTCATTTTTACTAGTTGTAAAAAATTCTGAAACTGTAGCATAAATCATATCCGGTGATTTTGATACTGCAACGATTGGCCTGCCTGTTGTGTTCTGTGCATCGCTAAATGCACTTGGCGCTCCAAATCCTTGACTTCCTCTTGTTTGTTTTAGTTGCATTGATTTTGAAGATGCTAGATACTTTCCATACTTTCTCAGATCTACTTTTGCCATTCCCATGCCATTATCAAAAATTTCAAAAGTAAAATTCATTACATTTTTCTTTCCTATTTCTGCTGTTAAAAAAGAGGGTGCCTCAGTTTCTCTTAACCTAATGATAACAATTGGTTCAATATCAACTAAGTTCTCTACTGGCTTGATAATTTCTTCCATATCGTCAATTATTCTTTGTACTTCTGCTTCAACCTCAATTTTATCTTGATCGATAATTTCTCCAGATTCTTCATCACTTTCAGGAGTTTCAAAAACAGTTTCTTTAAATTCAGGAGGTTCTAAACCAAATTCTTGCATTAAAGTATGTTTTGACTCTTCATCCATGGGTACAGATGTTTCAGTTTCACTATCTTCTTGAATAAATGTTAGATTTTCGATTTCTAACTCTTGATCCATAGAAAATGCGATTTTTGAATCTTCTTTTTGAATTTCTTGCCATTGAAATGATTCAATCGCATCAAGGGCATTATCTAAAAATTCAGAGCAATATTGCACGTGTTTCCAATAACCGAATTCAAACCCAACAAGTTGAGTTCGTTTGCGCATAAAACCAGCGATAGTTCCTTGTTTTATCCTTCCTTCGTCTTCAGCTTTAGTTTTAGGCATGCTTATAATATCTTTTTTTTTTTATGTCTCAATATTTATATATAACACTAACTCATAAATCTAATAGTTTTACCATTTAATAATAGATGAATATTCAAATACTGCAATAATACATCATCTTCTGAAGTTGTTCGTTTTCCTTCATTTTTTACAGAAATTGAATTATTATTTAAACTTTTTCCTTATTAGTATACTTTTAGAAGAAAATGAATAAAATTGAATATCTTTTTAACGAATGATCATAGGTCGCGGATTCGATAGTTCTCTAAGGCGGAATCAATAATTTTCGAAGCGACATATCTTTTAGAATGTTTTTTTACATGCAAAATATGTTTCTCTTTATCTATAATATATACTTCATTATCTCTACTTTCAAAGCCAATATCTTCCATTCCAACATCATTAGCAACGATCATGTCAGCTTTGGATCTTTCTAAACGATTGAAGGCTCTATCAATCAATTCAGATTTAGTGACATTTGTTTCTGCCTTAAAAGCAACAATGAAGACTTTCTGATTTTTTCTTCTCGCTTCATCAATTATTTTCGGGGTTAATCTCATGCTTATCTGTAATTCTTGTACATTATCCGACGAGATCTTTCCTTCTATGCATTCTTCTGGTGAGTAATCACTTATAGCAGCTGAACAGATAAAAAAGTCATAATCTTTATACGCCAATTCATTCTTCACGGTTTTTATAAAATCTTCCGTGGAAACGACATTAATAGTATTTAAATAATTTGGGATTTTAACCAAGCATTTGCCGTGAACTAGCAATACATCTGCACCTCTTGCTGCAGCCTCCTTTGCCAGTTCGATGCCCATTCTTCCACTAGAGTTATTACTCACAAATCGTATTTCGTCTATATATTCTCTTGTTGGTCCAGCTGTAATTAAAATCTTTTTTCCTTCAAGATCTCTTTTTGATATCACAAGATCTATAACTCGATCTATAATATCATCTATTTTTGCAATTTTTGCTTTACCTTCGGATAATCTCGGACCTAAGATCTCTACTCCACATTGTTTTAACTTTTTAATATTTTCATTTAAAATCGGATGACGGAACATGCTTTCATGCATTGCCGGAACGATTACAATAGGAATAGATGCCCCAAACGCAGTGGTTACGACAGTAGTTACTGGTGTATCGTCTATTGCGTGAGCAATTTTTGAAATCGTGTTTGCAGTTGCAGGACACACCATAACCAGATCTGCTCTTCCAACTGCTTTTGGTCTTTCTCCTGCTAAATAAATATGTTCAACAGCTCCCGTTAAATGAGTTATAACCGGATTTCCCGTAGCCCAGTGCATCAAGGCGGGATTAATTAATTCTGTAGCAGCTTTGGTCATAACCGCAATAACTTCAGCTCCTAACCTCATTAATTCTCGTGCAATAATTGGTGCGGAAACCACAGCCACAGAACCTGTTAAGCATAATGATATTGTTTTTCCTCTTAAAATTGTTCCGCGTGTTTCCATTATGTCTTTCGAAGGATGTTTTTCTGACATATTTTCGAGTTTTCTCATAGTATTATTATGTGATATAAAACAATTCTTAAATTTAAACAATTCTTAAATTTATTATCTTAAAAGTAAGAGGTTGTTTAAATTGTTAATTGGAATATTATTAAATAGAGTAACATGGGAAGTAAAACAAATTATTGAAGAATTAGAGAAACAAAATATCAAGTATCAGCTACTCAATAATCAGAAAATCTATTTTAAGTTAAATAAGGAGAAAGATTTATTGGATAATTTTTCAATAATTTTAGAAAGGTCTCTTTCATTCTTTCGTGGATTATATTCTTCAGCTATTTTAGAAACTAAGGGATATAAGGTAATCAATAATCACGAATGCATGAATTTAACGGGAAATAAGTTATTAACTAGTTTAAAACTAATAGAAAATGATATTCCAACCCCACTTACATGTATTGCTTATAAGGATGAGCCTGCTATTGATGCAATTAAAAAAGTCATTCAATATCCGGCAATTATAAAACCTCTAGTTGGATCATGGGGGAGATTAATTGCAAAATTGAATGATTACAACAGTGCAATGTCAAGTTTAGAAGCTCGAGAAGCAATGGGTAATGTTCTACAAAAGATTTTTTATCTTCAGAAAAACCTTGCACCTTCCAACTTGGAGGCACCAACAGATCTAAGGGTTTTTGTTGTTGGAGATAAATGTGTTGCAGCGATGGGACGTTATAATCCAGATAAGGATTTTAGGAGCAATATCGCTATAGGAGGTACTGCAAAACCTATTGAGATTACCAACGAGATGGAAGAATTAAGCCTTAAAGCGTCAAAAGTCGTTAAAGGAGAAATTGTGGGTGTTGATTTGATGGAAGATAATGAAAAATTATCTGTGATTGAAGTAAATGGAACGCCACAGTTTAAAGGAATATGTGACGCAACAAAGATTAATATTGCTGGAGAAATAGTTGATTATATAATAGAGAATTACCTATAATAGAAAAAATCATGATAATTGTTATAAAGATTGGTGGAGCATTAATTGCAAAGAATTTCGATAATGTAGTTAAAGACATTGCTACTATAAGTGCAAATTATAGCGATAAATATACCTTAGTAATAGTTCATGGTGGAGGCCCTCAAATAGATGACACGCTTAAAAAAATGAATAAAGAACCAAAGTATTTTAAAACTCCTTCTGGATTCAAGACTAGATATACTGATCAAGAAACAATAGAAGTTGCTATCATGGCATTAGGAGGAAAAAATAATAAACGCCTGGTAGAAGCTTTACAAAAGCAAGGTATTAATGCGTTTGGATTCTCGGGGATTGATGGTGGCGTCATTGAAGCTAATCGCAAGGAAAAGATAATGGTTTTAATGGATAACAAGAGATTCATGAAGCGTGGAGAATTCTCTGGTAAAATAGATAATATATCTACGTTAATCATAGATTTCTTGTTGGAAAATAATTACTTACCAGTGATTTGCTCTTTAGCGAAAAGTAAAAAAGGGGATATCGTAAATGTTGACGGTGATAGGGCGGCAAGTCATGTGGCAAAAGCATTAAACGCAGAAACTTTAATTAGTTTGACCGATGTTGATGGAATATATAAAGATTTTAGCGATAAAAATTCATTAATAAAACGCATTAAAGGTGATCAATTAGAAGAGCTAATAGAAGATTTAGAAGGGGGGATGAGAAAGAAGGCTTATGCTGCCTTAGAAGCTTTTAAAATTGGTGTTAAAAAGGTTATTATATGTTCTGGTTTATCTGATACGCCTATACTCGATGCTTTAGAGAAAAATGGAGGTACTGTAATATATAATGATTGAGGATGCAAAACACTTTTTAAAAAAGTGCATAGAGTTTTATAGCCCCTCAGGACAAGAAGAGGAATATACAAAATTCCTAGCTGACTTTTTAAAGAAAAGTGGTTTTAAAATTAAAATTGATAAAGTAGGGAATCTAATTGCAGAAAAGGGAAAAGGAAAGCCAGAATTACTATTTGTTTCTCATCTAGATACAATTCCTGGAGAATTGCCCGTTTTTGAAAAAAATGGAAAAATTTTTGGGAGAGGTGCTGTTGATTGCAAACCATCTTTGGCGGCAATGGTGTATTCTTTATCTCAATTTAATTTTCAGCAAGAAAATATCGGAAAAATAGTATTTGCAGGGATAGTTCGTGAAGAAGATAGTTTAATTGGTATCCAAGAGTTTATTAAGTCTGGTATTAGCCCAGATTTCTCAATATTTGGTGAACCTACAAAAATAAATCAAATCTGTATTGGATATAAAGGTAGGGTGTGTATTGGATTTAGAATTATATCTCAGACGGGTCACGTGGCAAGTTCATGGCAATATATTAACTCTATAGAAATTGCATTAGAGATTTGGAAAATTATCAAAGGAGTGTGTTGGAAATTAACAGAACAACATTGTCCAACCAATGAACCGAAGAAATATTTTAATAAAATCATCCCAAATCTTTCAATAATTTCTGGTGGTCAATTTACTAATTGTGTTCCAGCTAATTGTGAAATGCATATAGATATTAGATTTCCACCCGAGGTAAATTCTGATTTATTATTAACTGAAATAAGGAATAGTATTTTAGATTTTAAACAAATTTATCAAAACAATGTGAAGGGAAAGTTTCAACTCCAAGAAAACATCTCTAGCTTGATTGATGGATTTGAAATTAGTGGTAATGAGTTAATAGTTGGTGCTCTACGTTGGGCCATATATAATACAATAAAAGAAAAGCCAACTTTAATAAAAAAAACTGGAACCACATTCATAAATCAAATAGGGATAGAATTTAAAATCCCATCAATTACTTATGGTCCAGGGGACCCTAAATTAGAGCACACGAATGAAGAATTCATAGATATAGAAGAATACACGAAATGTATTGAAGTATATACTAAATTTATTTCCAAGGTTAATGAAAATTATCAAAAAAGGAATTTTTTATGAATCTTACTATTTGAATTTAAAAGATTAATTTGTTTTGGATTATTGGAATTTCCTTTTAATTCATTAAGCGTTTTTTCTAATATGCGAATAATTCGCTCTCTATATGATTCTTGTTCAGGATATTTATAACTAAAAGCTTTCCAATAAGGACGCTTATGTCCTACCTTAAATTTTACACCTTTCATTGTTGTCATATAAGAATTGCTATCAATCTTCGTAGCTATTTGATCTGCTATTATATACCAATGATATTTTGTTTGAATGCTGGCACCTGAATTGTTAGGAGCTAGGTGAGCTCTAGTTTTTAGACTATTAAAATTAAAGGTCCATTTATCTGGTGCCATTTTAGTTTCGTTCCATTTTCCATTATCGTAATGCCAGAAATGAGTACCACCTACTTTCATCCCAGTATAAACCTTATTATTATAGGTTTTAAGTTTATCATACATTGTTAAAGCTAATTCTATCTTTCTTTTTCTATCATTTAACTAAGCAATCAAATCGACTTAATTATCTTATTTACTCAAAATTTTTTAAAGAAGAGGGGGCTATAAATTTATTAAAATTTCATGAAATAACACCACATTAAGCTATACAACGTTAACTTTTAGCTTTAATTTCTTTGAAAAATCAAGAAATTTCTTGAATATAGCTGGATTAACCATAGGTTTTAGACCTAAGTTTAAAATCTTAGAAAACTTCTTACCATAATAAGTTTTCAGAATCTCTGAAAGATTATAGCTATCGTCGACTTTTTTAATTTTGATAGATTCAAATTCCTCCTTTCTAAGACTTACTATTTTAAAAGAGTATTTTGAAAATTGAGAATAGCGCATTTTTTTTAAATTAAATATTATTGTAGCACCTGCTTCTGCCTTATCTAGTATCTCTTTTATGGAGAGATGGACCTTTTCTAAAAATTTTGCTTTAAACTCGCTTATTTTTACATCTTGTGTGAACAAATTATCAATGATTTCAGAATAGGGTAAATCTAATCCTTCAAGTTCTTGTTTTAAGTCTAATAGAAACAGTAATTGGTTTGTTTTTTTTTCTGGTTCATCCTTCATTTGTTCAAAAATATAGTTTTTCTCTTTTTTAATGAAATTGAACAAAAATTCTCTAAAGGCATCTACAAATTGACTATAATGAGGGATAAATAGCTTATTTGGATTATTCATTACTTTCTCATGGGCCTCAAATGGATTTATTTCCTTATTTAATACGGATTTAACATGAGATAAAGGGTAGAATCCTTCAATAAAGGTCATCCCTTTAGATATACTATTGATTGCGTCTTTAAAAGAACATTTAGTGATTACATTGAGTTTTTTTATAATATTTCCTTCAATTTTCTCCGGCATTTTTTTACAATAGCACAAATCAAACGGTTTTAAATCGTGAAAAAGAGGATTGTTATGATCTGGAATAAAACTACCCTGTTGAACAATACTTCCTTGTATGGGTTTATTTGCTAAATCCCATTCTATTACAACAACATCATTGATATTGGAATATTTATGGTCGATATCAAAGCTATAATTAATGTATTTGCTTAATAAAGAAAAGCCTTTAATTGAATTAACCTCGAAATCGTCGGTATCTCCCCAAGATTGTTTTTTATAATAAATAATATCTGGAAAAGAGCTCAAATTGTCAAGAAATAATTCCTTCATTATAAAAAAATTCATTCCTATATCAGTAGATTTAATAACTTGATCTTGGGCACCATAAAAACCAATTCTCGAGAGAATGTAATCGTATACGGGATTTTCTAAGTTTTTTTCCTCGTGTTTAACAATATAAGTGTTTCTCTTCTTCTTAAATTCTCCCTTGGTTTGTTTAATATCATACTTTTCTATCATCAATTTGAGATATGAAAATTTTTTTAAATAGACTTTTTTTTCTAGTTCTTTAATTTCTTCCTTGTATTTTCTATAACTTTCAAGATACAATTCTCCAGAAATCTCTAGCACTTCAAATTGATTTTTCATTAATTTTAATTTCTCAATTACACAGAAATTTTCGATTTCATCCAAGAAATAATTAACTGCATCTTCTTTTAAAGACTCTAGATGATTTTAATTGATGATATTTTTAAATTCTTGATTTTAATTAAAAAGG
>Ga0180433_10008622_pt1 | contig 12645 bp, 20 predicted proteins | sample SS_ome_8_FD_132980 | JGI IMG/M metagenome (GOLD analysis project Ga0180433, IMG submission 132980) | Hypersaline lake sediment archaeal communities from the Salton Sea, California, USA - SS_1_D_1 metaG | ecosystem: Environmental > Aquatic > Non-marine Saline and Alkaline > Hypersaline >... | reverse complement strand
CAATATCACCTTCAGTAATACCTAGTTGTTTACAAACACCGCCTTCAATTTCTAAAACCAAATCACCGTTCCCACAGTAATTCATGCAGTCTTCAATCTTACAGGGTGGACAATTATGATGTATTTTACTTATTGTGTTATTCTGAATAAAAATGATGTCCTAGGGTATAATACAGTTTTTCATCCAAAAACAATGTTGACCTGAACCCATCATAAATAACATACCATTAAAAGATGAATCAAATTTCCTACCCATCATACCTTTTGACGTGTCTTTTTCGGTAAAAACTGGTTTTACTTTAAATGTTTCGCTATTTATATTTATTAACATAATTATAAATATTGAATATAATGGAAATAATTAAAAGATATTCAGGTATTTTAGTAAAACATAATGATAAAGTTTTGCTTTGTAAAAGAAATAACGAAGGTTCTTTACCAGGTGTTTGGTCAATTCCCGCTGGAAAAATAAATGAAGGTGAATCACCATATAATGGTGCGTTAAGAGAGTTTTATGAAGAAACTAACATAAAGCCTGACTCTAAAATAAAATTAATTGGTTTTGTTAATAGAACTAATAGAGAGGGTAAAAAAAATAAAGGACTAATGTATGTTTTTCTAATGGAAGTTAATGAGAAAATTAATCCTGATTTAGAAAATGCTAAAGATGGTGAAGAACACACTGAGTGTGGGTATTTTGATATTGAAAATATACCTATAGAAGATAAAAATGACCAATTATACAAATTAATTGTAAATATTTTAAGTAAAAACTGAACTTTTTAAAAAAGGGTGATATTTATGTGGTACACAGCCAAACCCCTTTCTTTAATGGTTGGAATTTTTTAAACCCCAAAAAGTGTAAAAACCTTTTGGGGTTTTTGTTTTTTTTTACTATCTTTGTGAGATGAAAAGCTCAGTTAACATAGTAAATCGTAAAGTAAGTCATGAATACTTCTTTGTGGATACTTTTGTCGCGGGTGTTAAACTGATGGGTTCTGAAGTTAAATCAATACGTGAAGGTAAGGTTTCATTGGTTGACGCTTATTGTTATTTTAATGAGGGTGAGTTATATGTTAAAGGTATGAACATACCCGAATATAAACAATCGTATACCCATGAGCCAATGAGAGACCGTAAGTTGTTAATGAAAAAGAAAGAACTGGTCAAATTACAAAAGGAACTAACCAAAGGACTAACTTTAGTGCCATATAAACTATTTTCCAATGATAGAGGATTGCTTAAAATGGAAATTGTCTTAGCCAAAGGTAAAAAACTTTATGACAAGAGAGAAAGTTTGAAAGAAAAAGACGTTAATCGAGAAATGATGCGGCAGATTAAATAATTTGTTGTATCTTTGTATAAATAAAAAACGTATGAACACAGTAGTATATAAAATCCGAATAGAGAATGAAAAGTTTGGTACCCTTTTAAACGAGACCTTTGTTGACGGCGTTCAGTTCAAACTATTTCTGAAAATGATTCAGGGATGTTTGGAGTTGAAAAACAACTTGTCATTCTTCAACGGAACGGATTTTTTGATTAGCATTCCTTTTCGTTTTTTGGAAGATTCAATTATTGTGACATCAACCAACGAATACGAGTTGGCTGACCATATGAGAAGTAAAATTGAAGCTTTGGTAACTAAATAATAGTTTACCTGTTTTTAAAAACAGGATGGTGGAAGTGTCGGCACATAAGGTCGGCCCCAATAAAGGAGACTTCGGTCTCCTTTTTGTTTTTATTGATATTTATTAATAAAACATAATATGGGTAAAGATATAGTATTAACCGAAAAACAACTTGAAAAGTTAGTTAATGGTGTTAAGAGTGGTAAAATAGTTGAGAACCACGAAGAAGGTTCCTACATGGCTAAAAGACAATTATACACAATTGCGGTTTTGGCGATGAAAATGTGGGAAGAAATGGAGGATGGTGAACAACTTGAGGACTGGATGGAATCTAAAATTGCCCAAGCGGAACAAAGTGTTCTTTCAGTTGTTAAAACTTATATGTATGATGAACTTGTTGACGATAATAAGGGTATGAGTACTTTAAATTATGATGAGATTGTCATAGGTAAATAATTTTTCATAATATTTTACATTTAAAAACCTTTGTATTATTATTATACAAAGGTTTTTTTATGAGTAAAATAGTAGTTACAGGTGGTTTAGGTTTTATTGGTTCACATTTCATAAATTACGTCCATGAAAATTATAATGATAAAATTATATTAATTGATAAAATAACTTACGCGGCAAATCCAAATAACATTAAAAAAAGTGTTAAATTTATACAAAAAGATATTTGCGATGTTAAAGCAGAAGAATTAGGTGAATATGATTATTTGGTAAATTTTGCCGCGGAATCACACGTTGATAATTCAATTAGTAATGGATTACCATTTGTAAAAACCAATGTTGAGGGTACTTTTAATTTAATTGAAATTGCCCGAAAAAATAAAAAATTAAAAAAGTTTATTCAGATATCCACTGATGAAGTTTATGGTGATATGGATGATTATCATGATAATCAAATTGCTGATGAAACTTTAAACCTAATTGGTAGTTCTTATTATTCAGCAACTAAAGTATCTTCTGATATGTTAGTTATGGCCGCAGGAAGAACTTATGGTTTACCATATCTTATAACAAGGACTTGTAATAACTATGGTGAGAATCAACATAAAGAAAAATTTATACCTAAAATAATAAATTCAATTAAAAACGGGATTGAAGTTCCTGTTTATGGTGACGGTAATCAAATTAGAGAATGGATTCATGCTGATGATAACTCAAAAGCGATTTACACACTAATTAAGTCAGAGTTTGTTAATGCAGTTTTCAATATCGGGACTAGTGAGAGATATACAAACAATGAGATTATCTCTATGATTGGTCAGTTTTTGGGTAAAGATGTTAAGTTTAAGTATGTTGAAGATAGGTTGGGTCATGATAGGAGATACAGTTTAGATAGTGACAAATACATCAGTATTTTTGGTAACATCCAAAATATCACACTTAAACAGTGGTTAAAAGAAACAATAAATAATATAAAAAACAATTAAAATGGAATTAAAACAAAACAGATTAGTAAACGCGCTTAGTGCTAAGTACCATGCGGAAATGATTGATACAATCGCAAGACTTGAAATTTATTTAAGCAATCCTGTGGCGATTGGTGAACACCCACAATTCACAGAAGAGATGGATAATTTAGTTGAACAATATACAAATGCAAGGGACAAGGCGGAGGCTTTGATGGTTATGGTCGCTGAAATTAATTCTTAATAAAATGGAAAGAGGGCTTAAGATATCAAATAAAGTGTTTGTTGACCACAGAGGTACATTTGCACCTTTATCACTAACGGCATTAGATAAAAATTGGATTCAAAGTAACATTAGTTTTAACCCCAAAAAAGGTACTTTCAGAGGACTACATTTTCAAGTAGGTGAGTTTGCTCAGGCTAAGTTAGTTAAAGTTATAACAGGTTGTATTATAGATTTCATAGTTGACATTAGACCTGAGTCTGATGACTATATGAAAGTTTATGAATTTTTGGTTAACCCTGGTGAAGAACTTTATGTTCCAAGAGGTTATGCTCATGGATTTTTAACCATTGAGGAAAACACGGTAGTTCAGTACTTGGTTGATAATGTTTATAGTCCTGAAAATGAAGGTTCTATTTATTGGAAGGAAGTTCCTGAAGTGTTAGATACTATGATAGAATATCATGACGGAGTATTAAACGAAAAAGAAATAATTATCTCTGAAAAAGATTTAATTACTAAAAATTTTAATAAGTGATAAATAATTTATTTAAGATTAATGAAGGTAAATCAATTTTAATAACAATACCTAATCAAAAAGAAAAATTAAGTATAAGTCTTGTTGATAGTGTTGTTGAAATGGGATTAACCATTATTAATGTTAAAATAAATAATAGAGATTCTTTTAAACAATTAACCAACAATATTCTTAAACATTATATAGATAAAGAAATGATGTACCATTTAAAACTTTATTATGTGGAATGTTGTGATTCAATCTATTTTGAGATTTCATAATATTTATTATTAAAATATTAATATGGATAATGATGTTTTAAAACAAAAACTTTTTGAAGCAGTGAAACAAAAAGGATTAATAGTTGAACAAGCGAATGGTGGTAAAAAAGATTTTATTGAGATGATGTCTTTGTTATTACATTCACAAACACAAGTACATGCGTATCATTTACAAACTAAATCATATGCGGAGCACAAAGCTTTACAAAAATATTACGAAGGTATTGACGGTTTGGTTGACGGTTTGGTTGAGTCATATCAAGGAAAATATTCTATACTAAAAGGATATAAGCAATATCCCATTGAAGACTATAAAGACACTACAACAACAATTAATTATTTAAAAGACCTTTGTGAAAAGGTGACTGAATTAAGAGATTGTTGTAAGGACACTTGGATACAAAATCAGATTGATAATGTTTGTGAACTAATAAATTCCACACTATATAAAATGAGATTTTTAAAATAAAAATTTAGATACATTAAAAACCCTCACAGAAATGTGGGGGTTTTTTCATTTATACGATATTTATTTATGATGAAAAATCTAATCAGAAAAATACTTAGAGAACAGTTTGGTTCCAAAGGTGAAAATCCTTTAAGTGAAAAAGAGATTCGTTTATTTAAGTATTTAAACAAACATAAAACTGAATACCCTACACAACAAAAGTTACTTGGTTTTATAAAAACAATGATGCCATTTGTTGGTAGACCAGTGTCTGACGCTAGATTTTATTATGAAATTTATACGGCTAACTACAGACCTGAAGGTGATTATGAAAATTTAGATAAGTTATCATTTAAAGATTTCAAAAGTTTCAAACAAAGAAGAACACCTAACAATACCGCTTACGAATATACTAGTGGTAAAATACCATTTAAAGGGTCAAACCTTGATGGGTATTGGGATGTTAATAACAATAACCAATGGTATTATGTTGTTAAGTCTTATGATTGGTATCCAATATTCCTTTTTATAAATGACCAGTGGTATAGGGTAAGTGATAATTATTCCTCTTCAACATCAAAACATTTATCAAATGCAAATCCTGTTAGATATAATTCAGGATTGAAGGATGATGTTTATCTTGTAACTAGAACTGAAATTGGTGAACTTATGGATGGTAAACCATTTGATGAAATTAAATTAGATAGAGTTAGTAGGTTTACAAAAGAAAATAAACCAACTGCGGTTATCGGCAAATCTAGATGGATATCAATGGGATGGGGGCCTGAAAAAAAGAAAGCTAATTTCACAATTGAAAAAATAGATAGAGAAGGTGATAAAGTTAAATTATTTATTACCATAAACAAGGCTGGCACTGTTGAAGGTACAAATAGGATTGTCATTAATCCTGATGGTTACGAAGTTCCTAGTGACTTTTCTGATGAAATTGAAAAAGGTATTGAGTATAGAGTAATACAAGATAATAGTGATTATTTAAATAAAGATAATACCGTGTTCAGTTTCAAACACGTACAATAATATCTAATGTTCATATATGAAACTAATCATTACTGAAAGTCAGAAGGATAAGATTATTGAAAAGGTAATCTTTAAACATTTGGATAGGCAAAACTATAATCAAATAGAGATTGATAATAAAATATACTTTGTTAAAAACATTGATGACCAATATGCAGAAATTAGATTTGACAAAAGTGATGGTTGGTGTGGTATTTCATATGAATTAATATCATTTTTTTCGAGAATAATGGGTATTGAAATGTTTGATATTGAAGAAGTTGTAGGAAGGTGGGTTGAACATACCTTACAAATGGTGGTGAAAGACACCCATAAAATTTTCAAGGTTCAATAAGCCCTTGTTGAACATACCTTACAAATGGAGGTGAAAGACACCGTACCCACATTGGGTTCAATGGTGCAAAATGTTGAACATACCTTACAATAATATTTAATTTCCATATATTTATCGTATATGAAACTAATCATTACTGAAAGTCAGAAGGATAAGATTATTCAAAAATTAATCTTTAAACATTTGGATAATCAAAATTACAATCAATTAGATATTAATAATAAAATATACTTCGTTAAAAATGTTGGTGATGAGTATGCTGACATTAGATTTAATAAAAGTAGTGGTTGGTGTTATATTCGTTATGATTTGGCATCATTTTTTTCGAAGCTGTTTAGTATTGAAGATTCTGATAGTGAATCGATTATCGGAAGATGGGTTGAACATACCTTACAAATGGAGGTGAAACAGACCTGGACCTTTGTTCAGCGGCAGCAGTGGCGGTTGAACATACCAACATGGTGAGCAGACAACCAATGGGGTTTAGTTGAACATACCTTACAAATGGAGGTGAAACACACTGTATTTAAAAGTTTGCTATCAACCCTCAGAGTTGAACATGCCCTACAATAATTTTTAAATTTATTTTGGTAGTTTGATTTTTTGTTGTATCTTTGTACAATAAATTAATTAGATATGACAACTACCAACACCATCACCAAAGTTCGTAACTACCAAGGCACCAACTCTTTTATTCTCAAAATGAAAGATTTCCTAAACAAATGGGGTCGTTTGACCGACAAACAATCCGAAGCGGTTGAGAAGATTTTGAGTGGTGGTGTTGATAAAGTCAATGTTGACGAACTACCTGAAGACATGAAACGTATTGCAAAATACGAAGGCGAGAACACATTTGTTAACGACCTTAAAGGTAAACTGATGAAGTATGGTACCTTAACCTACAAACAAATTGAGGTGGCCAACAAACAAATTCAGAGTGAGGAGGACAAGAAGAACACTCGCAAGTTGAACATCCCAACAGTAGGTGAGACCATCAAGGTAGGTCGTTCAATCGGGCAAAAGATGAAAGAGACTTACGGTCTTAAATTCAACCCAATTCTTTTGGATATCACCAAAGTGTTAGCCGTATCGCCAAAGGCGGTTAAGTTCTCAGGTAAAATGACAGTAAAACGTGGTGATGTTTGTGTATGTTGTGCTAAAACTTTGACTGACGAGTTCTCAATGTTGACCAAAATGGGTAGACAATGTGCTAAACACATGGGGGTTGAATACATCACCGACCGTAGTCAAGCAGAACGTTTCCGTGAAGAGTATTTGAAAAAAGTTGAGGAAATTGGGGAACTACATTTTTGGGTTCCTAAAAGTAAAATTGTTAAGTGGGACGGAAAGACTGAAGTTATCTTGAAGATGATTTAATTAAGAAGGGAGTTTACTCCCTTTTTAATTTTTATTACATTTAAGTATGTCCGTTTATCCTAAAAGAGTCGAAACATTTTTAAAGGAAGTTTATGAGAAACATCCAATAATGAGGAGACACCCTGACTACAGAATGTTTTATCTTTATACCTCATACCCAAAAGTTCAGGAAAGTATTATTATAATGACCAACGATGACATTCCATTAGATGGTTTAGGTGATTATTTATTAACAATTGCTAATGTTTTAGTTTTTGAATTACACACCATTAAGTGGGATATTTTTGATAAAAATATTAGGAAAGATTTAGAGAAGGAATTTCAGGAAAGAAGAGGTAGTGAGTTTAGAGTGTTATTTTATGAAATATGGTAATTGACTTTTAAATATTTTATACTATAATTAAGACATGAACATTAAACAGGCTTTAAAACTAAAAAACAAACTAGTAAAAGAAAACAACGAAACTTTTGCTAAATTATCTCAGTACAACTCAGTTGAGGAAGGAACTGTTAGACCATATGACCCCAAGGAAATGCTGGCAAAATGGAATGAGGGTGTTAAACAATTGGTTGATTTGAAGACAAAAATTCATAGAGCAAATGCTCCCGTCTATGATAAGATTTTCAAGTTGGCAGAATTGAAATCTATGGTGAGCAGACTAAACAGTTTGGGTTGTGTTGAAGGTAAACAATCACAAAGAGGTGGTTGGGGACAACCAACTGAACCTGTGGTTATGATTGCTGACATTGGTATTCTACAAAGAGATGAGATGATTAAAACTTTGGAGAATCAAATTGAGCAAATCCAAGATGAGTTGGACATCCATAATGCCAACACCGAAATTTAAAACAGTCTTGGTGAAAAATAAATTTTAATGGTTATACCATTGAACAAATTCTGAGACAGGCTAGCAGCCGGATGAAACGATTTTGATATAGTACAGTCCTTTAGTCAAAATTTGCCAAATTCAAAATTCGCATAGTCAAACCGCAAACTTCATTGATTAAAAAATTTATTTATTAGCCAGACTGTAACCCCTCTTCGGAGGGGTTTTGTTATTTATTAGAATTTGATTTGGAAGTCAATATCAGCACTGAAGGTCTCTTCAGTGTTTTCACTAAAGTCTAGAAATACCGCTCTTTCACTAGGGTCAAAAATAAAACCGCCCTGTGAACCTTCATTAATCTCCCAACCACCATAGAAGTTTTCTAACCACGAATATAAAAAATTTAATACATCGTTGGGAACATTAACACCATTGTGTGTTGTTCTATCAATCTCACCTGAATCACCACCACCATTGAAGTATACTCTATCACCTGTTTTACTAATCTCACCAAAGAAACTTTCGATAGCATCTTTCTCATCACCATCTAAATCATCACCGTCGATGTATTTTGAATCCCACATTTCGTTTGTGCCTTGAACATATTCTTCATATTCGGCTTCTAAAGTTCTTTCAACACAATCAATAAAGAAATTTAAATTACCTCTATTTTCACAATCACTACCTTGTGAATGTAATTCATTATCCTCAACAATATCTTCTAAAGTTTCGCTTATTGCGTCATATAATTCTGCGTGACCACCATCACCATAAGCGTAATCTGGCATATAATCAATACGACATTCTTCAATATAAACTTGCATTTCGGCTTTTTTAATACCATATGATTGTAGGTAATATGAAAATAATTTGAGTGATTTTAATTGTTCTTCTGTAACTACTGGTGTCATAATTTTTTTATTATAAATAGTTTAATCTACGTTTAATTCTAAAGTTCTCATCATCCACATTGGTCTTTCTTTTGCTTCTAACGCCATTATCCATTCTTTTGCCGATGGAAGATGGTTGTAACAATCTTCCCTAACATGTTGTTCACCAACATATCTAGTGTAAACTATTTTACCTTCACTATTAGTAAAATGACTCCCGAATATCTTTTCCATTTCAAAAATACCCTCTGAGTGATGTCTAAACATTCTGTGATTAGAATGACCATACCAAGATTTGGTTTCATCAAACCAATTATGTATATTAATGTACTCTTCCCAAGTACCACCAAATTTTTTTGCTGAACTTTTTGCGTGAATTATTGGATGCATATTCTTTTTAATTAAATATAAAATAAAACCACAACTTGATAAATGGATTTTATTTTTTTATCTTTATAAAAAATTGTTGTTATGAGTGAAAATGAAGAACTTTTTAATATTAAAAGGATTTTAACTCCTGAAGAGTTGGACTCTTATGCTGAACCTGAAAGTAGATATGATTATGAATCAGATGATAAAAAAGATTCAAACACACCAACTTGTTGGAGTCAACTTAAGGATGAGGAATTCGCACCTGCTTATGTAACAACACCTCAGGTTCCTGCAGGTATTTATGAAATTGTTTGGAATCATTCTTTACAATCTTATACATTAAAAAAACAACCATTTAAAACTGATGAGTTATATCATTTACCATCACCAGAAATTACTGACATATTAAAAGACATTGACAGTTTTTGGAATAGAGTTGATGTGTATAAAAAATATAATTTTATCCATAAACGAGGTATTCTAATGTATGGTGAACCTGGGTGTGGCAAATCAGGTATTATTCAATTGTTGTCCAAACTAATTATGGATAAAAACGGTATTGTTATCAATATTAAAGATGAGGAAGATGTTGAATCTTTTACTAAATTCATTCCAACATTTCGTAGAATTGAACCTAACAGACCTCTTGTTGTTATATTAGAAGATGTTGATTCAATTGCTGGTGAAAGTAGGAGTCAAACTAGTAGATTGTTAAATATTTTGGATGGGGTTAAACAAATTGAAAATGTTGTTTATATTGCAACAACAAACTATCCTGAGAAACTTGAAGAACGGATTTCAAACAGACCATCACGATTTGACCGTAGATATCGTGTTGAGTTACCAAATAAAGAAATACGTGAAGCGTACATTAAACATAAACTTAATGACGATGATTTATCTAAAATAAACATAAACGATTGGATAAAAAGAACTGAAGGTATGTCTTTATCACATTTAAAAGAAGTGGTAATCTCAACTGTAGTGATGGGTCGTAGTTTTGAAGAGACTATTGAAAATCTTGAAGGACTGAAAAAAAGACCTATAGCTAAAGGTGACGGTAATATTGGATTTTCAAAATGAAATACAGTTTAGAAAACGGAGATAAGTCTAGAAATGGTAATAGTTTAGAGAGATACTTTACTGAACAGACAGGTTTAAAAAAGTTTAGTAAAAAACAAAAACCATCGTTCATTAATTCTCACGGCAAAAAACAAATTATTGATTTTGACTTTCATAAAAATGTTGATGGTGTTGACATTTATATGGACCTAACAACCACATATAGAATAGAAGTGATAGGTTAAAACAAAAGGTTTATAATGATTTAATGTATAAAAATAATTTCAAGACACCATGTAAGTTTTATATGGTAGTTGGAAAACTTGCTGAACATGGTAAGAAAAAGAATCCCATACTAATTGATGGCGTAATGTTGGTTGAAAATGTAACTAATATTCTTAAATGACATATTTATAATTATGAAACTAATATTGTTAATTTAAATCTTATATAAATGAATAACCACGTAAAAAACTTATTAATTTTTTTGTTTTTAATATTACATGGCGTTCTATGGGCTCAACCTAATGGTAATTGCCCCAATGCCGACTTTTCTTTTGGCAATTTCCAAAACTGGACGGGAGGAATCGGTATTTGCTGTCCAACCATCAATATCAATGTTCCAAACGTCATTGTAAATGGTCGCCACACCATTATGACCCCTGGAACCGATAATGTTGTTCCTGCCCTCCAGAGAGTTCCTCCGGGATATGGGCAGTCCGCACGTTTGGGCAACAGCTTTGGTGGCCGCGAGGCAGAACGGCTTGCTTACACCTTTGTGGTAAATAATCAAAATACGCTGTTCACCTACGAATATGCTGTTGTTCTTCAATATCCTGCAAACCACCCGGTACCTGACCAACCCAAATTCCAAATTCAAGTTCGGAACCAAAACGGGCAAATTGTCCCTTGTACTTTTTTAAACGTATGGGCCAACCCTAATCTCCCGGGATGGGGAAGCTATGCAGGTTATGTTTGGAAAGACTGGACTAAATCAGGAATTGACTTATCCCAGCTCCTTGGCCAAACCGTTACCATCGAAGCACAATCGGGTGACTGCGGATGGGGAGGACACTCCGGACACGGTTACTTAGTTGCAGAATGTCGTCCTTTACAAATTGATATTGCTTATTGTCAAGGCGATACTTTGGCAACCCTTACCGCTCCTGCCGGCTTTGCTTCTTACTTGTGGAGCAATGGAGCTACCACTCCTTCTGTTACTCTTCTAAATCCACATCTGAACCAAATTCCTTGGTCGGTAACCTTAACCTCCCAAACCGGTTGTAATGCAACGCTTACTACCAACATTCAACCTATCATTCCCATTGCGCATTTCACTACTTCCAACCTGTGCAACGGTACCATTCAGTTTACCGATTCCACCATTATTCCCAACTCTTGGCCATCCAACTGGTCCTGGGATTTTGGCGATGGAAACTCCGGAACAGGGCAAAGTCCTATCCACCAATACCAACAACCCGGCACCTATAACGTAACCCTTATTGCTGAAGCTCCTGCAGGCTGTGCCGATACCGTTACCCTACCCGTTACCGTCCCTCCGGTTATTCAACCCGGATTCTCCATGGATACGCTGTGCGGACTAAACAAGCAATTCACCGACCTTTCCTCAATTTCCAACCCCGGAACCTTGGTTTCTCACGCATGGGACTTTGGCGATGGAAACAGCTCCAATCAGCAAAACCCCAGTCATACTTATGCCGCTCCCGGTAATTATAACGTATCCCTAATTGTTGGAGATAATGCCGGTTGTTACGATACTATAACCCAACAAGTCACTATCAATGCCATTCCATCTGCAGCATTTACCTTCCAATCCGTTTGTGAAGGAAATAACCTTCCATTCATCAACCAAAGCACTATTCCAGGTTGGGGTAACCTTACCTACACCTGGGATTTTGGTAATGGAAGTACCTCCGTGCAACAAAGCCCATGGCATAATTATCAGCAATCAGGTACCTACACCGTTACTCTTATTGCCACCGGTGATGGTAATTGCAGCGATACCGCTACCCAACAAGTTACCGTTAACCCAATCCCTGTGGCGGCTTTTACTTTACCAAATACGTGTGGATTAAGTGATACAATAACCAATACATCAACAGTATTACCCCCATCACAAATAATCTCATATCAGTGGAATTTGGGTAATGGACAAACATCCAATCAACAGAATCCGACTTATAATTACAATAATCCTGGTGTATAT